>Ga0163151_10004135_pt1 | contig 19907 bp, 16 predicted proteins | sample OliLakLV19MP5IB2_FD_145596 | JGI IMG/M metagenome (GOLD analysis project Ga0163151, IMG submission 145596) | Freshwater microbial mat bacterial communities from Lake Vanda, McMurdo Dry Valleys, Antarctica - Oligotrophic Lake LV.19.MP5.IB-2 | ecosystem: Environmental > Aquatic > Freshwater >... | reverse complement strand
GCTCTGCAGAATGCGCAGCTGGAACTCAAGAAGTCACAGCGGAAGGACCACTACAAGATATTGGGCATCGCCCGAGACGCATCTTCATCGGAGATCAAGAAGGCATTCCGAGCACTGGCGCTAAAATGGCACCCGTACGTGATCCTCGCTGAATATATATGGTCAGCTTGGAATCGTTTTGTGACCGGCATATTATTTGACCGTATGTGCACCTGTTGGACCCGCGCTCAGTGATAAGAATGAAGACAAAGAAACCGCAGAGAAAATGTTTCGCGACATTGGCGAGGCGTACGAAGTTTTATCAAACGAAGGTACCGTTGCAGCAGTACAGTGCGATGTCAGCATGAGTGTAGTTTGTGAACTCATGGGCTCACCCGCGTTGCGTGCCCTCAGAATCTCGCGGCAAGTATGATCGTGGCGAGGATATTCAAATGGACCCTGGCTTCAATCCACATCGTCACTTCCAACAGGGATTTGGTGGGGGCCAGACCTTCACCTTCCATTTTGGTTGATCTGATGTACTGTGTTATTTATGCCTATGCTTCTGGAGCTGGTGCACGCAGACACGGATGGAGTTCGTGTGGCTTATTTATCGATTCTGCTGTACATGACCTCAAATTACACAAGCAGTATTCGTGACGCGCACATCTCATAATTCCGCGCGTCTTGTTTGCGCTGGTTCAATGAGCGTGTCCATGTTCATGAGGTGATGTCATCCCAGATGCTGGCGCCCCGTGACCGTGTGCATGATCATGACCAACTGTGAATAGCAGCGGCAGCAGTATTCCAGCCACCAGCAGCAGCGTGCTAGGCCAGTCGAGTCCACCTGAACCACCGCCATGGCCGTGCGGATCATCACCAGCAGAAGAACTCTTGATCTCAGGCAGCACGTGCACAGTGGCCACGTAGATGAAGGAGCCGGCCGAGAACAGCAGCAGCAAACCCAGCGACTGTTGCGCAGCAGGCGCGCTCCAGAAATCCAACGCGAGCAGCAGGTACGTGAGCAAAGCCGATAGCGGGGCGCAGCTGGAGAATACAAGAAGCTGCCTCGACACTGCAGTACAGAGCATAAGCGCAAACACTGCCACGTTAGATTACTGAAGCATGAACACGGCAGAATGAGACTGCGACGCACCGTATCGACGCTGTTTACCCGCCTCCAGCAGGTACGATGCCAAACCAAATGCATGCGGGGCCTTGTGAATGGCGATCGCAAGAAATACGATGATTTCCAGGGACGATGACCCGGAGAATGATGCGGCACCCAGGGCGACGCCATCCACAGCAGCGTGAACCAGCAGTCCAATGGTGGCAGACACAGTACCTTGGTTCGGGCGATCCGATGACGGCGGTGCCATCGTGTGCGCAGAGTCATACGGGAAGTGGTCGCCGTGCGCGCGACTTGTCACTGCTACAATCTGTACATCCCGTTGTAGATCTTTGCCCAGACTGAAGGACACGCTAGCTGCTCCAGCCATATCCTGACCACTTGACCGCAACACGGCAGGTGTCATAGCTACGGTGACTGGTAATCCAGCGCCACCGCGAAAATCAGTGGAAGCAGCGATGGGGACAGATGGTGCACCTGACGCTGCCACGCTCATGCTCTCTGCACCCACCACGAGCCGGGGGCCTGAGTCACGCGCTCGCAAGGGAGACGCAGTCATTTCGATCGCAGAATGCACGCATTGAGAATGATCTTCGAACGCCACTACGCCCACACCCGCATGCTGATCGTGGCTGTGGTCATGACTGTGGTCATCACCGCACGCGTGATGCCCTGCTTCCGCCTGAGTTTCAGACCGCTCACCTGTGCAACCTGCACTCTCGCGAGTGTGCGAGTGGCCGTGAGAGTGATCAGCTCCACCAACCAGTTTCTCCACAAGCAGTTGTAGTATGAACCCCAGCACCAAAGCAGCGCCGATGTACGCAGACCCCTTGGCGGCAGTAGGTGTCGCGGGTGACGGGCAGACAGGTTCATGAGATGACGTCACGTCAGCTGCCGGATGATCATCGGAGATATGGGATTTGAGCGACGCATCGCCTACATCAGAGCTTAAGCCAGCAGCTGATGATCCACCAGGCAATCCAGCTGTTATAAGCTCAGCTTGCACGGCATCGGCACCCGCACGAGGCATCACACGGCCCACCGGAGTTCCAGGAGGGTCATGCTCGCCGGCATGGTGATGTGACCCGTGCTGCGGGTGGTCAGCATCATGGTGGTGCACGTGATCATGAGAACCAGACGCTGCGGCTGCTGGTGAAGAGCTTCCTGAAGGGCTTGCATGCATTGCGCTTGCATCGTGCTCTAGCTCCAGCAGCTTGCGGGAGAGAGCACCAGTCACCTGCTGATGACTCCCCTGCACTGGAATAGCATCTGCATTGGGGCCAACAGCACGGCGCGCGGTCCGTGATGTTCGGCCTGCCGTAAACTGATTCAACGCAGCTGCTATCGCCGTGTCCACAGTCCTCTGATCAGCTTGGTCCTTGCGATGTCCGGCATGAGCCGGCTGGGCGGGATCAGGACTAGCCTGGGGTGCAATATGGCCGTGTGGTTCCAAACGGCCGTCTGCCATTCGCAACGGTTCGAACACCGGAGCTGATGTAGCTTGTTCAGCAGCATAGATGGTGTGCACCCCTTCAGGAACGATCACGATGAAGGCGGTGCCCACCAGCATGCCAACGCCAACAAGATTGACCATTCTTAAGCGCTTTGCAGATAATTTGAGGACCAGCGGAAAGTGTCCAAACACCATCGAGATCAGGAACAAGAATATGGCCATCATGCACAAGCCGCCGAACGATCCAGCATTCCACGATTCAGATGGAAGCGACGCCTTCGCGGTGATGTCGGCCATTGGAACAACCGATAATTACAAGCCGGTCAGCAATCGAGCGGTCTCCACACTAAACTAGTTGTTGAACCACTGAGATCGCCATCTTGTTGCTCCGGCATCGCGCTTGGTCGGATGACGGAGATCAATGGTGATCAAGCGTGCGGCAAAGAAAAAACCGTTCAACTTGATGTGCAATAGATGAATGATGGCTTGTGAGCCAGATCTAGACCAGCTGCTCCACGAAATCGATGGAGTGTTGCGAAAGTATGTGTGCATTATGTCGAATCACATTGTATCTGCAATGTTCACCGTCTGCGGGTGTTTGGCAGCAATACTCCCGAGCATTCGTACTCTGCAGCTAGGTCAAATGGGCTTGTCGATAGCCATCAATTGAGCCCTCGAGCGGTGGTCAAACATCATTCCATCTCTTGCAACAGCACGCTCGCATGCGCTCAGAATGATATCAGTTCTGCTGACGCGCTCTGGGACATGGATGCATACATAGCGAGCATCGATAGGACCTTGGATGCCCCGATCATTGCGCTTCGAAGCACGCGAGCAGTAGATGCTAGCTGTGGCAGTACCAGTCAAGCTCGAGCTGCTCGCTCAAATGAGCAAAAGCGGTGAGTATACTTAAACACGTCGGATGCCTGGCGACGCAACATAACGCTGTGATCGCTTGTGATCACAGATGCTCCGCGGTGATGCTGACGGCATCATCATCAAGGTAATCTTGTGAGTGTCCGTCTTATAACTTCGATGATTAGGGGGTTTACTTGGACACTGTGGCACGCAGATTCTCCGGATGTGAAAATCTCCGATGCATTCGTTGCGATCACCCGGTTATGCAAATACCAGATCTGAAGTAAGTGCATCGAGCAGTGCTCCATACGTTAGACATGTCAACAGCATGTTGTGTGTAAAACGCGCAGATGGCATTCTAGCGCCGATTATATCTTTTTCCGAAACTGCGTGCCCGATTTGGGGAAGCTGAAGGAGAAGCTTGTACCTGCGGTGGGGACAAAGGCTTTCGCCTGCCAGTGCAGCTGGATCAACGTGGACACACCTAAGCCTCTCCAATCATCTCAGTGTCGCGATCTACGGTGGATATGTGGAGGTCACTCTATCAGCTGATGATGCTCTACAGGTCAAGGACCAACACGGACACATGAATATGCAACACAGAACCGAAAGCTGTACTTGCAAACGCTCAGCGCATCCCTGCAGGCCGGACGAGCAACATGGTCAAACACAGTCAGCAAGCAGAATAACGCGATTGATCTAGCTGAGAGCATGACCAGGTCCAGGAGTGGACTGGCCCACGTCTGCCCGTCGATCATCAGCTGGTGCGGCATCAGCCTGATATGGGGGTTGATGAGCAGACAGTGCAGACTGCAATGTTAATTGACCAGAGAGTACATACGAGCGCACCAGGACTTGTAGCAGCACGAAACACAGCAACGTTGCAATAAAGCTAAACAGCAGACTGTATGGGAAGGTTCCAGGTCCGAGACCGGTCTGGGGGTCCATCAGTGTACCGGTCAGTAGGGGAATGATCATATCACCCGCGGTGTCGCCAATGAGCATGACGAACATGAGAGAGCCCGTCAGCGACACGTACTGCTGAACCAGATTGACTGCCGTGGGATAGATTGAGGCAAGCGATATGCCTGCCACGGTGGTCCCTATCCAGAGAGCGGGGACGGATTTGTCGGACGAGCTTAACACCAGAGCGAGGATGGCGATTTGAAGGCCCAAGAAATCAATCCTCAACATACGCGATGGACTCATTTTGATCGAAACATAGATGGCAGCTAGCCTCCCAAATGCGAAGCTGCCCCAGTACAAAGCCGTGAGGGCAGTTGCCTGCTCGGCTTCAAGTTCGATGAAATCTACAGCATATGTGTACAGAAGACCGCCAAATGAGCTTTCCAGTCCCACGTAGAAGCCAAGCATTACAGCAGACACGACGATGATCACAGTGCGCGGAGCACGGAGCACGTGCATGAGACGCGAGCAGCGACCAGCCCTTCCCACAGGGGCTCCTTCAACATCGTCGACAAGCGCAGGGTCCAATGCAGCAGCAACCTGCACGGATTTGACGCGGCCTCCATCTGACCCTTGATCGAGGTTGATGGGAGCGTGTGCTGCAGTGTGATCACCATTAGTACTCTCGCTCACATGGGTTGAATGATTTGGCTGCACAGCTTCCGGTTTGAGGACGTAGTAGAGCGCCCATATTGCGATACTAGCCACCGTGCCCGCCACGATCATGTATGCCCAAACTACATCAGTCGTTGCCGCGTTCCGATCTGCGTGGACAAAGGGTCCCGCTATAAGAGGCGATATAAGAGCCCCAGCACCGAAAGAGAAGTGTAAAGCTTGGATGTATGGCTTGCTGGTGTCACCATAGGCGCGCAAAATGATGATCTGACCGACATTGCCCACGACCCCAATCGCAAGACCGGTCATGGCACACGCAAACGCCAGCAATACAAATGATGTACAGAGGGGTATTATCGCCACAAACAGGGCCATTGTCAGCACTGCAACAAACACAATCAAGGGGGCAGCTGCAGGTCTATGGTCCACCCACCAGCCGCCGACACCAGCACCGGTCATCGCCGCTAGAGCTCGTACCGCGAACAGCGAAGAGAGCTGGGCTACCGGATTACCCGTCTGAATCCCGAGGTCAGTCAAAGTGGGACCCAAAATGGCGGCCGCAGCTCCCATGGCGCCAAAGCAGAAGCAGTAGCATGTTGTGAAGAGCAGACGCGAGACGCGCGCAGACGAGCTCTCCAAGTTCAGCTCAAGTGCCTTAGAGTCTGCGACCGCGGATCCGGGGACATGCACGTCGATTGGATCGTGGTGATGGTGGTCGGTGTCGATGAACTGTATATGTGGGGACTCGTCAGCATGTACCGCTGTTGAGTTCATTCTTGCGGTCGGACTCCGACATTTGTTTGTTCATTAGTTAACAGCCAACAACATTAATACTCTAGCCGGCAGGAGGGTGACGATTAATGCAGGGCTAGCAGTTAGAACACATTTCGCCATTTTGGCGCCCCTACTCGCAAACTCCTGTTTGATATCTGCTCTCTCTGGCCCCTCGATTCTATGGTGCGGTTGGATGATGTGTTGAGACGCAAGTGACTGTGGTATATACGTCGGCATCCATCATCTTGTGGGACTTGTGGTTGAATATTCGAGTTCACTCGATCGTTCGCGGTTGTCAATGAGCAACCCTCTTAAGCCTTTGCGATGCGGTACGTAAGGTGAACCAAAGCGTTACAAGCATCATATTTGTTGCCACAACCTGTGTTTTAGGTTTCCTTGCTTGCACCGGTATCTGCCGTGACCCCACAGACTTGCATCTGCTACTGCTCGCCTACCTGCGGGAGCTCGACTGCCCCCGTCAGCTGTTGGATGATTTGGAGGACCTTTTCAAGCACCGCGGAGAATGGCAGTCCTTGACAAACACCGAAATCTTGCCCGCTCGCGCATTTGGCACTAATAAATCCCTCTCGTTGCTGGAGCTGGTATGTTTTCTCGCTTCAGTTGACGTTAAGATTGCTCTTACTTTGTCTACTTGCAGATCCCCCGATTATCGATGTTCCCTTCCCAGTATCTTGCTCGATTGCTGCAACCCGACAACTTCTTGTTAGGCGTTACTGAGTCATCGCCCCCGTCAGTCAGTGTCCCCGGTGGTCAAGTCTCAAGCACAGCCATCGCCCCCTCATTGCCAGCGTACCTGCACGGTCGTGGTGCACCCGGATCCGTGATGATGCCGACAGCACTGACGCAAGCACTTGGACCGACTCTGCTTGGAGTCGGCCTGCATGCCCTGTTGCCCGAGCTGCGCAAACGCATTCCTGTGCCTCTTATCTACCCTGTGAACGTCACGTCACGGAAAGGTAACGCCAGCTCCGTCTAGGGTGTCTGAAATTCCCCTTACTAGCTCTTGGAATCGCTGTTGTAGACGTGCTCAACCGATTAATACACCGAATGCTGGGGTCGGTAGCGCGGGTTGGTGCCATCGACCGTGAGAAGCTGGCAGAGATCGGTCTGTCGAAATATCGAAAGGTCAGTGCAAGCCTGAATGCGTCAACCACTTGTGCTCCCCGCTCACAGTCGTGATTCAAACATCAAGCTCAAAGCAGTACAAGGTCACACTGCCATGGTCTCGTGCGTAACCTTCAGCTTCTCTTCGACGCTATTGTTCACGGTACAGTTATGCAGTTTTTAGTCCGAAGTTGGGTCCCTGGAGTTCCTGATTGCCTATGTCATTCATATCCATTAGGGATCGGACGATAATCTCATCAAAAAATGGGACGTGTTCGATGCAAAGCTTTTGCATACGTATCGCGGTCATCAGGTTCGCTGCTGTGTACCGATCATGTCTCCCTGCGCGGTGTGCTCACCGATGGCCTGCATGCGCAGGGGTACATCTGTGACATAGCCGTCAGTCCGGACGATACCATGCTTGCCAGCTGTTCGAACGATCGGACTGCACGACTGTGGAGTGTTGATGGGGTGCCACTGCGTGTACTGGTAAATTCTGCAGTGGTTAATCTCGGCAAACCATATCTCACGTCTCATCCGCTGGCTACGCAGTCTGACTACGGCGACTCCGTGTTTCGAGTCCGCTTCTTCTGTCCAGCGGGTGACGCGACGCAGCCTGAACAAGCTAGATCTCCAATCATCGTTGCTGGGCCAGATCTGCCACCAGAACGGAGCGCCAGTGTCGGCAGACCTCGCGTCTCCAGCTGTTACCTGCTGGCCGCTTCCCTGGACGGCAGTTGCCGCATGATGAATGTTCACGACCCGTCATTCCTTCCGGTGATGCTACTTGCTCGATCTTCTGACGGTAGGGCACAGGTGGTCGACTCTGGAGAACCCGTGCAGTTTCTGCAGATCACTGTGCACCCCACGACGGCACAGCTAGTGTCCAGTCACGACGACGGATGTCTCCGAGTTTACAGCTTGGCTTCTGCTTTTCTCTCTCCCGGCTCTGTTCTGTCTCCCCACACCGTATTGCGCGAACACCAAGGTAGGATTGCTGCACTCTGTCAGCCTGCGAACGAATGCGTTGTTTAATGCTGATTTACCTTCGGTGTGTATCGCTTCACAGATGAGGCTCAGTGGGTGGCATACAGCAACGACGGCACTCGCGTCCTTAGTGCCGCCGATGACGGCTCAGTCTGCGTCTGGACGGTAGCATCTTCTTCAACCCACCCCACTGCTGCTCGCGAACCGCAGAGTACGCACACCGCAACGGTGCCCAGTTCGTCTAACGTGCCGCTGTATCGTGTGCAATTGAAGATAACTGGTATGTTTTGCCTGTACGCGCTAAGTGTATCGTCGGCACGTTGCCTGTGTGACAATTTCACCTGCACGTGGCTTGTTTGATTGCAGTGAACGCGGCCGTGCCGGCAGGCAGGAATATCGCTCAAAGCAAGCCGCGAGTTCAAGGGGTGGCATGGTCTAAGGATGATGTGTACATAGTGGTAGCGTGGCACGGAAAGCTTACGGTCATCGATTCCTTAAGCGGTATAATCGGTCTGCTTTGAAGTGTGGCATGCGTGCCTTGATCACGCCTTCTATCTGTATGTGCCAGGCACGGTAAAACATCGGCTCGTCTCTACTCCCGATGAGTCAGTAACCACTGTGATCCGGCCACACCCCATCGAACCAGTCATATGCTTGACCGGTCATGAGGACGGCAGATTGTGCGTCTGGAATATTGCCGATGGCGTGCTCATTCGGTGTTTTCGGCGTTTGACCATTCCCCCGTTCCTCCGTGAAGACAGTCTCCGAGCTATGCATCAATCGGCGAGGAGTACACAGCACCGTGCTTTGGCACCGGCAGGTTCTGGATCTACTTCTGCTTCTTGCCGCCTACCAACCGCCCTGTGGTCAGCCGTTCAGGACGACCTTCGTGGATATGATGGCAACGCGTCCTGCGGTATGTGTGACGGTGACTACTGCTGCCGGATCGCGATGAGCTACATGGCCGTGTTTTGATATTTGAACTGCAGGTTTGACCCCCTCAGCATCGCGATCGTTGAGTATATTGCGCGATCTTACATCTGTTGGTCCAGCAATCTCAGATGAGCCATCAGGTGCGCCGGACGAGACCTCGCTTAACCTTGCGTGGTATGGGTCAATCGACGATGCTGCTTGGGCAGCCTCTGGTGCCTGTTTCGCTGCGTCCGCATCTCCCAGCTTTGCGGTCATGTTATTCGGTACGTTGATTCGTTCTAGCCGATTGAGTAGTGTTTCTGCGGGACGAATTACCGTTCACCATCACAGGCTCTGGCGATCGTCGGCCCTTCTACAACACTCATTTCGAGCAATTCTTCACGAGCGATTTCAAACCACTAGGCTGGGACTCTGTGGGCAATGCCCTCGACGAAGAATCGCAGTTGCCGGCGCATATGGCACCAATCGGCTCCCTTTGTGACACCATGGGTCACACGTACGAGTCTCCTGACCGCACGGACTCCACTGAAGCTCATTCGTCAACCTCCGCGATAGACCCCGTGCCCCAAGATTTCACCCGTAGCTTGACCGTGGTCCGTTCCTATCTGACTAAGCTTTTCTCTTCACTCCATCAGCCCGTGTCGGACACATCGAATCCCCTTCATACCAGCAGGACAATGCCTCGCCCTTGGAACGTGATTGAAGAAGACGACAGTTCTTCTGATGACGAAGATGCGACCTGTCGTGTTTGGTTAGCATCTCATGGTCATGCGAGCTTTGCTTCGGACTCTCAAATCGTGGTGCGCCGTATTATGAGAACCAGCACCGCACCACGTGAAGGCTTGGAGCCGATAGTTGTGACTGATGAGGAGGCAGTCGCGTTGCCCTCCTCCTCCTCCAGAAAGCGCGCTTTCAGAGCTGTGGAAGCTGTCTCAGACGAAATTGACCCGCCGGAGGACGCTTCTGTCATCTCACTAGATTCAGAGTACTCGGATGGGCGGGGTTCTCCCTCTTCTTTGTCCTCGAGTGACGCTGAAGATAGTGATGGAGACGTTGATGGAGGAAGGTTTGTAACCCAACTGTCGTGGAGTATGTAGCTATCTCATCTGGGCTTTGTCTTATTTGTTTAGATCGTCACGAAGCGCGAAGAAGGCTGCCTTGCGTCGTTTGAGGAAACTGAAGCGAGACTTCGTTGCTGACGTCGCTGATCCAGCGACAATCGATAACGACGGAGGAGAATGGCGCCAACCTCGCGCTCAATTGCGCAATGTTCATCGGAAGGGTCCCCGAGCCATCAAGCAGCGCTCTGCCTCTTTCCGCTCAGTGAGAACTATTCGACATCGACATGATCGACCCCTCCCATCTGCCACCAACACGCCCAGGTGCGAGACGCGGTGCAGCACATCATCTCGTATGTGCTTAATGATTGCTTGTGCTTTGTTGCGCTTGCCTGCTCTGTGTAGGACCTCAGTAGTTCGTCGTAGTCGCGGTCGCGGACGGAGGCGCGAGTGGCCCGAGGAGGCCAACATGCAGGAGCTGCTCGTGGACTCAGAATCGATATCTCAGCTGGAACCGTTCGACATGACCAACTTGCTACCTTGCTCTAGCGACTGGCTTCGGACCGTGTCTCGGCAGCCAGTGCTTCGAAACTTGGAAAGTTACGTGCCGCAATGTGGAGACCGCGTGGTCTACTTCTACTCAGGACACCAAGCTTTCGCTTCCGCGAATACGGAGATCCTGGAACCCTTTGAACGCTACCACTCGACCCACACAGAACAAGCCACCGTTGGTCGACTGGTCGCATCCCCTCTATCTCCGGCAGTTCGCGCAGAATTGATGTCGTCTGGCTTCACTCCATTCTGTTTGGAATGTATCGTCGTCGGTATGTGCTGATTTCTCTTCGGGCAGTGATTGTAAACCTTAGCACTTACTGTAACTCTGAAAACTGGCTTGTGCGTTTGTTGATCAGATCTTCAATATTGCTTGCCCACAGATGTGCTTCGTGACCACTTTGGTCCCACGGCTCACTCATACGCCCAGCTGCTGTTGCTTCCCGTCAAGCCGCGTTCGTTAATACCAACGAGCAATTCAGCGGGATCACGTTCAGCGGACATCGATCAATTGCGAGATGGTGAATCTGCTCACGCATACATGGGACCCCTGTTGTTGGTGAATTACTACTGCATCGACGAAGCGGACTTCATCATTCCGTCAGCTCGATTTGCTCAATGCCTCTCTGTTGATTGGTTTTGCTTCTCCACCAGTCTTCCACCAGCAGAAACTGCATTTCGAATGTTTTTTCCGGATGAGGAGAAATGGTATTTTGGAAACGTCAAGAAGTGCAGAGCGCCTGAGTTGTTCGGCACAGCGTCGTCTGTGACGTTTGCCCAAGCTATCCAATGCCATTTTGATCCGTGGGAATGCCTGAGCGTCATGTGGCAGCACGAGGCACAGTTTTCACACGACTCTGTGATTACAAGCGAGGCTGCCAAGAGCAAGCTTCGCATCGTACTGTCGTCGGAGCGCGTGACACGCTCGCGAGGTGACAGTCGATCAGCTGGGGTCTCGCACTTGGAGGGTACCAGCGACCGGAATCAGGTGCTACCCTCCGAGACGTCATCGGCACCACTGGAAGAGCCGCAATCTATGTTGCAATTGAGTCCATGGGAGATACAACTGGAATCCCGGGACGAGCAGTTGTTGAATGATCGGCAATCTCCTTCGTTGGATCTGCCTTTCGATGCTTTTTTGGCAGCAACCGACCGAGAGATCGCGGATCCGTCCAGTGCCCACTTTGTTGCACCAGTAGATCAGAGCACTTTTGTCGATTACGCTTACGTAGTAGCTTGTCCGATGGATTTACAGACTATTCGTACGCGCCTGTGTGGGAGGTACTATCGTCAGACCATGGCGCTAATGCACGATGTTCGCACTTTGGCGTTGAATGCAATTGCGTACAATCTTCCTGACGCCCCCATCGTCACACAAGCTGCAATGTTGGTTCAGCGTCTTCTGCGGGCCGTCGCCGAGATTTGGAGTGCGCATGCTTTTCCAGCTCCGGTACCACCGGTGCAAGAGAGCGAGGTGGCAAGCACGCCTAGTTCGAACACTTGCAGCTTCATCCCGGCAGATTTGCTGGGAAACTCGTACGAACGATCTTCGGTCATTGTCTGGAACGTGCCTGCATCGGTCGATCCCACCGTTCGTGAGCGCAACTCTGATGCGATCGATCTTGCGTTTGTTCGGCCAAAAGACGATGCATTGTGGCGACTTCCAGTGATTGCACCGCCACGCTTGCTGCGATGCTTGCGCGATGGCGAGGCATCGCTGCGAGCGGTTCCAGTGACCGTTGCTGAGTTGGGATTGCAGTCTCTGTTTTTGGACCGTGATCGAATAGTTGTGCGCATACCGCGTGGCATTTTGCCTGGTCAAACAGCACAGGGTGATGTGGATTTTGAAAGCTCCTTTTCTGTCCTGTTATCAGACCCTGTGGATCCATGCATAGACCCCGACATCGCGCGCCCGTACCTGGTGCAAGACGCCTCCACTGTGATCATGGCTGAAGATGGTTTGCCGGAGGTCTTAGTGATGCGCGTGCCAAGACATGTTCTTCCTGCCATCATCACGCCGCCTGCGGATGAAGGCGAGCGGATGCATGATGCCAAACGAATTCGCTCAAACGGAGATACTTGATGTTTCCGATTGTCGCGATGGTACCACTCGTGTTCTAGTTTTTTGTGAGTACGGTATACCAGCCTGCGAGTGCTCATTGTCGTGAATGTTTGCCGACTGATCACACACGCACGCCTGGATACAGTGTCTGCGTCCTTTTCTCCTTACCTTGAGCATCATCACGAGGGTCACAGAGTCAGGGGAAACGAGTTCGACAGTCATGATCAACTTCCGCCACCGCACCACGACAATTGTGGGGGACGTAAATTTGGGGACGCCTAAACGCCCAAAGTCCGACACAGATGACATCATATAGATCGACATAACTTGAGTTTTCAGCGACTGTCGAACCTGCGTTCACCAACTCTGAGCAGCGTAACAGACCGGGCGTGCGGTGAGCTTGCAGTGATACTGAGCGAGTGGTTCAAGCATGCACCTGAACCGCTCGCAAATACGAAAAGCAATGTCGTCTCGGTCGTGTGTTGGAGTCAGTCTCGGATTGCTGTTGCAATATTTGCTGATCCTGTGTACTGTTCAAGGTATGTGGACATTGTGATCGTATTGAAATGTGAATGACTTCATGCACGACGGTTCATGCTAAGCTCGAGCCCCTCTTCACTCTCTGATTCATGCTTTTAGTATGTCTAGTTTGCGAACCTTTCGGCATGAACCAATGCTCGTTTTTCGATTATGATGACCGTGATTCAAGACTGTCTAATTGAATCACTTGACTGCCCCATTCCGATGTATCTGTATGTCGGATCATGTCGTCTATCGTAGGCTTGTTTGCCGGAGTTTGCTGTCCTACGTGTGCAACGTTCGGTCCAGCAGGATGCGGAGGCTGCTCGTTTTCTGGCACGGGTGGACACTGTTCAGCACTTCCATCCGTGGTTTGTGATGGTTCACCTGCTCATCCTTGCGCACCGGGCATTTGTGCCGGTCCCTGCGGCTACGGCGGCTATGGACAAAGCTGTCAGATGGCATGCGACGCGGGCTTTATGTTGGGAAATCCGACTGTCGGGAACGTCGTAGCCAACTCCACCTGCTCGTGTGTCCCATGCCCAGCTGGAGCGTGGAGCAGTCCAGGCATTGCGGTCCACTGCACGCTTTGTTCGCCTGGCACATGGAGCAGCTCGGTGGCAGCCGCGAGCTGTCTGCCTTGTCCGGCAGGGACCTTCAGCACCGCATTAGGAGCGACTGATAACACGACTTGTAACCAGTGCCCTGCGGGCTCCTGGAGTAACGCGGCAGCAAGCAGCTGCCTGCCATGTTTGGCAGGGACATTTAGCAGCGCGGTGGGGGCCAGTGATGTCACAGCCTGCATTCCTTGTGCGTCTGGGACATGGAGTAGCTCCGTGGGTGCTACTGACAACAAGACCTGCGTGCTGTGTCCAGAAGGAACATTCAGCAGCGTCGCAGGGGCCAACAACATTACAGCCTGCATTCCGTGTGCGACGGGAACGTGGAGCAGCTCCACAGGTGCTGCTGACTGTCTTCCGTGTCCAGTGGGAACATTCAACAATATCGTGGGCGCAAATGACAGCAAAGTCTGCATTCCGTGCCCGCCTGGTACATGGAGCAGCACGTCTGGCGCTGGAGACTGCGTTCCGTGCTCCGCTGGAAAGTGGAGTGACTCTTTGGCTGCTGCTACTAGTGAGACTTGCCGCTCTTGTTCGGCAGGCACGTGGAGCACCTCGGTGGGGGCAAAGGATGTATCAGCCTGCCACCCGTGCTCGGCAGGAACGTGGAGCAATGCGACGGGAGCTTCGCGGTGCTTTTCCTGCGACGTCGGTAAATGGGGCCAAATTGTCGGCGCATTGAATTTCGGAGAATGCATCCCATGTGAAGCTGGTAGATGGAGCGAAACATCAGCGGCCAGCACTCCAAACGCGTGCGTACCTTGCGCAGCTGGGTCATGGTCCAACCAGTCCAGCTCAACGTGCAAGCTTTGCAGTCCAGGTGTGTTGCTGTTGTTATTTCGGTATTCTCATTTGCTCGCCACAAGAAAACTGTTGCCTAGGCACGTATGGAGAGCAGATCGCAAGAAATAGCTCAAAATGCATTCTGTGCCGGTCTGGAACTTTCAACATGCTAAGTGGGGCAAATACGTCGGATGCGTGCACAAAGTGCGCTGCTGGGACATTCAACCCTGCTCCGGGTGGCATCTCTCCTTCAAATTGTTCTGAATGCGCTTTAGGCTCCGTAAGTCCCGATACCGGGGCAGATCACTGCATCCCTTGCCAAACCAACACGTTTCCGCACCCTAACCGCATAATATGCACCCCATGCCAGACATTGGGCTGTACCGGTACTCCTGACTGTGTCGTGGGATATGAGGGGGAGCTTTGCAGCGTGTGCTCAGCTGGGTTTTTCGCGGATGCTACGAAAGGACAGTCGTTGTATGCCTGTTCTCCCTGTGGCGCCGCTCCTGCATGGGCACTGGTGGTGTTGACAATTATCCTTTTGCTTATTGGGGTCGCGTTTCTGAAGTTGAATTCATCTGCGCTATTTCAGAAAGCGCTTGTACCCTTGCGATCGGCTTTAACATATTTTCACGGTAAGTCAGACGTCTCAAAAGCAGATTTGAAAACAATTCAGCTGCACTGAAGTTGCGGTGCGTTTCTACATGCGCAGTTGTCGCGTTCATCCGCCTTATTCAACTGCAGTGGTCAGTGGACGTGGCCCATACGCTTTCGTTCATATCTATTTTTGCCGTCAACCTACACAGTATCCCGCACGCAAGCTGCCTTGTGAGCTTCTCTGCTAGTTTCTACTTTGTTATGTTTTCCATACCTATATTGGCAGGACTGATGTCATGTTCTTTTTTCCTCCTTCGCCGCGTCAACCAACATCGTTGCCACTTGGCCGCGTTCCAAAGGTGTTTGGAGTGGCTGCACGTGTGGAGGTCCAACAAATACCCTGAATGGACCGAAAGACGGTTTGCCAACCTACTCACTCGCGCCACCATTTCACTATTGTCCTCTGGCTATACAGTGCTGTCATGGTATTCCCTCACGATCTTTGACTGCATTCACTTGCGCGGCCACACTTATGTTCGCGAAGACGTGGCAATCGAGTGTTACTCCAAAGAGTGGGGCGGATATGTACCGACTTCACTTTTGGGCATCCTGGCGTACGTGATTGGCACGCCGTTGGGATTTCTATGGTTGTTACGCCGGCAACGGTTTGGCGATCTTCCAAACTCCCTGGAAGTGCTGGGCTATCAATTCATGATGTATCGCAAAGAGTATCGCTGGGTGCCGGTCGCCGACCTCATATGGCGCTTGTCCCTCGTCGTTGTGGTGCGACTGGGTCGGCCTCAGGTGCTACAGGTGACCATTCTGATGGTGCTCTTGCTCTCCCGAGCTGTCTTTCATGCATGGAAACGACCGATTGTGAAGTCGATGAAAGTGGCCTCTCAGGAAATCATCTTGGGTACATGCACCCTCCTTATCTGCATTGTTGGAGCTATTTTCTACGGTCAGCAGTCCAATATCTCCCGCGGTTCTGAAAGAGCTTTGTTTGGCATCGTGCTGACGTTACTGATGGTGATGTGCGGGTGCTCGGTATGGATGACCGTGAACGTAGTCAATGCCTCGAAGGAGGATCGACGTGGAGAAAGAAGTGTTTCCTCTTCGTCTGTTCGGAGCAGCATGGCGCCTGAACGCATTGATCTCCCTACATGGCAACGAAGCGAAGCTGGAAGCCATCGGTCATCAAGCCTGGACCTTTGCAGTGACACAGAAGGCGTCCCCGCTATGGTATCTTTGAGCCAATACGCGTCCACCAAAGCCACAGAAGATCGAACGCAGCACGAGAGTGACAACATGGCTTTATCAAGTCGAATGCTGGAGTTCAATAAACCGCTGCTCGATGCGGAAAGAAGAGCGAGTTCTTGAATCTGAGATGTGAATCTGCGGCAGCTGTCATCTTTGATAATAGAGGTTGTGTAATTGCGGACGATATCGGTGCACAGCATGCGTTCAAATCTCGAACCAGTAGACGCTCTTGGTTTGCAGTATAAGATTTCAAGATCGGGCATGCAGCACTGGTGAGCTGGCAACATTGAAAACATTGAGAAGCCAAGGGGAAACGACAAACATTGGAATGATTGATAGCATTGAAAACAGCCCGGAGTTGTCTGTGTGGATTGCGCAATAATTTGCAGTCGACCATAACGCACGATGACATTTCTAGTCTTGTACTCAATCACCAGGACTTTTGGATTACCCTAACTTAGGGTAAAGGAAAGGTACTTTGCTCACAGTTTACAAGTTGACAAGGTACAATACCTGGAAATTACCAAATGACGAGCTCGAGGTACGGTACTTTACAACCGATGAAGGCCTTAGTGGGCGGATAACCGGCTTAGCAAGTTCAATGCCATTTTTTGAACACGCTAGCTCTCTCCAATGCATGCTGCGACATGACGTACGTTAGTGCTTAGAAATGGCGGTATCGATGTTGTCGCTGCAAACTCAGTCCTCTGATGCGCCCACAAGCCTTCAGATCACGTCTGATAACAATCCCTCCATCGCGGGTCAGAGTGTTGCAGCACAAATCAGGTCACGTCTTCCATCAGCGGACTTGTGCCTGCAGGCTCAATTACGGTGCTCAACCTTGGAGATCTCTCCAGAGCCCGTGCCTCATGCTGTGATCTATCAGTATCCGGCACTAGCACATGCACCCTAGAGCCGGCATTGCGGGACTCGTATCTCGTGTTTTCCTACGATGGGAGCAATCAGTTCCTTCAGCCACTGCGGTTCTCACGCAGTCCGTCAACCGAGGTAAGTCTGGGTCAGTGCTGTGCGTCTTTCATAGACATGGCTCACATTGATTGTGTTGTTGTATGACATCCAGGATCGGTTGCGTTGCAGCTTATCAATTCGCTATCTTCGACTCAATACGGCCAGAGCGTGCAGTTCACCGTCACTGCACCCACTCCCGCGATCGGAGCCCTACGCTCCGTGCAGCTGTGGGCTGATGCGAGACTGCTGGCGGCCGTGGAGCTGGTCAATGGTGAGGCATCCTTTACCATCAACACGTTGACGTCCGAAGCCGCACCGTGGAGGCGCGATATGTTCGGGACGATTATTACAACGCTGCATCTGTGACGGTCACACATCAAGTAACTGCAGGGTGCACCTGATGCAGTCAACGAACAGTCTCAGTACGGGCATCCGTTGAAGCTGACAGCGGTGTTGAACGCTTCGTTCCCGCTGTCGAATGTAGTCGTGACAGGCAGCGTGATCTTCAAGGCTGGAGATACTGTGATCGAGTCAAGGACCCTGAACCAACAGCGGACTGCAGAGTTCATCACGGACGCCCTGCTCGTAGACAACTACCAATTGACAGCTAGCTTCGGCATTGCGGACAACAATTATGAGGGCGCATCCTCTTAACGCCGTGGCTCACACCGTTATCAGAGGTCAGTACTCGCTCATGCTGTAATCGAGGCCCTCTCCTTCCTGAGATGAGCATCGCCGTGCAAGATCCAGCTGCTGCAGTCATTGGTGAGCAAGCGATCTTCACGCTCAGTATGACATCTGCCGGAGGTATTCGCGGCATTCCTGCGGGAGGAGCCGCCGTCATTACCTTCAAAGCTCAAGGTGCAACAGTGTTCTCGATCAGCGGTCAATTGCAAGTGGGTAGTGCTGGCACCGCTAATACCGTCATCAGCAGCCTGCCTCTGGGAGCCCTCACCTACACCGTGTGCTATGATGGTGCTGGAGACAGCTTCTTCGCTGCAGCATGCAGCACCGCTGACTCCAATATCATCTCCATCAGCTCTGCTCCCACTGCCGTTACCGCCTCCTTCGTGCCCGTGCAAAGCCGTCGGTGCGACTGGAGGCCAGCGTCAGCGTGCTAGCTCCAGGCGCTGTTGCTTCTCTGCAAGGCGGTTGAGTTTGTATCGATGTTTGAGCACGCAGACTACCTTGTCCACCATCACAATGTCGGGTACCCGCAGATCGCTTTTGAGATGCCTGCTCGTACTCAAGTCGGTGTGTGAAATATCCGCGTGATCTACGTTTGTGACGCCACGAAGGGCACTGCGGTCTGTTCATTGACCTATCCCACACCGTGAACGAGGCTAGTACCTCCATAGCGTTATCCACCTCCACAAGCGGCTCCATCATATTCGGTCAGGCGGTGACCTTCAATGCAGTGCTCAACGTTGAGCTGCCCGGTGCGGGCGTGCCCACTGGCATTGTCACCTTCTTGGATGGCTCCACCCCTCTGGTCGCCACAGCAGCGCCCATTGCTGGTGACTCCAGACTGCGCTTCACTGCCGTACTGTCTCGTTGTATGCTGCCGCGGGCATATACAGTACAGCTTTCGTTACAGAAGTCGCCACGATCTGGACCGCTCTTTTTCCTTGTGTGTTCGTTAGCTTATGCTGAGGCGAACCGCACGGCCCATCCGATGCGGTCGAGTGTGACTTTGCCAAAGGCCGTGCTATGCGTACGAGCCCAGTCTCTCGAGCACGTCCATGCTAACGTCGTGCGTGTGCATGGTACGTGCGCGTTCCTCGGCCCGGACTTATTTGATGGCATTCTTTTCCATAGGCTCGGCGGCGGTCGCGCGTTATCTTGTAGACATGAAGCCGGCGTAGACAGATCTTGATGATGCCATGACATCGTGCCGACAGCCGCGCCGCTGGGAGCTAATGCACCATGCAGATGAGCTGGCACAGATCGGAAGAAAATCAACAAGCATGGATCCGGAAAGCGGTCATCCAGGCAAGCGGTCGCATATCAAGTGCGCGTACTCTTTCTTGCCGTCCGACGAACCCGTTCCACGGTCGATCGGTGTACTTTACCGCGATCGCATGGTCCAACCACGTACCAGCTGACGCAAGGCTCTGGTAGGCAAGCAACGGCCGAATGTCGATTTCAGCGTCAACCGAACCGACGTCTCCCAGCCTGCATGCAGACCTGATGAAACATGCGGGGTCCAAAGCGCAACAACGTGGATGCGAGCCCTACAGCCTGGAGTACGTACTTTGTAACCTAGCACATTTGAGCACGTTGCATGGTCAGCCCGTCTTGCCGCAGCAGAATCCGATCGATGGTGTTGTCGTCTCAAAGTGTCGTCTCGTGTTGATTAGCATGGATGTCATCCTTTGCACGATTCAGGCAAAGCCTTTTATAATGTTTCAACAGTTCGATGACTCTCCACGCAGAAACAGCATTTAATTTTAACAGATGCTCACGGAGAGTGCACAGAAGGAGGCCACGGCACGCGCACGTTCGAAGATGAACACGGTTCGGTGTTGTGTGTGTAAAACAATGTTTTGTACTAGAATACTTAAGAATGCCATCTCATATAAACGTGAAATAAGAACGATGCAACTGCTTACAAAACAGACAGTCAGACAAGAAAACGTTTGATAGTAAAACAAATTGACAAAACACA
>Ga0163151_10004133_pt1 | contig 19913 bp, 17 predicted proteins | sample OliLakLV19MP5IB2_FD_145596 | JGI IMG/M metagenome (GOLD analysis project Ga0163151, IMG submission 145596) | Freshwater microbial mat bacterial communities from Lake Vanda, McMurdo Dry Valleys, Antarctica - Oligotrophic Lake LV.19.MP5.IB-2 | ecosystem: Environmental > Aquatic > Freshwater >... | reverse complement strand
AACATGTACAAGGCAACCTCAGGTGCTGCCTTTGCAAACCCTCACACAGTAAACGGAATCATATTGGTTAATGGAGCGACCCCAACAGATTCGATATGGAAGAATGGAACTCAAGGAACCTCAGATCATTCTGCTGAGTTTTTGGTAAGCAGCTTCTCTGGAGGTGGTGGCGGTGGTGGAGGCGGTGGCGGTGCAGGCTCTGCACCATTGCCTGTGACCCTGCTCAATTTTATTGCCTACAACAATGGAACCCTTAATAGACTCCAATGGAATACAGCAAGTGAATTCAACAATACTGGGTTTGATATTATGAGAAGTACCGATGGCGTGAATTATAGTAAGATAGGATGGATAGAAGGCGGAATCAATAGCACACAGCTTCGCAATTATATATATGATGACAAAAATATATCTCCCAATACGAAATATTATTACCACTTAATTCAGATTGATATAAATGGCAGCGGTACAAATTCAGAGACAAGGGTGATTGCACCTTCTACTGACCTTTCTGTCCATACTTCTGTTTTCCCAAATCCTTTCAATAGCGAGTTAAACATCATTTTATCCTCAAACAATATATCAGAAAACACAATGGTGGAGATCACCGATATATGCGGCAGAATTATATATAATGAAAAGGTTTCTTTGAAGAATGGCACTGCTTATATAAATATGCCAACAGCTCATCTAGCAGCAGGAATATACTTGCTTACCCTCACCACTAACCATGAAGTTCAAACATTGAAATTGGTGAAAGAATAGAGATATTGGGAGGCATCCAATAATTATGAAACAAAAAGATTACATAATGTAACATTTCAAACTATGCAAAGCACTTACTTTGCGGTGCATGAAAACTAAAAAAGCGGCGGCAATCATCATACTCAGCTATTTTTCACTAAAGGCATCCGCACAATTCAAAAAAGAAAACTTCAATTTCCATTACCAGACTACAGTTGTAACACAGAAGAATTTCAAATCGAAGAAGCCTTTAATTAATCCCTATTCATATACTTTCGGCACTAAAGACGAGGTTGCTACCACACTTACCACTTCGGGTTTCTCAGGATGGCGGATTGCCAATAATACCGAAATTTATTTTAATACCGAAATTGCTGCCGGCACAGGACTTAACCTAGCACGTGGCCTTGGTGGCTTCGTGAACGGCGAATCTTTTAGGGTTAGTAATCCAGCTCCTGCGTTTTATATCGCAAGAGTTTATTTGAATCACTATTTTCCACTTACTGCAGAAAGAGAAAATTTGAATGATGGCATCAATCAAGTAAAAGGCAGCAGACCACAAAAATATATCAGGGTATTGGCAGGCAAATTAGCAATGACCGATTTTTTTGACAACAATACTTATAGCCATGACTCTCGTACACAGTTTTTCAATTGGGCATTGATGAGCAGCGGAGCTTGGGATTACCCAGCTAATACAAGAGGATATACTGTTGGTGCAATGATAGAATATAGAAATACACCCAAAAATGTAGCATATAGATTTGCTTGGTCATTACCGCCCAGCACTGCCAACGGCCACAAGCTCGATTATAATATACAACAGGCCATGTGTTATACAGGTGAAGTGGAACGTAAATTTTCATTGTTCAAAAAAGATATAACAATTCGTGCACTTGCATTTGTAAATAGGGCAATGATGGGTGTATATACCGATGCCACTCCTATCATATCGCAAACTCCGCCTTATATAATATTGCAGCACAATAACTATCATATAAAATATGGCTACTCCATTAATTCAGAAATTAAATTGAATGATTGGTCAGGCGTATTTATGCGAGCAGGATATAATGATGGCAAAACCGAGACTTGGGTATTTACAGAAATTGATGGCTCTGTGAGTTTGGGCTATGCCGCAAATGGAAAAAAATGGAAACGCAAAGATGATTATTGTGGGATTGCTGTTTTGGCAAACACACTTTCGCACGAGCATCAAAATTATCTTAAAGCAGGCGGTTATGGTTTTATGCTAGGTGATGGTTCGCTTAATTATGCACCCGAAATGATTGCAGAAATATATTATAATTTTGCCTTATTCAATGGCCCCATCTTCGTCTCCCCAAACTATCAAATTATTATAAATGCAGGATATAATAAAGATAATCATGCCCCTAATCATGTAATTGGGGCAAGAGTGCATGTGCGGTTTTGAGGATATTTATAATAAAGAACCTCTGTGAACCTCTGTGAAAAAAAATCTAACCACCGTGTTTCACAGAGTAAAAACAAACAGAGTTTCACTAAGTTTTAGTGTATTGTATTAACCTCTGTGCCAACCACTGTGTTCCTCTATGGTAAAAAAATCTAACCACAGTTCGCCCGCAGCGAAACATAGAGTTTTTATTTTGTGTATTGTATTAACCTCTGTGATTCGCCGAGGCGAACCGTGCCAACCTCTGTGTTCCTCTGTGGTAAAAAAATCTAACCACACTTCGCTGGCAGCGAAACACAGCGTAAAAACGCACAGTTCGCCTCTGTGGTAAAAATAATTTGTTATCAGTGGTTAAAATGTATCTTTATTTATGCTACAAAAACCCCGTTCCATTTCTGAAACAGGGTTTAAACTAATTAGAATAATACAAAAGATTATATTAAGCCGCAGGTTTCAAATGGGCTGCGGGGCGTAGTGGCATAATATGATAGTCTTGTTGAGCCAATTCTTCCAGATGGTTGAAGGCCATCAGCATTTTTTCAAAGATATCATTTTTGCTGAATGTATTCATCAAACTATAATAGTATCTGTCAGCTTCATTGTCATTGAGTGGGTGCCAATGTTGGTCTCTGAGTTCAGCTACCAAACTATTTGGTTGTGCAATTTCTTGATTTTCGAAATCGACACATATACAAGCGGTATCATTTTGCAATAAATAGTTTTCGCCTTTTTCAATGAATATTACTTTGTCTTTGGCTGCATATACGGGTAGCATACTTTCTTTCAAACTATTGAACTGAACACTGTCGGCAAAGTCGAGATATTCTTGTATATAATTGAGGTCGAATTTCTCCAAACGGTTCAGCATCATCTGGCGGGCATCGCCACTGCTATAGCCAGCAAGAGCCACATTCTTTAATATATAAGAATCTTTGCTGCAAGTGCGTAATTCGTTTAATATATTTTGTGCAGAGTCGGCATTTTTAAGGAATACTTGATTATATACAAACTCATTATAAGAGTGCCGACCAATGCCCAAATCGGCAAGTACATCTTCGGCACGATAACCATATAATAATGCTTCATCCAAGTAGCTCACATCCGAACGCAAATATTCATTCAAATAACTTTTATATTCTTTATCGAGGCGGGCCATTAATAAATGCACCTCGTCTTCGCCCATTAAGTATACTTCTTCCCAAGGCAGCAAATCCAAATTGGGACCGCTGGTGGGCAAGTGATAACGGCGTATAATACGCTCGCTGAGGATGATTGATTCCTCAAATAGTTCAATACTGTGTAAGTCCGTCATACGGTCAAACTGGATTCCTTCGCGGGCAAATAATTCTTTCAAAACATTGCAATAGCGGGTAATTAAATCAAATGTAGTAGTCATATTAGTTATTATTATTTGGTTGGTTGATGATGCAAAGGTGCAGTGCATTTTTGACAACTTGTGTCGTAGATTTGCCCCATGCTCCCACAACAAAAAATTCTTCGTGTATTCAAGTTAATCAGTCACTTAAAATCGGACAGTCGCAAAACAGTAAGCGAACTTGCCAAGCTGATGGAAACCACCGACCGCAGTATTTACAGGTACTTCGAGCTTTTAGACGAAATAGGTTTTGCTATTGATAAAGATTTTGAAAACCGTTTCTTTATACAAATGTGGGACGAGCATGATAATCCAGTACAGGAATTTTCGCTCGACGAATCGAAACTATTGAGTGATATGCTCAAGTCGACCAAGCATCCCTTGAAAAATTCTTTGCTCGAAAAAATACATACACGAGGCGAACTGCCAGGCATGGCAAAAAATATTGTAAAAGCAAAATCAGCAAAGATTATATCAACGCTTACCAAAGCAATGGAGCTACACAAACAAGTTATATTAAAGAAATATCATTCAGCCCGCTCCAATACCCTCACCGATCGCTTGGTAGAGCCTGTTTGCTTTACCGATAACTATATGAATATTGCAGCCTTCGAACCTGCCAATAAAGACAACCGTCACTTTAAAATCGACCGCATTGGCGAAGTAGAATTGAGTGATAAACTATGGAAACACGAAGCCAAACATCAAAAGCCCGAAGTAGATTTATTTGGCATGGGTGGCAATAAAGAAACCGATGTTCTAATAACGATGGGGCATAAAGCTTATTTATTATTTATAGAAGAAATTCCCAATGGCAAAAACTATATAACTAAAAAAGGGAATAATTATATATTACAATGCAAAATATATGATACCAAAGGTATTGTTCGTTTCTTGGCTGGCGTGGTGGATGATATTATAGATGTGGACCCTGCGGTGTTAAAGAAAGCGTTGTGCAAGCATTTGGATGCAGGAGCTGCTAGAATGGTTAATGGTTAATTATAAATGGTTAATGTGATACGGCTGATTTTGTTAAAGAATTTAGTAGGTGGCGTCAGCAACATTAATCACGCCGCAGCGGGAACCATTTATAATTAACAACTATCCCTAAGTTCTTCCAAAAAACGCCTCACTCCTTTCAACTTCTCTATCACGTCTATTTGGTCAGGTGCTTTTCTCAAAACTTTTAAATGTTGCTTGGCTCCTTCAATCGTGAGCCCTTGTTCTTTCAGCAAATGTTTAATTTGTATAATAGTTTGTAAATCTTGATGGGTATAATATATTGTGCCCTTTGCATTTTTTTGAGGTTTGACTTGGGGGAATTCCTTGGTCCAATGTCTGATTGTAGAAACTGGCAATTCAGTAGCAGCAGTCACTTGAGCAATTCTATATAATTTCTTTTCTTCCTCCATATAAGGGTTCAAATGTATGATATTATTGGATAATAAAATAGTTAAATGAGATCCCTCCTACCGTCGGGAGGACAAACTCTAGAAATCTAATCGTTAGCTCCAAATACTTTATACTTTATACTTTATACCATATACTATAAATTTGCGGTATTGAAAAAGATTACCCTCGATACCGTATATGATTATGATTTCGACTTGTTCGGTATATCAATATCTGCAAAAGGATATATGTTTGCAGCGGCTATTAACAAGCATCTGAATATACAGTTAAAACGCGTGGAGGACTTAGAGGTGAGGCATCCCAGGCAAAAAGAATTTGATGCATATCTGGTATATCATTTTCAGGATTTAGATTTAGAACTTGATTTTTATTTGATCGGAAATAAAAGCAAGCAAGCATTAATTCCGCACTTAAAACCTATAGATTATTTTTGGATGATTAAAGGAGATTATAAAATCAAAGATCCCATACTCTATACAAATTTGTTCAAAGAAATTAAAGGCGTGAATCTCGCTTATCCAATTAAAGTAGAACCTAAAACTGCGTTTGTGAATTTGTTGTTTTAATTTGCGTCCCGTCATCCTGAGCTAACTTCCAGCGAAGAATCTGTTGGGTTCGGAGACGTTACAAAACAGATTCTTCGCCCGAAGCGGGTCCGATAGCAATCGGACTCAGAATGACGTATCCCAGACTAACTATTCAACACACCCCAAATCTTATCCTTCAACTGCTCGATACCTTTTCCTGCAACTGATGATATAAAAATACAATCAACGCCTTTGGGCAAATTCGACTTCATTTGTTCTTGCATTTCATCGTCTATCATATCACATTTGGTAATAGCCAATAATCTCGGTTTATCTAATAATTCAGGATTGAACTGCGTGAGTTCATTCTCCAAAATCTCATATTCTTTTATAATATCATTCGTATCGCAAGGCACCATAAATAATAATAAAGAATTGCGTTCTATATGTCTCAAAAAACGATGACCCAATCCTTTGCCTTCGTGAGCACCTTCTATAATCCCAGGAATATCGGCCATAATAAATGAACGATAATCTCTGTATTGTACGATCCCTAATTGTGGAGTAAGTGTCGTAAACGGATAATCCGCAATCTCAGGTTTGGCAGCACTTACCACAGATAGTAAAGTAGATTTTCCTGCATTCGGAAATCCGACCAAACCAACATCAGCCAATACTTTTAATTCTAATATATTCCAAACTTCTTGACCATCTTCTCCAGGTTGTGCAAAACGCGGTGTTTGCCGCGTCGGACTTTTAAAATGATCATTTCCCAATCCTCCACGACCACCTTTTAATAATATTTTTTCTTGCCCGTGATCTGTAATCTCTAAAATAAATTCTCCGGTCTCGGCATCACGTGCTACTGTTCCTAAGGGAACATCCAAATATTCATCTTTCCCTTCTGCTCCTGATTTTTTACCACTACCACCTGGTCCACCATCAGGTGCTATAATATGTTTGCGATATTTGAGATGCAGCAATGTCCAAAAATTACTATTGCCACGAAGTATGATATGCCCTCCACGACCTCCATCGCCTCCATCAGGCCCGCCCATCGCAGTAATTTTATCGCGGAGCAAATAAGAACTTCCTGCACCACCTTTACCTGTGCGGCAACATATTTTTACGTAATCTACGAAGTTATTATCAGCCAAAATATTTATGATTTAATGTGGTAGGATTTAATGATTTCAGTAGTCAGTAATTAGTGGTCAGTAGTCAGTGCTCCGCCTCGGCGGACGGCGTCATCTAACTGTTTACTGACTACTGCTTACTATTACTGTCTACTGTTTACTGTCCGCTATCTACTGTCTACTGCCCACTGTCTACTGTCTACTATTTACTACCCGCCGCGGCGGGCTGCCCACTAATAGCATCACACAAAGCATCGAATATATCCTCTACACTTCCAACGCCATTAATACCTTTAAATTTTCCTTGTGCACTATAATGATCTTTTACGGGAGCGGTTTCGTTATTATAGACATTGATGCGATTTTGAATAATTTCAGGATTTTGATCATCCGCACGACCACTGTCTTTGCCACGAAGTAACAAACGTTTTCTTAGTTCCACTTCTTCCACTTCAAGTGCTAACATTAATGTAATGGAGCAACCTAGTATTTCCAGAAATTCATCCAAGTTCTCAGCTTGAAATTTATTCCTCGGGAAACCATCGAATATATAACCTTTGGCTTCCGGTGTTTTGGCTACTTCAGCTTCTACCATACCAATGGTAACTTCATCAGGAACTAATTTTCCTTGGTCCATATAACTTTTTGCAAGCGTTCCTAATTCGGTGCTCCCTTTGATATTTGCCCTAAAAATATCGCCTGTTGAAAGATGTACAAGACCATACTTTTCAATGAGTTTAACTGATTGGGTACCTTTGCCTGCACCCGGAGGGCCAAATAAAACTATGTTAAGCATGTAATTTTTTTTAGAGGTGCAAAAATAGGCTATTGTGGCGGTGGAATAAAAAATTGTTTTTGAGAAATAAGACTGTGATAATTCAAGAATAAAACCCAATACCTTCGTAGCGAAACTTGTATGAGATTATAAAATATGAGATTCCAAATTTACATGGCTGCTTTTAGGTAACCCTGAAATGAAGAACATACAATGAACACAATACAGGAGAATAAAAAATCGGACAATAACTTGCATATAGTGCTGGCTTTGTATTTATCCTCTCTGTCATACTGTATTTCATCATTATCCGCAACGATTTGGATGCCAATGACACTCACAGTGGACAAGGGGTAGTACCAGGAATGGGTGCTTTAGTCACTTTAATCTTACTTGTATTTTATATAGTATTTCTGATTATTTAAATTGTCCTCTTTTTCAAAATAAGAAAACGTCATGAAATCTCTATACTTAACTTTTTTATAGCACTTCCACTAATTATAGTAGTACCGATATGCATAAAAATGGGAGGGCTACCCTATAGATAATTTAATACTATTTTGATAGGCCTCCTTATATCTAATTTATCAATATATTTGGCGAGCAAATACAAAAAGGATAAAATAGTGAGTTTTGCATTTTTATTTGTATTTGTATTGATCTTCTTAGTTGCCGCTCTATACTTATATAATAGAACCAGTAAAAATAAGTACTGGTGGGATAATGGTAAAGAAATAATATATTCTCCTAGCGGGCAGAAAATTTTAGAGGCTGAAGATAAAAAAGAAGGAGAATACTTTGGTTCTATTACAAAATGGAACTACGAAGGAAAATTAGAAAGCTTTAGAAGGTACCCCCATGGCTCAAAACAAAAACCTGATAGTGCTGTAAATTTTGAATGGGACATAATGCGTACTATGAGATACACCTTTGATAGTGTAGGGCATACTTTCGAGCGGGAAAACAATTATGACTACAATCCATACAAAGGCCTTTTTTTATACACAACGTTTTTAATAGATAGAACCACAAAACATTATTCAGAGAAATGGTGGTATCCCGAAACGAGAACTCTAAAAAGCAATATTTATACTTTCGATAGCGTTGGGAATACTTACAGAAGATATATATATTATAAAAAAGAAAATAAAGTATCTAGTATGATTACTAACATATATAAGCTAGAATATTTTGATAAGTCCTCTGATGATTTATATTAAATGATGCCACTATTTTTTTTAGCTTCTACTATATATTCGAGTTTGAAAAAGCGTAAACAATAATGTAATTTTAAAAACATGTATGTCTCTTTCCACTAATTTCGCACCACCAATTATCATGAAAAATATCCTCATAGCCAATCGTGGCGAAATAGCCCTACGCGTGATGCGTGCCTGCAAAGAGATGGGCATTAAAACAGTAGCCGTATATAGTGAAGCCGATGCAAATGCACTTCACACACTTTATGCTGATGAAGCCTTTTGCATAGGCCCTCCTCCTTTCAACCAAGGACTGTGCACCGCTGGTGTCCCCACTAACAGATATTAAAACTTGAATAATCTAATCCGCCGCGGCTGAGTTAATCCTTGTTCTTAAATAAAAACATTGTCCACGGGTGGTGCCCTAACTAACCAAATCATTTAAATAAAAACATTATAAAAATGAAACGTTTTCTATTTTCTATATCACTTTTATTACTTTTATTTTCTTGTAAGCAAAAAGCTAACAAAATAAACTCCGCATTCTACTATTGGAAAACTGTATATGATTTAGATTCCACTGATGTAAAAAATCTTAAAAACAATCATTTCAATATATTATATCTCCGTTTGTTTGATGTGGATTGGGATGGTGTAAAAAATACCCCTATGCCCAAGGCTACACTACAGTTCAATAGCGACCCCGACACAGGTTTGCAAATTGTTCCTGTTATATATATTACGCAAACATGTTTAAAGAAATTGAGTTTAGATTCTGTTAAAATTTTGGGTGGATTAATTGCCCAAAAAGCGAACGCAATTTGTAAAGTATTCCATATCAACTATAATCAAATACAAATAGATGCTGATTGGACTGAAAGTACGAAGGACAAGTATTTTGCTTTGCTTACGGAAGTAAAAAAAGCACAAGAAGGTAAAAGAATATTAAGTTGTACCATTCGTTTGCACCAAATCAAATTCCCTGAGAAAACAGGTGTGCCGCCCATTGACCGTGGCATGCTGATGTTTTACAATATGGGTGAACTGAGTCAGATTAATGAGGAGAATTCTATATATAATGAAAAAACAGCAACACAATATACCGACCATATAGACCGTTATAAATTACCTTTGGATATGGCCTTGCCGCATTTTAGTTGGGGCATATTATATAGGGGCAAAAAAGTAGCGGCCATACTGAACGGATTGGAAAAAGAAAACCTCGACAATCCATTTTTTATGAAACAGGAAAATAATTGGTATACCGTAAAAGCCTCTACCACATGGGGCAGCAACGATTTGCATGCAGGCGATAGAATAAGATTGGAAACTGCCGACGAAAACACTTGCAAAGATGCTTGGGCTTTCCTTAAATTGCACCAAAAATCAGATTCGTTTACGCTTACCTTTTTCGATTTGAAACCCAAAACCAATGAAAAAACATTTCAAGACTTATATCATATTGCTCATAGCAGCGATTAGTCTGGGTACTTATCAGTATATTAAATCATGCGGTGGGGGTTGGTATGACCCCGATGGAGATGCACATAATTTGGTGAGTCAGGAACTGATTGGTGAAACGCCCTATCAACCCTATCTATTCACTGCCAACTCTTATTTGTATGGTGGCAATGAACCCAATATTGATGGAGGAATTAATGCCCAAGAATGGTCGAATTACTTGGGAGTTAAAATTACTACTTCTGACCTTACTTTTTTCACGGACCGTTTATTCAATATGGAAAATGCGGTATCCTATTTTGAGACAAAGAAATTTGCAAAGCACGATGAGAAACGACAATATTATTATGATAATGATGATTCAGATATATTATCGAACAAAATATATAAATTGATTCTGAAAAATAGAGATAAGAAAACATTATATTATTTGAACAATTTACGAGCCATTGAGGTTGCTTTGGCTCAAGATTATTGGGACAATAGACCAATAGATTCACACAAACTCGATTCCCTATATTATGTAATTAAAACAAAAACATTGAAACAAAAATTACCCGATTATTTAAAATGTAGGTATACTTTTTTGTTGTGCAAACTCGCATTTTATACGCACAGGTTTGAGCGGTTTTATCCTGCTTATGAAAGTTTGAAGAAGCTTACCAATAAAACTATTTTGCTAAGTTGGTGCAGAGGCTATAATGCAGGCTTTATGCGTATGCGAGGGTCTATGGACAGTGCATCTTATGAGTATTCTAGAATATTTGTGGAGTGCCCTGAGATTATGCAAACTGCTTTCAAAAGTTTTTATTGGTGTAAAGGGAAACATGGAAGTTATGAGGCTTATTCATTTGGCTATAATGAATCTGAAAGTAATAATAAAAATGTTGCATTTGAAAACTATAATGATTTTGCAAGTGTAGAAAAATTATTTAAAACCCCACAAGAACGTGCCAATTATTTTGGCTTATATATCAACCGTTCCTATATACCTGCATGTACTGATTTTTTGGAAGAGATTATAAAGAATGACCCAGCAAACGAATGGGTAGATGTAAACTTAATGCGTGGAATTGCACAACTCGAGTTTTATAATTCCGGGAATTATATTGATACAAGTTTGAGTAATGAATTAGTACAGTATAAAATTTTTGTGAGCAAACATGCCTATCATAAATCACTGAAACGCCCATGGCTATGGTTATTGGGAGCTGGTTATTTATCATACTTATCTGGTGACTTTGAGCAATCGTTGAAGTATTATAAAGAAGCAGAAAAGTTAAATGCACGCGATAGTTTATTTCAAAATCAAATCAAATTATTGATACCATTAGCCTATATAAAATCAAAAAAACAAATTACAGAAAAAGAAGAAGCCGACGCACTCGCTTATTTGAATAATTTAAATCAGGTTCCAAAGAACTTGCATACTGATGATATAAGAGATGAATTACTGAATATGCTTACTGACAAGTATACCAAGCAAAACCAACCAGCCAAAGCAATGGGCATTAAAAATATATATTATAATTCAGAAAATTTACTGAGCCAACCCCGTAATTTGAATATTGATTCTATTATAAATTTTATTGAAAAGCCCAGTACTAAACCGTATGACAATATATGTAAATTATTGAATAAATATACGGTTTCTCAACTCCGCCTTGTAAAGGGAAGTATCTTGGTGGGGCAATACAAATGGAAGGAAGCCTTGAAAGAACTAGAAATGGCAAACGATGAAAAAAAATATTCTGCAAGTGAAGACCCATTCAAGAATATTGATTTACCACTTCATGACTATAATGCTCATGGTTCAGGAACATCGAGAATTGACTTTTGTAAAACGATGATGGCACTTGAGCAAAAAATTAAAAGCTCGCAAGCAAACGAAAAAGAAGTACTCAAATATGCAAATGGATTGTATAATATCAGTTATTGGGGTAATTGCACTTCATTAACAGAGTATGGTTTTGTGAGTAATTTTCAGTCTTATAGTAATTCAAAATATGAGAATATCACTAACACGATGACAAACTTGTATGTATATCCTATGTTCGATTGTGAAACTGCTAAAAAATATTACTTGAGGGCTGCCTACAAATCTACTAATAGAGAGTTTCAAGCACAATGTTTTTTCTTTGCTGCTATATGCGAATTGAATGATTATTATATTAGTGACCACTATAATGAAGGAAATAGTTGGGATTTTAAAATTAATTTATATAGTAGTAATTTTAAAATCATGAAACAAAATTATAAAGACACAAAATATTATCAAGATGCATTGAAAACTTGCAGCTATATAGATGAATTTGACAAATTGCCCTAATGGACAAAGTGAGTATAAAAAAGGCCACCATCACCGATTTGGAAAGCATTGCACAATGTCATGTACTATCTTTCCCGAATACCTTAGGTGGTAAATTGGGAATAGAATTTATGATGAATGCTTTGAAGCCTTTTGTTATCGACTCCAATAAATATTTATTGTTTGCTGATGCTGCAGGAATTTGTGCTGGATATGTAAACGCTAATATGCGAGACGGCACTCCGGGGTCGGTAAGTACCATGATACAAAGTGGACTAAAAAGTGGCATTAACATCGTCTTGTTTAAAAAACCGTGGTTGCTTTTTCATCCAGAAATATTTTCGAAGTATAAGGTGATTGCAAAAAATATATTGTCTAAAAAAGCACCCGCACGACAAGTAGTGGACGATGTTCCAACCATTGGTTTACCTGGTATGTGTGTGCATCCAAAATTTAGAGGAAAGGGTTTGGCAAAAGAACTTATGTTGGCAGCCGAAAATGAAGCCATTCATTTGGGCTATAAAAAATTACGGTGTACTGTAGCAGTAGCCAATCCTGTTGCATGGAAGAATCATGAAAAAATTGGTTTCAAAATCGTTGAAGAAATTAAAGGAAATTACAAAATGGAAAAATATATTTAAATTAATTTGCAAAAAATGCGAATATCTATATTTAATTCGTAAGTTCTTTTGCCATCACCTATTAAAATAAAAAAATATGAAAAAAATTCTTCGCAATGGGGAACCAAATTCCCTAAAAAAATATACATTCTTATTGTGCTTTATGCTGCAAGGACTGATGATATTTGCACAACAAAACCTTCGAGGTACTATAATAGACCGCGAGAGCAAACAACCGCTGCAAGGTGTTTCTATTCAATTAATTTCTGAGTCGTTAACCGGCTACGAAAATACTACAGACGCTGCGGGGAATTTCACTATCATGAATATCCCCGTTGGGCGTTATAACTTTAATATTACCTTAAAAGGATACCGCACCGAGTATTTGCAGAACATCATCATAAACCAAGGTAAAGAAACCATATTAAATATAGAGCTTGACCAACAAGGGGAAGAATTAAAGCAAGCTTCAGTTACTTCAAAAAAAGGCAAAGGACAAGTATCGAACGAAATGAGTTTGGTTAGTTCACGACAGTTTACGGTGGACGAGACGGATAGATTTGCTGGCAGCAGAGGAGACCCCGCACGTATGGCAAGTAATTTTGCTGGAGTGCAAGGTGCAGATGATTCAAGAAATGATATAGTAGTAAGAGGAAATTCTCCACAAGGAGTTTTATGGAGAGTGGAAGGTGTTGATATACCCAATCCCAATCACTTTGCAATACCAGGAACTACAGGTGGTCCCGTGTCGATGATTAACAATAAAATATTGTCGAATAGTGATTTTTATACCGGTGCATTCCCTGCTGAATATGGTAATAGCACTGCGGGTGTTTTTGATTTAAAATTACGAAATGGAAATAATAAACGCCATGAACGTAGCACACAGTTTGGATTTTTGGGTTGGGATTTAATGATGGAAGGACCACTCAGTAAAAAATCAAAAGCATCGTATTTGGTTACCTATCGTTATTCAACTTTAGCTCTGTTTAGCAAACTAAATATTAAACTCGGAACCGATGCTGTCCCTATATATCAAGATGCATCTTTCAAATTAAATTTCCCGTTAAAAAATAATAAAGGGTCATTCTCTGTTTTTGGAATCACAGGCACAAGTGCAATTGATATAAATATTAGCAAAAAGAAATATAGTGCAACCGACGACCTATACGGACAGGACGATAGAGACCAGCAGTTCAGTAGCAAAGCATTTTTTGGCGGAGTGAATTTTTTATATTCGATTAATAAAAAAAGCTATCTAAAAGTTACCTCTATTTTTACTACACAATCTCAAATTACTACACATGAACTAGTATATAGACATGTGGATTCGACCGATGTAAATAACAAGAAATATGCATTAGATTCTATCACACCAAACTTAGGTTATACCTTCAATCAAAAAACAATCAATACACATATATTATATAATGCAAGACTTACACGCAAAACAACTTTTAGAGCTGGACTTATCTTAAATACGAATATTGCACATTATATTGATAGTGCTACAAATTTTGATACCAGTTCTGCTAACTTTGGAAAATGGTCTACTCGTTGGAACACCCAAAGTGATGTCTCTAATCTCTTGCAACTCTATGCTCAGGTAAAACATAATTTCAATTCTAAATTATCAGGAACTTTAGGTTTACATGCACAATATTTTACTTTAGGTAAAGCATCAAGTTTGTTTGAACCAAGGTTAGGACTTAAGTATTTGCTCAATAATAGAAGTTCACTGAGCTTCGGCATGGGTGTTCATAGCCAAATTCAACCGCTATACACCTATTATTATATATTACCCGGAAATACTACCCCACATAATTTGAATATGGGATTAACTAAAAGCAATCATTATGTACTATCATACGATCTACGTGTAAGTAAATCAACTCGTTTCAAATTTGAAACCTATTACCAACAATTATATAATATCCCTGTAGAAGTAAAATCGAGTTCATTCTCTTTGGTGAATACGGGTTCAGCATTCTCTAGATTTTTTCCAGGCAAATTACAAAATATGGGCACTGGTTGTAATTATGGAGTGGAGTTTACTTTAGAAAAATCATTTACCAGAGGTTATTATTACATTACCACGCTTTCATTGTTTGATGCTAAATATAAAGGCAGCGATGGTGTTTTGCGTAGTAGCGACTTCAATACCAATTCAGCTTTTAATGCTTTATTGGCAAAAGAATGGTTGTTTAATACCAAAGGAAAAAACAAACATTCATTAAATGTTGGGGGTAAATTTACCTATGCAGGAGCTCGTCGTTTTTCACCTATCGATTTAGCAGAATCTATCAAACAAAGGGAATATGTAGAACTTGATTCACTTAAGAATACCAAGCGTTTCGATAAACCTTATATACGTTTCGATTTGAGAATATCTTATAAGATTAATTCAAAACATTTAACACATGAATTTGCCATCGATATTATAAACCTTTTCAATTATAAAAATGTATTGAAATATACTTACGTGCCGAATTCTCCTTATGAAAAGGTGGATTATCAGTTAGGACGCTTACCTTTGTTCTATTATAAACTAGATTTTTAATTTGGAACAATCACAAAAAATACAGGCCAACCGTTTGAATCACCTGAAACAAATGGTTGGCCTTTTTGATTTAAGTAAACCACTTGATTTATTTATTAAAGAATATTTTCAACAGCACAAAAACTTTGGCTCACGCGATCGCAGGTTTTATCGAAATATTGTATATAATTATTTCCGCCTGGCCAATTTGAAACTGGATGAGAATATAAATTACCATTTGGCTGCAACCATTAGTGGCGATAACGAATTTGCAGATTATATGGGAACGCTCACTTTGCTTGAGTTTCCGCCCAATTTGGATATTGAAAACTATCTAAATATTACAGGCAAAAAAGCGGAAGATATATATCCTTTTGCAAAAAATATAAGCGAGCAAATAGATATTAAAAACTGGGTCAATAATTTCTTTAATAAAACAAGGGTTTGGGTAAGGGTGGAGAAGGGGAATATCAATAATGTGGTAGCGTATTTGAATAACAACAATATCCCATTTGCCAATGAAAAAGCAAATACTTTTAGTTTCGATACCAATGTAGATGTGAAAGATATTGCTGCAAAAACCAGTTCCACTATTATAGTGCAAGACCTCAGCTCACAACTTGCTGCAGGCGATATACAATTGAAGGAGGATAGTAAAGTATGGGATTGTTGTGCAGGTTCGGGTGGTAAAAGTTTGATGTTGCATAGCAGATATCCTACGGCGAATTTTTTTGTGAGTGATATTCGCACCAATATTTTGGATAATTTGCGAAGACGTTTTCAGTCATCGGGTATAAAAGATTATGCTTGGAATGTGGTTGATTTATTATCTTTAAACAAACAGCCCATTACATTTAATACACTTAATTTAGATCATAGACCCGCAATTGCAATCAATAGTTTCGATACTATAATAGTGGATGCACCTTGCAGTGGTAGCGGTACTTGGAAACGTACACCAGAACAATTAAAACAATTCACCGAGCAATCTTTATCCGATTATGCAAGTAGACAAATTAAGATTTTAGACAATATAATTCCTTATCTAAAAACGAATGGAAAATTGATATATATGACTTGCTCGATATACAAAACCGAAAACGAAGATATCGTTAACCATTTCATCACAGAAAAAAAATTGGTTTTAATCAATTCTCAATATTATAATTGCACCGATAAAGGTGGTGACAGCATATTTAAAGCGGAGCTTCAAATAGTAAGTGATAAGTGGTAAGTAATAAGTAATAAGCAGTAAGGTGTTGTTGCCGCCATTCGTCCCGATAACTAGCGGGAACGCTCAAGGTGGCATCTGCCGAATGGCTCTTACTCCTTATCCCTTGCTTCTAAGAAAAAAAATATATAATTAAAAAATATAAAATAATACTCATGATTCCATCAGTCGACCTAGCCAACTTCATGCATGGAGATGCAGAAGCCAAAAAAAAGTTTGTAAAAGAATTGGGCGAAGCCTATGAAAATATAGGTTTTGTAGCTGTTCGCAACCATTTGTTCAAACCCGAACTTGAAACAAAACTATATAGTGAGGTTCAGCATTTTTTCTCCTTACCGTACGAAACAAAATTAAAATACGAAGACCATCATATTGCAGGTCAGCGTGGCTATACTTCTTTTGGTCGTGAGCATGCAAAAGGCAGCACAGTAGGCGATTTGAAAGAGTTCTGGCATTTTGGTCAGGAGGTTACGGATGGTGATGCTATCATAAATGAATATCCAAAAAATATATGGTGCGATGAACTTCCTGAATTTAATAAAGTAGGAATTGAAGCCTATAAAGCTATGGAAGAAACCGGCAAATATATGTTGCGTGCTATTGCTTTATTTTTGGGATTGGATGAGTTTTATTTCGATGCCAAAATACATAATGGCAATAGTATACTTCGCCCGATACATTATGGTCCAATTGTGGGTGAACCCGCATCTGCGGTGCGTGCAGGGCAGCATGAAGACATTAATTTAATCACTTTGTTAATGGGTGCCTCTGCTGATGGATTGCAAGTATTGAATAAACAAAATGAATGGGTAAGTGTAACTGCTTTGCCCGAACAAATTGTAGTAAATGTAGGCGACATGTTGCAAAGATTAACCAATAACAGATTGAGCAGCACGACACACCGTGTGGTAAATCCACCACGTGAAATGTGGGGCAATTCGCGTTATTCGATTCCTTTCTTTTTACATCCGCGTTCCGAAATGCGTTTGGATTGCTTGCCTGAATGCATAGATGCGGAACACCCGATACAATATGAACCTATCAGTGGTGGTGAATATTTAGATGAAAGGTTGAGAGAGATTGGGTTGAAGAAGTAAGTATATTATTGTAGTAGTTTTTTTAACCACAGAGTCGCACAGAGTAAAAACGCACAGTGTTGCACTGAGTTTTCATACTACTAAAATGTAACCTTTGTGATTCGCCACGGCGAACTTTAACAAACTCTCGTGCCTCGATGGTAAAAAAGAAAATAATAAAATTGAGTTTATATTAGTGTAAATGATGAGCATGTGATATAGCAAGAAACAGGTAAATCGTGAAAAAATATGTATCTAGACAATAGAGCATTGTTATGCATAAAGCTGATAAAACTACCCAAGAAAAATCAATTTCCTTCCTTTTATATATAATTGTATTAAGGCTGAATGTTAGAATCCAGGAAATAATTATTTCAATTACAATTATTCCATTTTGGCCATCCATCCGATACTTCATCCATGTTAGCATTAATAATACCGAAACTCAATATATAATAGTCCAAAAGAAAGGGACTAATTCGCCCGCATCCCGATAATTATCGGGATTAAGCGGGGCTTTCGGGATGTAGTTCGGCATTACCATTCTACAAACCAAATCCGCCACAGGCGGAGAACTATTATAGGTTAAGAATTGGTATAAAGCTGTATGAACGGCTAAGAAGATTCTCAAAAAAAATTAACTACGGAGTTGCACAGAGTAAAAACGCACAGCGTTGAACTGAGTTTTCATACTACTAAAATGTAACCTTTGTGATTCGCCACCGCGAACTGTGCCAACCTCTGTGTGACTCTGTGGTTAAAATTTAATTGTCACTAAGTGGTTAAAATTCCATCCGCATCTGCCCATTCCTATTCGGCCTCTCAAAAATACTACAATCCAATGCCACAGGTTTGGGACCCGTGAAATATTTCTTTACCGATAATCTAAATAACTGTGCAATACTATCAGCAGTTGCACCTTCGCCCCGCATCCTTACTCGATAGCGACTGTCGCTCACCTTGCCTCCATGACATTCTTTAATGAGGTTCCAAACTTTTTTAGCTTTGTTTGGGAAATGTTTATGTATCCAATCGTGAAAAATATCTTCATTCGGACCATTCAATCTCACTATGGTATATCCTGCGTTTCTGGCTCCATGAGCTGCTGCGGCTTTTAATATTTCGGAGACTTCGCTACTGTTAAGTCCGGGTATAATAGGGGCCGTCATTACCCCGCATGATATATTATTTTGGCTCAGTATTTCCAAGACTTTCAAGCGGTTCAAACTGCTAGCAGTTCTGGGTTCCATCAATCTTCTTAGGTTTTCGTCAAAGCTTGTAATACTCAACATTACATGTACTAAATTCAATTCAGCCAATTGTTTTAATATATCCAAATCGCGGAGAATTAAACTGTTTTTTGTTATTATACCTACAGGATTTTTATATTCTAAAAATACTTCCAAAAGCTGACGCGTAATTTTAAGTTTGCGTTCAATGGGCTGATAACAATCTGTATTTCCCGATACATTTATTACAGCAGGCTTCCAAGATTTTTTATCGAAAAAACTTCTGAGCAAATCAGGAGCGTTATGTTTTGCTATAATATTTCTTTCAAAATCTAAACCTGCATTATAACCCCAGTACTCATGTGTAGGACGTGCATAACAATATATACATCCATGCTCGCAACCTTGGTAGGGATTGATAGAATACATTCCATACACATCAGGACTTTCGACATGATTCACAATTTTGCGTGGGTTCTCGGTAAATATTTTTGTTTCCCTGTTACCATCAATCAATGGTTCGTCTAGTCCTTCTATATGTTCAGTAACATATTGGTATTGCTGGAACTTATTATTGGTATGAAGTTGTGCCCCGCGTCCTTTTATTGTATCATCTTCCTGCATGTCGGTTACAAAGATGGGCAGAAGTATGATATAGTTTTAAACAAGATTTGAGTGAAGTTTGAACAGTATATAGTATAAAGCCCGCTACGGTGGGAAGTATCAGATATAATACCGAAACTCAATAGACCTCTTTCATAATTCGATTCTAATAAATATAAAGGTTTGAAACACGAATTTTAAAACTTAGAATGCTGCCCTTTTTTATTTACAGCAGCCCGCTG
>Ga0163151_10004131_pt1 | contig 19916 bp, 17 predicted proteins | sample OliLakLV19MP5IB2_FD_145596 | JGI IMG/M metagenome (GOLD analysis project Ga0163151, IMG submission 145596) | Freshwater microbial mat bacterial communities from Lake Vanda, McMurdo Dry Valleys, Antarctica - Oligotrophic Lake LV.19.MP5.IB-2 | ecosystem: Environmental > Aquatic > Freshwater >... | reverse complement strand
AAAGTGGCGGTTCAGTGCTTCGCAGTCCGACAACTGGCGAAGGAAAAAAATTTTGGTTCTCCGCATCAATCCCGATAGGTATCGGGATGGTAAAAATCGTAACCTTCGCCAAGCCACAAAACGTTAGCGGTAATTTTACTGAGTCACGTACAGACAAGCAACAAATTAGAAAAACAACAAATTTAATATGAGAACAATTTCAATTTTACTGATTGCATTTATAACTTCATTTTCATTAACCGCGCAAGACATTACAGGACAATGGAATGGTGTTTTAAAAGTTCAAGGAACACAATTAAGACTTGTTTTTAATGTTACTAAAACCAACAACGGTTTTAGTTCAACAATGGACAGCCCAGACCAAGGGGCAAAAGGTATTCCTGTAACAAATACTACTTTTGCTAATTCAAAAATAAAATTTGAAGTTGCTAATGCTCGGATTGAATATAATGGAGAATTAAAAGGGAATGAATTTGTTGGAACTTTTAAACAAGGCGGACAAGAATTCCCAATGAATTTATCAAGAACGACCATTGAAAAAGAAGTTGTAAAACGCCCTCAAGAACCGTCAAAACCATATCCTTATTATTCAGAAGAGGTAACCTTTCAAAACACCAAAGCCAACATTTCATTATCTGGAACATTGACTTTACCAAAAAAAGACGGAATTTTTCCAGTTGTTATTTTAATTACAGGAAGTGGCCCACAGAACAGAGATGAAGAGTTATTAGGACACAAACCTTTTTTAATAATTTCCGATTACTTAACCAAAAATGGAATTGCAGTTTTACGATATGACGACAGAGGAGTTGGACAATCAAACGGGGATTTTAAAACAGCAACTTCTGCCGACTTTGCAACGGATGTAGAAAGTGCTATTATCTTTTTGAAAACAAGAAAAGAAATTAACGAAAAGAAAATTGGTTTAGTTGGACATAGTGAAGGTGGTTTAATTGCACCAATGGCTGCTTCAAAATCAAAAGACGTTAGCTTTATTGTTTTATTAGCAGGTACAGGAATTCAAGGAGACAAATTATTATTACTTCAACAAGCGCTAATTGCAAAAGCGAATGGTGTTTCAGAAACTGACATAAAAAAATCAATTGAAATAAATTCAAAACTTTTTGAAATCGTTGTAAAGTCAGATGATAATATCAAATTAAAAACAGATTTGACAAACTCCATAAATGAAATGCTTAAAAATGATACAAGTGCAGAAATTCCAAATGGAATGACCAAAGAAGATTTTGTTTCAATGCAAGTAAATCAAATTTCAAGTCCTTGGATGCAATACTTTATGAAATTTAATCCAGCAACAACATTAGAAAAAGTGAAGTGCCCTGTATTGGCAGTGAATGGAGAAAAGGATCTTCAAGTTCCGCCAAAAGAGAATTTAACAGCAATAAAAAATGCGTTGACAAAAGGAGGAAATAAAAATGTAACGACCATAGAATTTCCAAATCTAAACCACTTATTCCAAGAATGTAAAACGGGTTCGCCAGACGAATACGCAACTATTGAACAAACTTTCTCACCAACAGCATTATACGAAATCACTAAATGGATAAAAATACAAACTAAATAAAAAAACTTCTGTTAACAGGGGTTTTGCAAAAAAGCGGGTTCAGTGCTAAATTGAACATTCGGAATTCTAATAAACATTTGTGCTAAATTGAACATTTGTGCTTCTAATTCCGCTTCTTCGCAAAGCCCCAAAACGTTAGCTGCAAGCATAGCGACCGACCAATAGAACCAGAATATAAACAAAACTGACAATGGACAACGAAGAAAAAAATAAGCTAAAAATCAATTTAACTGCTGCTGATATATTGACAACTAAAGTGCAGTCAAAAATTCCATCGACTATTACTGCTATTGACTTGGCAACAACTGTGCAACCCAAAAATTATTTAACTGCTATTGATTACATAACTGCTCAATCTGGCAAGTTAAATGCTGTAACGAATCAGATTAACTTTCTGACAAGCCCTGCATATCAGCCAAGCATTTTGACAGCGGTATTGGGTGTTCAAAATCATCTTTCAACTTTTAACTCAATACAATCGTATTTGCCAAAAGTTGACCACTTAGTTTCAGTTTCACCAATGCTGGACTTATCAAGACAGGCGACTTTAGCAATTTCAGGTTTGACATCGCCATCAGTTATGACAGGACTTGCAGCCTCTGTTAGCAAAAATTACCAACCTTGGTATGAAGCGAACATTGCAAAGTCCTCTATCCTTTCGGCAACAGCTTACTCAACATTAAATCTTGTTGACACAAGCAAAAACTTAGCGACAATAATCGGCACACAAAATTTATCTGCCTTATCACTTCAGTCAAGCATTGTCAAGGCGACAGAGTTTTCCTTGTTTGCTGAAAAATCTTTGTATGCGGTTACAACCCAAAATTTGGGAAGTAGAATAACCTTAGCGACAGAGCCTAAAAATTATTTGATATCGACATTTCTTGGACTTTCAGACAGTTATTCAACACTTTTAAAATCGTTTGAGAGCAACCCTCTTTCTTATACACAAATAAGTCCATCAATTTCAAGAATAGCACCGCTTGAATATTTTTCAGCCGCTAACTTGCTTGAAGCAATCTCGGTTGAGGAAGATACTGCTCCTGAAGAGGAACTTTTAAAGAATGAAATTCAGTATGAGAATGAAATTTTGTTGAGTAGTCATTTGCCGAGAATTGATGCAGGGCTTTATAAAATGTGGAAGGGAGCAATAGAAGCATATGACTCAAACAACTCCGACAGAGTTAGACATTTCTCAACTTCAATTAGAGAATTATTCACTCACCTATTTCACATTTTGGCTCCAGACAATGCAATTAAAAAATGGACAACTGACACAGCTCATTTCCACGAAGGAAGACCTACGAGAAAAGCACGACTACTTTTTATTTGCCGCAACATCAATAACGACCCATTTAATACTTTTATCAAAAAAGATGTGGACGCAACGATTGCATTCATTGACATTTTTCAAAAAGGAACTCACGACATTGACCCAGTATTTTCTCCTACCCATTTAGTGACAATTAAAAGTAAAGCCGAGAATACTTTGAAATTTTTACTTGAAATTCATTTTACTACAAACAATTAAAATGACAACGAATAAAATGCCAGCAGCTAACAGCACCTAAAAAAAATTGGCGGTTCAGTGCTTCGTATGACAGTTTTGTGGGTATATAAAATTAGTGCTTCGTATGAACATTTGTGGTTAAAATCGCCAACTTCTTGGAGCTGCAAACCGTTGGCGGTAAGTGTAAAAAGCCGACAAACCAAAGAAAATTTAAAGGTAACCTTATCTTATTATTGAAAATAAATGGAACTATTAAAACACTTTGAGGATGGCGCAGAGAATTTCGTCATTTTATCTTTAAAGGATAATGAATGGGACGAGTTTATTGCGAAGCTACCTATTCCATACAAGAACTGTTACATTCCCGACAACGAACTTCAACATAGGATAAAAACATTTTCTTCAACAAAAGAAAAAGAACTTTCTGAAATACTTCCTTCAATTGGAAAAATTCTATCGGGAGATTTCGGTGAAATTTTATCATACTTTCTTTTTAAGGAAAGGCATAAAAAAAGAAAAGTAGATGGACCAAAAAAATGGAGATGGAAACAGGAAAAAAATGTTGCAGCTCCATACACTGATGTAATTCTTTTTTCAATTAAAAAAGGAGCAACCAAGCCGTCAAAAGACGATTTGCTAATTTCAGTTGAGAGCAAAATGAAAGCAACTACAAACAATGGCTACCATCCTATCCAAAATGCAATTGCCGGTGCGGAAAAGGATTATGTGTCAAGGATTGCCAACTCTTTAAGTTGGTTACGGAAAAAATATAAAGATGAATCATTAAAAGTAAATGCTCCTGTTGCTGAACTTAACGAGTTGGTAGATTCTATTGAAAGATTTATCAAGTCCGAAACAGTTGGAGAATACTCAAAACAAATAAATGCAGTTGCTTTTGTTGACAAAACATTTTTTAAGGATGAAGTGGCAAAGACGGTTACAATTCCTTCGGTTAGCGGGGCAACTTTTGAAATTGTTGTTGTTTCAATAAAGGATTTGAAAAAGGCGTATGAAAATGTATTTACTGAAATCCCTAAGCTATGATTAGTAAAACATTATCGCTTTGGATAGCACAATCAGAATCGTGGCAGACCTTCGTTGATTTTAATTTGCCCGAAGATTCAATTGCTAAATATCCTTTCTTAAACAGACCTGATGACTTTTACATTTCTTTATTTGGAGAAGTTTATGACATTTTGGGAAACTTAGATGAAAAGAAAGACGATATACTTTCAGTTGCTAAAGGATTAGAAATTTTTTCTTTAAAGAAAAAAAAGGACAGCTTCATTGGAGTAAATCAATCAAACAATATTCTTTTTGCAGCAGGACTTTATTATTTATCCGACTATTCAGCGTCAGCTTACATTTTAGCAAATCTCTATGATACAGCTAATTATGAGAGAGAGATTGACAAATTTGTTTTATCTTTTCTAAAGCGAAAACTTGATGATGAGAATATTTACAACAAACTCTTAAATCAATATCTGAATACAGGTGATGAAAAATTTATTAAAGAATTACTACAACTTATTGAGCAACAAAAAAACAATTCTTACAAACACAATCCCCATGAATTTTCAGTTTTCTTTTTAGCTGAATCAATTCTTAAAAAATTTAGCAACCATAATATTTGGGCTGACCTTTTAAAACATAATAGCAACGAACATTGGAATTCATACATTGAAAAAACAGTCAAAAAAACTTTTCCAGTTTGGGATTTTTTCCCATCACAAAAAACCGCTTTGGAAAAAGGTATTTTAAATTCGCTTCAATCAATTGCATTGCAAACTCCAACAAGTTCGGGTAAGACAGCGATATGTGAATTGTTAATTTATGACGAATACAAGAAGAATCCGAATTGCAAAATTTTATACTTAGCTCCTTTTAGAGCGTTGGCAGCAGAACTTAGGCAATCATTTGGAAGGAATTTATCAAGGTTGGGAATTAGTTCAAAAACAATTTATGGAGGCAATATTCCGACAGGTGCAGAAAAAGAATTAATTCAAAATGTTACACTCCTAATTTCTACTCCAGAAAAATTTATGGCTTTGGAGAATTCCATTTCGGACTTCCTCAAAGATTACACAATGATAATTTGTGATGAAGGACATTTATTAGATGATGGTAACAGAGGGTTAAATTATGAATTGCTTCTCTCACGATTAAAAAGTCAAAACGATGTAACAAGGAAATTTATTTTCATCTCTGCAATTATTCCGAACATTGCTAAGATAAATGAATGGCTTGGCGGTTCGGAAGAAACAGTTGTTCGTTCAAACTACCGAGCGACAGAAATTGAATACGGCTTTCTAAAACCTTTTGATGATAGCAATAACAATTTTATTCTTGATGTAAACCCATTTAAAGCTATTCCCCAAAACTATAAGCTGAATAAATTTTTGACAATTAATGATTTTACTTATACCCAACAGCTAAAGACAAAAAAAAAAGAAAAAGTTTACAAATTCACTTCTGTAAATGCAAAATCAGTAGCAATTGCTTTGAAATCGCTTAACTCTGGAAGTGTTGCATTATTTACGCCAACTAAAGGAGGTTCAACTGGTGTTCTACCTTTAGCAAAGGAATTAATCTCACAAATAAACATTGGATTAAATTTACCAAGACCAAGTGACTTTATAAAAAAAGATAGTAAAGTTCAAATTCAACTGAAGGAATATTTTGAAATTATCCTCGGCAAAACTTATCCTCTAACAAAGATTATAGAATTTGGAGCATTATTTCATCACGGTGACTTACCCCAATATGTAAGAGAAGTAATTGAAGAATCAATAAGAAAGGAAGAAATAAAATTTATTATTTGCACAAACACTTTAGCAGAAGGAGTTAATTTGCCAATACGGACAATTGTAATTAATTCAGCAAGGCGATTCAATGAAGATTTGAATAGATTGATGCCGCTAAATAAAAGGGATTTAAAAAATCTATTCGGACGAGCAGGACGAGCAGGTAAAGAAACCAAGGGGCTAATCATCGTAACTAATCCCAATGACTTTGATATTATTGAAGATGTAATCAAAGAACAAAACCTTGAAGATGTTAATGGACATTTATATTCTATCATTAGCATAATTTCAAAAAATGTTATTGAAAGAAGATTGACATTAACAAACGAAATATTAGAAGCACAGGACGAGAAATTCAAAGAACTTATTGATGTAATTGATATTTCTATCATTGACATGCTTGGCGAAGAAATCAATCCCGATGAATTGCAGCAAACAATTCAGAACCTAATTAATGAGACATTTGCAAAGTTCCAATCTGACGATTCTGAAATTAAGACGCTTAATAATTTAATAAACCTACGAGGAGAAAGGATCAAACCACTTTTTGTGAGCAATGAATTTAAATATATTAAACAAAGCGGCTCAACCATTAGAGGTTACAATGAAATCAAGGGTAACCTTGATTTAAATAATTCCATTTGGGAAGAACTTACTGACCCTACTAACGGAAAGTGGTTAAAATTTTTAATAGACGATAAAATTTCAAACCTATCTGTTGTTAAATACAAACTTGCTGAATTCAACAAGAGAAATAAAACAGAATTAACTTTCAAAGAAATCAAAACAGCAATCAAACTTTGGATTGAAGGAAATTGGTTTGAAAATATTTCTATAGTTTGTCAAAATGATATTGACACCTCTTTACGCTTAATAAATTCTTTCATTGGGTATCAAATCCAAAGTGTTGCTGCATCAATTATTCGCAATATTGAAATGAGATTTGAAGAAGATAAAGACAAAATAATTTCTCAAACCGTTTTGAACTTCCCACAGTATTTGCTTTACGGTGTAAAAACCCCTTTGCAACTTGACCTTATTGAAATTGGATTCAGTGATCGAATAGGAATTATTGAACTGTCTAAGTTGCTGACGGAGAGAGAATTTGAATATTCAGAACTACAACGATTAAAAGGATATTTAAGAAAAAACAGGGAGAAACTATTAAAAGATTTACTAAAGCAAATCCCGTCAATCTCTTATGACAAAACAAACGAATCCTTTAGGTTCTTAACATTTCGTAATATGAATTAATCAAAGAGTAATGATAATAATGAAACACACCGGTTATAGCAGAATATTTGCTTTGTGGACTATAACACCAGCTGCCAACAGCACCTACCCAAAAGGCGGGGTTTCGTGCTCCGATGACAGTTTTGCGGTAAATGGAAGTTTAGTTTTTCAAATCAAGTTTTGTGGTAAAAGTCCCGCCCTTCGGGTAGCTGCAAACGTTAGCACTCACCCTAAAAGACAACGACAGTGAAAAAATTGACGAACAGACAAAGAAATGAAGAGACCAACCGCACAAATGGCACATTTAGTTTTGCCAACACGCAATCAGACCCCTCGCAAAACCAAAAGAGCCATTTCAACCCAAGCAAACAGTTAAACAAATTAAAAAAGTGAATTGAGATATGGATACAAGCCACATAGTTAAACCAACCGCAACAGTAAGCAACTCATTATTTAGTAAAATCAAGAGATTCTTTGCTGCGGCATTACTTGCAGACTTTGTTTTAGGAAACGCAATAAACGTTTTCATTGAAAACCTTAACAAAAAAGGATTATTAGGACTAGGTTCAGACTTTCAAGCATATCAAATGATATGGGGTGAATCTATTTGGCTCAATATCCTTCACTTATTAATATTGGGACTGACTGCGGGAATCTTTGGTTTCATTTTCGGGTATTTATCAAGGCGAGTTAGTCTTTCCGAGAAAATAATATTTACTTTTTTCTATGTTTTCATAAGACTCATTTTTCTTGCTTTATCTTCGGTAATTATTGAATTTTTCATACCAAGTGCAGCCACAACTTGGAATGAAGTAATCGGCTTGACTATTTATGTAATCACATCATCCGCATTCAATGCAACGTTTGTAATACTTGGCTATGTAATAATGTTTGCGTCTGCCTTTTACTTGATTGACAAAGGCAGCAAAGTAATTAACGACCCATACTATACAACAGACAAAAGCATAAATGGGACATTATTAGATGTCAAATGGTATCACTATTTCTGGTTATTTATACCAATATCACTCTACACACAAATATTACTGAATCTACTATATAAAATTGGTCACACCATTGTTAACTTAATAAGCAACTTTAAATGGCATACAATATTTGGTGGTTCAGATGGCGGAAAAGGCAACGCTTTCGATGTTGCTTGGGGTAGTTTGTTTTTTGTTTTCATTGTGGCAATGATTGTCATTTATTTAATGGACTACCTTAGAAGGGTTTTATCTGGTGAAACTGACCAACATTGGGGTATTAAACTTCTGATTTCACTAGGAATTGGTATAGTCATCCCATTTTTGATACTTTTCTTTACTTCACTAGCAGGTTAACAGATGGCTAAAACACACTATGACATTTTTGGTGTATCACCTGATGCGAGCCAGGAAGAAATAAAAGCTGCATATCGCAGACTTGCAATGAAATACCATCCAGATAGAAATCAGGACAAAGAGTCTAGTGATTCAAAAATGAAAGAAATAAATTTCATTTATTCAATATTATCCAATCCTGAAAAGAGAAAATGGTATGACAGCACTATTTCTCACTACTCGACAAGTGAAGAAAGAAGTGCTTATAAACCTTATGTTTATTGCAATAGTATTACAGTTACAGACAGCAAAGGAAGAACAACCACAATTAATGTAGGTGATACCATTTATTATTTGGTTGAAATTGACAAATCTATCATAACTTGGAAATATAAGAGTAAGGAATATTTTGATGTGATTATAAAACAAATATTTGACCCATCAAAAAGAGATTTATTTTCTCAAGTAATTAAGTTCGATTTTAGTAAAACACCACTTTTCTTGGTTCATTGGGGAAATTCAGAAATGATAATTTATAGGGAGGATTTTGAAAATCTCTGGATTAGTTCAGCAACCTATAAAACTATTGATAAAAGAAAGGGAGTTATCACTGGAATTGTTTTGGTTCTATTAGTTGGATTTTTAGTTTATCATTTTGCAAACAAATTCACAATTGACACTGAAACAAAAGCTAGGATAGACAGTATACAACAGTCGAATAAAGAAATAATCGAAGAAGAAAAAGCGTATTACAAGGAAAATTATTTTGCTTCAGAATCAGAAGTAAATTACATTCTTTCTAAATACTACATTCCCTGCACAAAGGAAGAAACCAAGACGCTAAAAAGAATTGAATTATTCAACATTCCTGACCGACTAGGTATTTCAGTTGATGAAATAAAAAAAGGCGAATCAGTTATCAAATTATTGCAATGCCCTAGTCTATACAAAATCAAAATAAAATATGGAGATAAAGTAGGGTGGGTGAGCGAGTCATCTCTTGAAAACTCATTTTGCGATTTTGAACAAAACGATAATTTAGAAGAAGATGAATGAAATATCAAAAAGAAATCCAATAATAGCAGGATTGCTATCATTATTCCTTGGACCAATTGGCTACGTGTATATCGGTGGCTGGTTTATGTTGTCGGGAATTATAATATCCGTATTGTTTTCAGTTGTATTATCAATCATAAACCTACCGTTTCCTGCGTTCTTCAATTATCTTCAATTGCTCGTGTATGCCTATTTTGGATATAAATTAGCAACTATAAGAAACATATTCTCTGATGAATGGAATTTGACAGAAGAAGATATTAAAGAATTTAAAAGTTTTGGATTCAGCTTTGTAATAATGACCAATTTACTAATGTCATTGACACAGTTCTATTCGATAGTTGTTGGGATATATCTAGCGTTTAAGTCCTTTTCAGATGGCAAGATTCTAATTGGAATCCTAATTCTGATTTTTGGAATTGGAATAATGATATGGTTGCTTTCATCAATTTTTGCGTTTGTTTCGGGTTTATTAATGCTTTTATTCAAAGTTGACAAAAAATATTTCTAATGATAAATCTGACTACCTCGATAAAAGTAATTCTTTCAATTCTATTCTTTTTATGCCTAGCAGATATGCCTTACGGGTATTATCAGTTTGTTAGGTTCGCAGGACTATTAGGCTTTGTATTGCTTGCATATAAGGCTCACGAACAAGGCAGCAAAACAGAAATGATAATTTATGGTGGACTCGCTTTGCTATTTCAACCATTTTTTAAAATCGCACTTGGCAGACAGATTTGGAATATAGTTGACGTAATTGTTGGACTTGGACTAATACTTTCAATATGGATAAAACCAAAGAGCCAGCCCTAAAGCAAGCACATTTGCAAACCGCACTGAGCCAACCCTCAGACCAAAGTTTGCAAAAGAGCTTGCTTTGCCATCGCACCACGAGAGAGAAAACGAGCAGAATTGCGACACAAAAACAAGAAGGGCGAAGTGCTAACAGCACCTACACGCAAGCAGGGGTTTCGTGCTTCGTAGGACAGGAAAGTGGTAAATTTAAAGTTCAGTTCTTCGTAGGAAGTTCTGTGGTAAAAATCCCTGCCTGTAGCTGCAAAACGTTATAGGGCATTTTAAAGACAGACAATGACCATAGAAGAAAAGTTAAAGGAATATGACTTATTTGACCAATTAATAACCCGACACGGAATGTTAGAATGCATTCGTGACTATGAAGTTATAGGTTACTTATCGGGTATGGCCTTTGACTCAGAAGTGCAATACATTTTTAAAGGTTGTATCAAAGTTGACTACAAAGTAAAAGTTGCACCAGAACATTATTCAATGGACGACAGACTACTCGACCTTGACCGGCAAGACGAAGAGAATTATCCCAAAGGGTTTATTTGGGGAGCAAAGTTTGCTGTTGTTTATCCAGGTTGGACACTTAAACAAGACACAGACGCACTAAAAAGATTAGAAAAAACATACGGACTAAAATTCTATGAAATTTGTTTTGACACAAACGCATACGACTTGACAATTACATTTCACGCCATCGACACTGTAGAAATAAAACGAATTGAGAAAAGCAAAAACGCCCTATAACAGCACCTACAAGAAATTGGCGGTTCAGTGCTCCGCAGACACATTTGTGGTTAATCAAACATTGGTTCTCCGCATCAACATTTTGTGGTAAAAATCGCCAACTTCTTAAACCCGCAAACCGTTATAGGGCATTTTAAAAGACGACCGTGACACAAATGAAAGTAACCTTGACAATAATACTTTTCTTGTTCTTGGCCATTTTTGCAAGTGGACAAGAAAACGGGTTACGGACAAAATTAATTGATGAGAATTATACTTGGAGAACTGTTTCAATACTGCCCCAGTTGTTAAAATTAAAATGAGTGTCGCAAGTCTTTTATTCATTTGTCTATACTGTCTTTAAAGCATTGGCCACAACATCCTAATATATGCAATTACCGATATTTCTTATATGAAGCGTAGCCGATAGGTGCATATAGCCGCCCAAAGCGGATGGTATTGTGCACTTATTCATGAGATTTTCAAGGATCTTCTTTATTAATTATCTGCGCCAGCTTTTTATTGCCAGCCACCACAACCAAATTTCCATGTCGTGCTTTTCTTACTACATGGTATCCCTGTTCATCTGCCAGTGGTGTCCAATCCAGTCCGTTATTATTTGAAATATCAATGCCCTTTGGGCCGACAGCAAGTACCTGCGTGCTTGAAATATATTCTACGCATTCGCGATAGCCGCGGGTAGGGGTTGCAGGTTGCGCCCATGTGTTACCACCATCGTTAGTTAGAAAAATATGTTGCGTAGCCAGAGTATCGCGCACATAGTCGCCACCTACAACAATTCCATTTCCTTTATCACGAAACGCAAACGAAAAAATTCCAGCGCTGCTTTCGCCTTGTATAATGGGTGGCGAGTAAACCTTCCACCATTTTCCAAGGTTGGAAGTAGTAAACAGTCTGGAAACTTTTCCGCCCGTAGAGATTAACAATCTTGATTTATCATAACACCGGATGCCGGTACCACTTGCTGCAAAGGAAGCTTCACCTTCATTTAATTGTGGGCGTTGTTTTTCCGGTACTTCATTCCATGAGTTGCCACCATCATTTGTAGTGAGCAGTAACATTCTACCGTCAATCGGATCACCGTAAATTATGCCGTTGGCGTTATTCCAAAAGTCAACCCCATCAAAAAAAACATCTTTATGCGAATTCGAGTAAACTGTTTTCCAGGTTTCGCCACCATCTTTAGTAATCAAAATATTGGCAGGAGAGCCTGAGTTAGCAATGATGGCTGAGTTTTTATTGAACGCATACAGCGATCTGAATTCAGATTTTTGAAACCCCGGCACTTGTTTGAAGTCCCAATCATTACCACCGTTTAAACTTTTCCCCACCCAACCCTGGCTGCCACTAACCCACACAACCGAATCATCAACTACTGATAATCCGCGAAAGGAAGAATTGATGGAAATATCAAAGGGTTTTAACGACAAGGATTGACTCCAAACATTACTAGTTACAATCAAAAGTGCAAGGGATAAATATTTCATGGTAACTATATTTTAATATGAACGATCGTGTGTTATAAAAAGCATGTCATCCCTGCCCTCCGCATGCTTCAGGAGGCAAGCCTAACGGGATTCTGGGTTACGCGTTAACTGTTTTTACCTATATGTCGCTCCTAACGGAGCTATAGTTTTAGTGTTATAAATGTAAGCATGATATATTTGAGAATAATTGATTGAGTCAATGAATATAGAATCCCGGAGGGAGGAAATATCGCTAGTAAGAACAATAGAAGTAAAGTCAGAATCCCACACGGATGATATAGTGGTATAAAATATTATAATTGAGAAATATCTCAAGGTGATAGTTGTTCTTTGGAGTTTCAAAGTAACAATATTTGAATTGTCAATCCTGAATGAAGGAGATATTTACTTATCTTGTTGGCAATCATTCTCTATTTCAATTTTATTATTCTCAGTCTTTTTATGCCAATGCAAAAGAAAGAATTTAAGTTTCTCGCCTTGGGCGATTCGTATACGATCGGTGAAAGTGTAGCGGAACAAGACAGCTGGCCTAATCAATTGGCAAAGAAGTTAAACATCTCCAAGCCAAAAATTATTGCTACTACGGGTTGGCGCACCGATGATCTTGCTGGTGCAATTAAGACAGCCGATCTAAAAGCAGAGTATGATTTGGTATCGCTCTTAATTGGTGTTAACAATCAATATCAGGGTAAGTCGGCCAAACAATATGAAGTTGAGTTTGAAGAATTGTTGAAGACTGCCATTCATTTAGCCAAAGGAAAAAACAAAAACGTGTTTGTCGTTTCTATTCCCGATTATGGATTTACTCCTTACGGGAAATCGAAGCAAGAATCAATTACAACTCAGCTCAATGTGTTTAATGAAATCAATAAACGAATAACAGACAGGTATAGGATTACTTATTTTGATATCACCGAAATCTCAAGAAGAGGCTTGGATGAACCAGAACTTGTGGCAGGTGATAGATTACATTCATCGGGAAAAATGTACACCCTGTGGGTCGATAAAATCAGTGCAGGATTAAAGAAAGTCGTTAGATAGAAAAGAAATCATGATTCGATAAGTTGTATTATTTTACTCACCACCAGTTTCTTTGAAGATTCACCGAGTGTATCTTATTTTCTTTTGACCAATGACTTTGGGATGGTCGCCAACTTATGAAGTCTAATAACAGATTCAACGAGTAATCCGGTTGCCCCATAATCAGATGACTGTTGACTTAGCAATAAATCACTGTCTAATAGTTCATCTGGAATTTTACTGGAGATAAAGGCAACAATAATATGCTCATGCTTCCCTATTTCCGAAGTTAGGCAAAGGGCTGGTCAAACCTTTAAAGTAGAAAAGTCATCAAATGGAAATGCCACCAGTACAATTGAACCTCTAATCATGAAATTGGTTCTCCGTCTTTTACAGAATAAATTTCTTCTTCGTCATTTAGAAAATTATAGGCTGGACTCTTTAATGCAGATTTTAACCACAAGTCGGCTTCATTCGCTTCAGAATCCTCGTCCAACAATATGAGTATGCGAACGTTACTTTCTGATTTATCTAATTGATAGTCTATTCTAAGATTACCTGCTTTATCGGTTTTGGAAGTTATTTCAATGGCTTTCATAGCAATTAATTTGAATTAAGGTTAGTTAAAATCGTGCAATGCGTAAAGCCATGAATTAGTCGATTTTTACGCTCTTCGCTTGAGACAACTATTTAGATAAGCTTTTCAAAAACCTTCTTCAGGTTATTGGCAATTATTTTATGGCCTTCAACATTGGGGTGTATGCCATCGGCTTGATTTAGTTTTTCGATGCCACCAACATCTTGTAAAATAAATGGAATCAATGTTGCCTTATTTGCTTTGGCTAGATAGGGATAAATATTTCTAAACTCTTCGGTGTATTGCTTGCCCATATTTGGTGGCACCATCATGCCCGCCAGCACTATCTTACAATCCGGATATTTTGCTTTTACCTTATCAATAATGCTTTGAAGATTCTTGCGTGTTTGCTCCAAGGGCAGGCCGCGTAGTCCGTCATTGGCACCTAGTTCCAGAACAAAAACATCAACAGGTTGCCGCAGTATCCAATCAATGCGACTCAAGCCGCCCGCTGTAGTCTCGCCACTCAATCCGGCATTGACAACTTTTACTTTTTTGTCCGACTTGTTTAACTCTTTTTCAATCAGTGCAGGAAATGCTTCTTCGGTTGATAAACCATAGCCGGCTGTCAGGCTGTCCCCAAAAAAAAGAATTACTTTAGGAGTTTGAACGGCTTGAATAAACAGAAAGCTTACAATAAATAATACTTTTTTGCCGACTACCATAATATTACGTGGGTTGGTATTTAACTTGAAACAATTTTACTGAATAAACCATTTAAATCCTGATCTGTTAATCTAAATAATCATGCCAGAAACCGTTTTGAAGGCCGAGGGGCTTACCAAGATTTATAAATCAGCCGAAAATAATTTGACCGTCCTCGATAATGTATCGTTTGAAGCTGTTCAAGGTACAAGTCTCACCATCATCGGACCATCGGGTAGCGGCAAAACAACGTTGTTAGGTCTTTGTGCCGGGTTAGATGTGCCAACCTCCGGCATTATCTCGCTCATGGGTTTCAAGTTGAATGCCATGGATGAAGATGACCGAGCCTATATCCGGAATCAGTTTGTGGGATTTGTATTTCAGAATTTCCAGTTGCTGCCTACACTCACTGCGCTCGAAAATGTTATGGTACCCCTCGAACTTCGTGGCGAAAAGAATGTAGCACCAAAAGCAAAAGACTTACTGGCGCGAGTTGGGTTGAGTGAGCGATTCAGTCATTACCCAACCCAGCTGTCGGGTGGCGAACAGCAACGTGTGGCATTGGCGCGTGCTTTTATTACCTCGCCCCGTATTTTATTTGCTGATGAACCTACCGGAAACTTAGATGAAGAGAATGCAACACAGATAACCGATTTACTTTTTGGAATGAATCGCGAAGAAAAAACAACCTTGATTTTAGTAACCCATAATCTTGAGTTGGCACAAAAGACAGAACGTATCCTCCAGATGAAAGGCGGTAAATTAGTGAGCGAACGGATTCTGAATCTTGCATGATTGAATATATAATTAAGATAAAACGCGAGGTTCGATCTATCTTTAAAGATCGATGGGTTTGGTTGATGGCCTGGCGCGATGGTCGCCATAATTTTTCACGCTTATTTCTTTTTGTGGCCTCGCTTATCACGGGCATAGCTGCCGTTGTCGCGATTGGCTCATTGAACTATGCCTTGCAAGGCGAGTTGGATAACAATGCTAAAGAATTGCTTGGCGCAGATTTGGTAATCAACAGCAGCAAACCTTTTGATAAGGGATTCATTAAAAAATTAGATACCGCGAAACGTGAGCTTGCCAAAGATGCTGATATGCCATCGATGGTGATGTTCTTGAACACCAAACAAAGCCGCCTGATAAAATTGACTGCACTGGAAGGTGCATTTCCTTTTTATGGAAAGATAGTAACGCAACCGGCCAATGCGTATGAGTTAATGAAAACCGGTAGGTATGCCTTGCTTGATGAATCGTTGGCTAGACAATATGAAGTAAGCTCGAATGATACTATCAGGCTGGGTACAAAGAATTTTATTGTTGCCGGAGTTGTTGAAAAATTTCCGGGTGGGGGCGAGTTAACAGCTACGCTTGCTCCGGCAGTGTATATTTCTTTTTCAGCACTAGACTCTACTGGCCTTGTTCAGTTTGGTAGTCGTATTAATTATAGTCTGTTTGTTAAAACAACTTCTGAAAAGCAAACGGAAAACGCGATTAACTTAATTAAGCCGTTGGTTGAAGACTTGGGTTATTCGTATGAAACTATAGAAGGCAGAAAGAAAGGATTAGGTGAAGGGTTTCAATCTGTCTATCGGTTCTTTTCTTTGCTTGCATTTATAGCACTGATTTTAGGTTGCATTGGTGTGGCAAGCTCTGTGCATATTTATGCTCGCGAAAAGCGTGAAGAAGTAGCAATACTTCGCTGTGTAGGTTCATCCGGTTGGCAAGCATTTAACATTTACTTCATCCAGATTTTTGTATTAGGTGTTGTGGGCAGCATAGTCGGTGCATTATTGGGTGTAGGCATTCAACAACTTATTCCATACGCGTTTGGTGATTACCTTCCGCTTGAGTTACAATTAGGAATTTCATGGCGAGCCTTTGGTGAAGGCATTTTTATTGGTGCACTGGTTTCAGTTTTATTTTCCATTCTTCCATTAGTTGCAGTTCGGTTTGTTCCTCCCTTGGCTGTGCTTCGTTCCGATTTTGGTTCAACAAAAGTTGTTTCAAAAACTAAATGGACGGCCATTGTTCTAATAGGCTTGTTCCCATTGTTGGCCGCAGCGTATCAAACCTCAAGTTTTATTTCAGGCGGACTTTTTACAATTGGTCTCGCGTTAGCACTCGGCAGTCTCGCACTTGTGGCGATGGGATTACTTTATTTGGTGCGAAGATATTTCCCTAAAAATGGGTCATTTATTTTTCGGCATGCCTTGTCAAATTTATTTAGACCTAACAATCAGACGCAAGTGCTATTGGTTACGATTGGGTTGGGAGCTTTTATTATCTCTACACTAAATATTATTCAAAGTAGTTTATTGAACCAGGTAGAATTCCGGGGCAACGAAAATCAATCGAATACCATTTTATTTGATATTCAATCCAGCCAAAAAGATGATGTTGTCAAATTAATAAGTAAACATAACCTTCCCGTTAATCAGGTTGTGCCTATTGTTACTTGCCGCTTAAGCGGGATCAATGGATTTACGGTGGAAAAACTTCAGGACAGCGACTCGGTAAAAATTCCAAACTGGGCGCTCACCCGCGAATATCGGGTAACCTATCGGGATAGTCTGCATAGTTCGGAAGAGTTAATTGAAGGCGAGATGCACTTATATAAAGCAGGCGCTCAGGACTCTGTAGGTGTTACTATCTCAGAAGGCATGCATGAGACCTTAAAAGTAAAAGTGGGCGACACGCTCATGTTTGATATTCAAGGCGTGCCAATCAAAACGTTTATAAGCGGAATTCGCAAAGTAGAATGGCCAAATGATCCACCAAATTTTATTTTTGTTTTCCCCAACGGGGTGTTAGAAAATGCACCACAGATTTGGGTGGCAACAACCCGTGTTGATAATCCGTCAGAGGCCATTCAATTTCAGCAAGAACTCGTTTTTGGATTTCCGAACGTTTCGCTTATTGATCTCAAATTAATTCTTAGCACGGTGGATGAATTATTCAGCAAGATTGGCTTAGTGGTTCGCTTTCTTGCTTTGTTCAGCATTGTTACCGGATTAGTTGTGCTGGCTGGCGCAGTGATGAACAGTAAATTTGCACGTATAAAAGAAAATGTTTTGCTACGAACCCTTGGCGCTCGCACAGGCCAGATTATGAAAATTACACTTATTGAATATAGTTATGTAGGTATTTTTTCTGCCATAACGGGATTGGTGCTTTCATTAGGAGGCGGGTGGCTGCTAACAAAATTTTTCTTCGAAGTTCAATTTTCTGTCAACTTGGTTGAACTCGCTATTATTACGGGTAGTGTTATTTTTCTAACCGTTTTAATTGGCTGGTGGAATTCGCGGGAAGTCATTTCAACACCGCCCTTGCAAGTATTGCGAAAGGAGGGTTAACTTTGAGGATGCGCGCTCGAACGGTGATCCGGATTGTCCTTCTATCCATAATGCTGTCAAGTTCATTGTGGACGTTGGCAAATCCGCCTAGCACGAAATTTATTGAAAATAAATGCCAATGGAACGATGAGATTCAATTCTTAGCGCACATTCCCGGAGGTAGTATGCACTTGTTGTCGGGTGGTTTTTCTTACACGTTTATCGATCAGCAACGAATGGACGAGTTGCATGACTTTGGGCATCGCAATGAAAATGAATCTTCACTAGCATCTGAGATTCAGATTCAAGGACATCGGGTTCAGGTTTCTTTTCTTGGATCTAATAAACAAGCCATTCCACAACCTTTTAATAAACAGCCTGAGTATTATAATTATTTCATGGGATCAGATCAATCAACGTGGAGTAGCAATGTAGCAGCCTATGAAGGAGTTTTGTATGCCAATTATTATAAGGATATCGATTTGAAAGTTTATGGATTTGGTGCAAATATTAAGTATGATTTTAACCTTGCCGCAGGAGCTGATCCATCTCAAATAAAATTTAAATACGCAGGCATCGATCAGGTAGATCTGATCAAAGGTGATCTGGTAGTTACTGCCTCTAAATTTACCTTTTACGAGAAGAAGCCCGTTGCTTACCAGATTATTGACGGGGAAAAAATTTACATAAAGTGCAATTACATATTATCAGACGATCAGGTAAGTTTTGAATTCCCTGAATCGTATGATACTTGCTATCCGCTAGTGATTGATCCGTTATTAATATTTTCAACGTACTCAGGATCAACTGCTGATAACTGGGGAAGCACGGCTACGCCCGGTGAACATGGCACGTTATATTCATCTGGCGTAACGAATCATAACCTGGGTGGCACGTTTCCTGCAACACCAGGTGCTTTTCAGGTTAACTACGGTGGTGCGTATGATATCGCTGTTTTAAAATATGACTCAATAGGCAAACAATTATTGTATGCATCCTATCTGGGCGGCAGTAACAATGAGTCAGCACATAGCCTCGTTATGAATTCTCAGAAAGAGCTTTTGATATTGGGTACAACTAGTTCCATTAATTTTCCAACCACTTTTGGAGCAATTGATAATTCGTACAATGGTGGATTGCCTGAAAGCAACGTAATTCCGTATAGCGCAGGCTCCGATTTATTTATTGCAAAAATTAGTCAGGGCGGAAATCAACTTTTAGCAAGCACGTACTTAGGTGGTTCAGCTAATGATGGTATGAACCCAACTGGAAGTTCGTTGGTTAGAAATTATGGTGACCAACTGCGGGGCGATATTATTCCCGATGCTGATGGAAATATCTATGTGAGCTCTGTTACCCAATCGTTAGATTTTCCGGTTACTAACAGTTTTGGATTGACTTATCATGGTGGACCTTCTGATGCACTCGTTCTGAAATTAAATTCAACACTTAGCCAAATGCTTTGGGCGGCTTTTATTGGAGGGTCTGCTGCGGATGCCTCCCACACAATCAAGTTAGATGATGAGCAAAATATTTTTGTTGGTGGCGGAACGGCCAGTAGCGATTTTATTGCGACCGCTGGAGCTTATCAAGCAAACCAGGCGGGGCTCGTTGACGGCTGGATGGCTAAAATTAAAAATGATGGTTCTGAAGTTTTGGCTGCAACTCTTACCGGTACCAGTCAATTTGATCAGGTTTACTTTTTGGATTTAAATAGCGCTGGGG
>Ga0163151_10004129_pt1 | contig 19920 bp, 16 predicted proteins | sample OliLakLV19MP5IB2_FD_145596 | JGI IMG/M metagenome (GOLD analysis project Ga0163151, IMG submission 145596) | Freshwater microbial mat bacterial communities from Lake Vanda, McMurdo Dry Valleys, Antarctica - Oligotrophic Lake LV.19.MP5.IB-2 | ecosystem: Environmental > Aquatic > Freshwater >... | reverse complement strand
GGCGCGCACCGGCGCCGGCACTTTATCCAATCGACGTTCCGCTTCAGGCTCCCACTCGATGCACTCGCCCGTCCTTGGACGGAACAGGATGTCGTACGTGACGACCCGTTCCCCTCTCACCCGCATATCCTGCTCGACTTCACTGCGCACGAGCGGAGCAAGATACGGAGGCATGCGATCCAACCGGTGGATCGCATCATCGGTCCACATCGTCCGATCGACAAGCCCGCCTGGCTGCCCAGCAGGAACATCGACCCCGACTTTTAAGCCACAGCCACGACATTCCGACCGAATGAACCATTGGGGGGTTCCATCCCCGTACAGACGTTCTTCAACTCCCTCTGTATGCATCCAACGACCGCAGCCACAGGTCAGCATGGTGAAGCACCGTGAGGCGTGAAACGTGAAGCGTGAAGCGTCTCGGAGCGCATGATTATCTGCCATCTCTGCATTGCGTGCGCAGCACCCATCACTTATCCGATCTTGCCAGGATACAAGAGATAGAGCATGGTATAGGTCGTGGTCCCGGTCACGAAGAGGACACAATAGACGACCATCGTGAACAGGCCGAGCGCCCGATGGCGACGCGCGCCGTTCGGCCAGATCCGTTGGATCGTCATCTCAACCGAGAACACGACAGCGATCACAGTCAACAAACCGAGATACACTTCAAATTTCCTCATTGAAAAATCGGCGGTGGCGATGCGCGATAAGAACAACAGGACAACCAGTGCGGTCAAGGTGCCAAAGATCACCCCGATCTTTCTCCACGTCGTCAGCAGCAACGCCTCCTTGAGCGATCGAACACCATCGACCACTTGTTGTGCGCGAAAGCCCAGCACGATCATATAGATCGCCATGACCAATCCGAGAATGACCAGGGTGATATGCACGATCAACACGGGAATGAAGACATAATCGTAGAGAGCTTGCGACCCACCGAAGCCTTCCTTCCCTTCAAACGCCAACACGCCTAATTGTCGAAATAAATAGTAGCTGATGAAAAACGCCAACATGGCGATCATCCCGCCGAACATCATCCAGTGATGCGCATCTGCCCGGTGCCTCCTTGCCTGGATCCAACCGATCACAAAGAGCCCCGTAAAGAACGTCGCCATGAGCTGGCTCATATCAGCCCCGACCGTGGCGTGGGTGCCGAAAAATCCCGGCTCTCTCAGCCATTCAAGCATGACGCCCTCGTCGTTCGTCCGTAAGCAGCTGGTTTCTAGTTTCAGGTTCCAAGTTTCGGGTTCGACTTCGGAACCTCAGCAATTCGTAACGAACAACATGAAACCAGGAACTAGAAACTCGAAACGATTGAGCGAGATACGCTTCACGCTTCACGCGACTTGCTCCCCTGCACGACCGCTGACGGTTCCAGTTCTTCAACAGTCGGAAAACCTGCTTCCCTCATCCACTGCATCGCATCTGCCGTCTTGTAGCAACCGCCTCGTTCTGTGTTCACCAGAATGTGAACGGCAAACGCGGTGGTCCAGGCAGGACCGGTTCCTGCTTCATTTAAAAATCGATCCTTGATGACCAACCGGCCACCGGGCGCCACATGAGTCCAGACCCTCTTCACCAACGATGCGTTCGTCGAAAAATCTTGATAGTGCAGGATGTCGGACATCAGGACGACATCGAAGAGCCCACCCAATGCATCGTTGTTAAAGTCGCCGGGACACAACCGAATCCTCGATTCCAATCCGGCGTCTTTCACCGTTCGTTCTGTGAGTCGGAGCGTCGCGGGCAAATCGAACACCGTGGCAGTCAGCTCTGGATAGGTTTGACAGAAGGCGATGGCATTCGTGCCGGCTCCGCCACCCAAATCCAGGAGTCGCACCGGCCCACTCAATTGCAATCGTTTGGCCAGATCCGGTCCACTCTGTTGCCCAATCCGATGGAGTACCGCCAGCACGTTGCTGCCTAACTCAGGGTCGGTCTCAAAGACATGCCGATCCACTGCCCTCTGTCCCGTACGAATCGTCTGTTCCAATTTACCCCAGTTGTCCCATTCTGCATCGTGCAGCAGCAGGAGATGTCCTATATATTGCGCGGAGTTGCGGGACAGATTTGTAGCCGCTGCCGTCGAATTCCTATAACAATCCTCGTCCTTTTCCAACAAGCGCATCGCGACAAGGGCATTCAGCAACAGTCCCAGCGTCGTCTCATGAGCGCCCAGGCGATCGGCCACGTCGGAGAGTCGGTTTCGCTTCCCATCTAATGCAGAAAACACGTCCAATCTGACAGCCGTGAGCAGGATTTTCGTCTCCCAGTAGTACCCCAGCTGGAAGATTTCCGCGAGCGAAAGCTCTCGTGACACACCACTCCTGTTCAGGCAAATGGCCTTGAAATTCTGGCATCTTACCTACATCGGAAACTGAAAGGCAAGGCGGCGGAAGCGGTGTGACCGGTCGGGAAAACACAAGGGGCAGCGGATTGCTCCGCTGCCCCTTGTTCGCGGGTTGCCCCGCTCAAACAAACTCGAGATTACTTGATTTCAGCCTTGAGGTTGGCGGTTCCGCCGTCAGCCACATCGACGTCAAACTCCACTCTCTTACCCTTCGCGGCGAAAGGATGCCAGGCCACCACCTTGTGCTTGCCGGCCGGCACATCCTTGATCTCAAACGTGCCATCATCCTTCGCGACAGCAAAGTGTGGACTCGTCACCGGAAGGAAAAATCCCTGCATGAACTCATGCTGGTCGCACTGTAAGCGATAGAACCCAACCTTCTCTGCTCCGCCACGGAACACCACCGGCTTATCGAGCTTGTCACCCTTCTTGGCCAAACCGATGTTGAAACCGGTGGCTGAGCTGGTGCCCTTCACCACAAAGCTATGCGGATTATGAAGGACACCTTCGAGCGACTTGGGATCCTCTGGATCGGCGTCATGGTTCTCAACCTTGAAGGACTTATTATTCACCACCACCCCAGCGAACGGCAGGAACTCGCAGAATTCCGCCACCACTTCAGTGCCTTGATACCCATCCATAAACGCTTTATCTTCGATGTCCATGACGGCAATCACTGCGTTCTTCAGACCACCATCTTTAGCGACCTCGACCTGCTTCAGGAATCGCTTGTCCCCATCCATCAACGACTTGTTGGGATTCTTGGGACAAAACTTGGGATTGGGGAACTTCGAGAACAAAAATTCCTTTTGCTCGGACTTTCCTGCGAAGGTCACCTTGCCGGAAATCGTTCCGCCCGCAAACGAGGTGAGAGGCGCCGCGACAAACGCGACGGCTGCCACCCCAAACATGATTGATAACGCACGTTTCATATCACTACCTCCATATGATTGACGATATACCCTGATTCCTAGTTCGCTGTTCCCTTCCTCATATCCACCGGCCTGATGAGAGAAAGATGGGAACGGCTTCCTCTCTGGTGTACTCGATCGATACCATACCGGCAAGCTGGTCTGGGACCGAGTATGTATATAAAATCCTACCGTATCCTGTCAATCTTAAACAAGGGGGCTGTCACGCCCGGTCGGCACGAACGCGCGTTCCTCGTGACGCGTATCTCGTCCAAGCGTTTCAAGTTTCATGTTCCACGTTTCAGGTTCGAGACCGGAATTTCAGCAATCCGAAACGAGCTACTTGAAACCTGAAACTAGAAACCAAAAACCAGCAACTCCACTCCCGAATGCCGCTGCACGCACAAGAACAGCCAATCGGCGATTGCAGCAAAAGGGCTCACGAACAATGTGGGCCGGCCTAGCTTTTGTTCACCCTGGTCAACCCCAGCAACTTCATCGACTCCTGCGCGGCAGCGCGAGCTTTGGTTGCAGGATTGAGAAGCTGCCCCGGGTCGGCATGAATGCCGATATCCGACACGCGGTGGCACAGCCGGATCATTTCATTGAGGGACGTGATCGCCTCGCCTCGATGAGGCTCCGATAGGGGGATCCGCTTGATGATCGTCTCGGCAATACGCGTGGCCTCTGCGCAATGATGAACGATGGCCTTGCCATCCCCCATGCCTCCATGCGCCACCATTTCTTCAAGGTTCTTCATCAGATCGTTGCCCTGCTCTTGCAGGCTCGCCGTCGATGGCTCTGATGCGCGCACCAGACTCTCGTCCGAGACAATGGGGGACCAAAGGGCAGCAATGCCTACCAATAGGACAAGCAGTAGACTTCTGTTCTTCATCCTCTGAAATAGGCTCACAACTTCTCCTTACCCGACATGGATTATAAAGACTTCACTGCGGCGAGAGTGACGGAAAATGAAATCGCTCTGAAGCGGGACAGCAGAGCCAGTCCCCTAGGCCGGCCCCGGCATCCCAAGTCTACCGCGCTCGACGTCTTGGCGGTTTCGTCACGAACACCCGTGTCTACTACGGATTATATCGGCCCTTTGGCGGCAGGGGGACAGACGTCAGACCCTTGTAGAGGCGGTGAAACTCTTCAGTCGTGAGGGTGTCATTCTGTAATTCGGCCAGAGCCGCTTGGTCGATAGGATATTCCACCGTGTCGTCATAGTTCGACGAGGCGATCGTGACAAATCGTGGAGGGAAGAGTCGCTCCGGCAGAAGAATTCCCACTCCGAGGTTGTATTTCAACGCCAACCGGATCGCTTCTCGCGCCTTGTCCGCTGGAACGTCTCGGCCCAGACCGATATTTTGCGGAGGCTGCCCCTGCCTAAAAAACTGAAAATGGACATTGGGCATCCCTGCTTGGACAAATTCTTCGGTCAATAGGGGAACCTGATTTTTGTACTGGCTCGCCAGTACAACCTCAATCCGACTCACCGGGGGCGCCGATACGACTTCAGCCGCAACCGTGTGAGCGCCCAGCACACCGGCACAGACAGTCAAGATCACCGCATGAACGTATCGAGAAACGATCATGGCTATTTCGCCTCAAAGCTGAATTCCAACGCTGCGGTGCCGTTCGCCGCCACCGTCACCTCTTGCACCTTCTCTCCCAGGGTCGGATGCCACGCCTTGATCCGATGTGTTCCTGCCGGAAGATCCTTGATCGTAAAGGTGCCCTCGATCCCGGTAATCGCATAGTACGGATTCTCAACGGCAAGCCCATGCCCCTGCATGTAGGGGTGCATACCGCATTGCATGATGACGGCATGACGCTTCCCAGTGAAACGGATGATGTCGCTCGTCCCTGACTCGGTCAGCGCCGGCCGGTGAAAGATAATGAAGACGTGCTCCTGATCCCGTTCATAGATCTGCAAATCATGCGCGACCCGATCGAGATTCTTCACCGTCAGAGGGTGATTCTCCCGCATGACCGATACGAACGGGATAAGCTGACAGATGTTCGCGTCCAATTTAGTTTCCGTCAAATCGAACGGTTTCCCTTTTTCAATGCCCTCGACCGTGACGATCACATCTTTCAGGCCTTGCTGCGTCCCGACGAATACTTCTCGAAGCAGCCGGTAGCCGGACCCATCGGAGAGCGCTCCGCAATAGACTTGATCGGGATATCGGCGAAGCTCAAACGACATGGGTTCAGGAAGTCCTCCAGAAAACTGCACGGTCCCTGTGACCGTGCCACCGTTCGACACCGGCGTTTCCTCGTACGCCCAGGCAGCGATTGGAGTACTCACGACAATGCTCAACATAATCGAATGACAAATCGAAACCGCAAGGCGCCATCCATACATAGTCATATTCACCACATTATAGACAAAATAGATGGGGGAACAAACAGGCTCCCTCATCATCAGCGTATTTCCCACCGGCAGCATACTCGTTCCGGCGGTATTTTACTGCGTTAACGGCCCGCTGTCAGCGCGTCTCTTACCTTCCAACCGTTGAGGTGCGGGAAACGGCCCCTCCGGGATTCTCACCCTCCGCCCTCTTCGTCGGCGGAACCTGAGGCATCAACGGAAGGATCCTCTGATCCTCAAGCGGCATGACCTTAAAGAGCCCCCATTGCCCCGCATTAGCAAACGCCGGGCGTTGGTTCTTCCACAGGTAGTCGCCGACGATCTTGTTGGGGCCACCTGCGCCGCCGGTCAGATAGGCGTTGATGACTTCCGATCCACCGAACTCCATCGTGCTGACTTGGTCGGCGCCCTGCATATAGGGCTCATGCGGCCACTCGTGGCCATCGACAGTAAACAACTGAACCTGCTCGCTGAACGCGCCCAACACATGAATAGCGACCGGATCTCCGACATGTGCCTGCAGCAAAGGCGTCGAAGGTGTTTCCCCGGCTTTAACGCAGCTGAAAATCTCCGACACTTCGCAACCTTTTTCTATCCGCCAGGCGGTCGGTTCTGACCGGTAATTCACGGCCGTGATGCCGGCAACCTGCTGGATATAGGGCATGAAGCTCACACCCACAATGTTATCCTCGTCCTGGAACATCAACGAGAAGGAACGGTAGTTCTTGCGGTTATCGTTCCCGGGGACCGTCCGATCCACGAGCACGTCGGCGCGCCAGCTACTCTTCATTGTGATGTCGTCGCCCGTCACTGGATCGCGGTAGCGCGATCCCTTGGGACCGACAATGATCGAGCCGAACAGCCCGTTCCGCGGATTCTCAACTACGTTCCCCCAATCTTGAATGAGGGCGGCCAGCTCCCCATATTCCGGATGGGCGTAGAACGTGTACGTTTTGCTCTGCCCAGGACCGATCGTCTGATCGCCCGGATTATTGCCGACATTGGCGCCGAACGAATCTTTCGGGTCGAACGCCATCATATCGACGTGGAATCCAGCCCGTTCCTTGGCCATCTCATTCTTGAGATTGATCTTCATGCAATCGCCGACATTCACATGCAAGGTCAGTGGGCTCGGCCTGAGTTCGCCTGCCTTGACCTTCCCGCGATCGCCGTCGAGCACGTACATCTTGCCCTGCTCGTTCCCAAACACCATCTTTCGTTCCAAATCGACTTCCATGACACCCGGCGCCCCTTCGTGGTACCGGATATTTTGATCGATCGCCGATACGTTGAAGCTCTTCATGGGAGCATCTGCCGGACAGACCGACGGAGCGGATTTTTGAATCTGCTCACGACTCGGCAAGGGCTTCAGATCCTTTTGCCTCTCATCGAAGACCCGGAAGAGTCCCCAACTGCCTTCCGCGAAATGGGAGGCGCGGCCGCTATAATAGAGATAGTCTCCGGCCTGTTTTTGCGGTCCCCCCGCTGCTGGAATCGCCGGATCGTACCGCTCTCCGATTGCCAGGTGAATCGTGCTGCGAGGCATGGCCATGGTCCCATATCGCTCCATCGGGAACCAATGACCCGTGACATGCCACGTATGCACTTCGTTGGCGGACCCGACCAAGGCGCGCACCAGAATTGGATCGCCCAGATAGGCCCGTAGCAACGGAGTGCCGGGATCGCCATGAATACCGGACACAAAGAGTTTTGACGGGTCAGGATTATTGGCTAAACGCACACTCAACGGCTCCACCCGCATGCTGTAGCCGCTTCCGGTGGTGGCTTCGCCGCCGTTCAGGAACCACATCGCTGACTTATTGATCCGCTCAGGGAATTGGTGGGACGGTGGTCCTTCAACGGTCGTCGCTCCCATTCTGGCTTGCGGATTATCGGTGGTGATCAGTTCCGCCGTTCGCGCATTACTGTCCATGATATGCATCATCACTTCACGGAAACTGCCCCGGATATGAGCTGAAACCGGTTCCAACGTGTGGATGTCTGCAATGGGGCCGCTCCGGATTTCTTTCCCGGTGAACGGATCGTGATAGGTCGAACGCGGCGGCTCGGTAATGAAGGCCGAGAAGAGACCGTGGCCCCAGGTATCGGTGCCGAATACATGGTCGTGCCAGTAGACCGTGCCGAAATCGGCATCGACGTACCAGCGCTCACGGATAAATTCGACGCTGGCGATATCGTTCTTCTTATGCGCGTATTTTAACGGCGCATCGAACGTGATGGTCTGTCCGGCAATGGATTTAATCCGCGCGACTTCGAAGTATTTGGGATCGTCCATACCCACGCCCAGCTCCGTATTCACATGGAACTTCGACGCATCGGCCACCGTAATGCTACGCGAACCGGCTTTCGTATCCGCCGTCTGCACTGTATTCCCCGGCAAGGGCATCCCCTTGGTGGGCTCAGGGTCCTTCAGCATGGTGAAGGCGCGCAACGACATGTCGTAGGAAAATCCGATCGTCGGACCATCGGACGCGCTGGTATCGAATTGGAAGAAGTGCGGATGGAGGTTGACCTTGTTGGCCCAACCGGTCCGCGCATCGTCAGGAATTTTATTCTTGTAAATCACATCCACGCAGTCATACACGTTCCCACGAATGACCAACGGCACCTGCTTGGCCGGATTCTTCCGGACTTCTGCCTCCTCCTCATGGAGCACGTAAATCATGCCTATCGGGTCTACGATGGCCGGCGATTTTGGCGTCGCTGTTTTCAACGTGATCGGTAAGGTGATTGAGTTGATATTAAAGGACTTGCGTGGTGAGTCCGCCGGACAGAGGCTCCAGGGACCCTGTTCGCCCGGCTTGGCCGGCTCGGTGCTCTTGGTCCCGTCCTCTCGGACGTGGAAGGGCTCCAGCCATGGAGCTCCGCCGTGATTCGGCGCAAACGGTGGCCGCTTGCCCAGATGCGGGCGCAGCCAGGGAAACGCGAGTTTCCCGGTTTGGGGATCGAAGGTAATCGCCGGACGTTTCAGCGGGGTCGGTGATTCATAGTCTGCCCACTTGTGCGGCGTCTCCGGTTCATTCAGCGCCAATGAACCGTCCCACTTCCAGTTCACCACCGTCGCATCGTTCGCCTTCGCCTGCTTTACCTGATCTTCCGTCTTCCCTGGCAACCCTTGCGGCGGCAGCATGTATTCGACCCAATCCTTGATCGAAACCTTTACCGGATTGGACTTCCAATCCGTCTTATCTTTCGTGACCTCATACTTCTTTCCACCGTACCAATCCACGGTGGTGCCGACCAGCTTGTCCGAGCTGACCGCGAGCTTCATCTTTCCCTTGCGATCGGGAAGCTCGACGAGCGGATACATCACGTCCGTCTGGAACCCGGTCGACTGCAACGTGTTGTAGACGCGCCAGAATCCCCACATCCCCGTCACATAGTGCTGCGGGATATGGCAATGGAACACAAACTCTCCGGCCAGCGCCTGCAAGCCACCGGATCCGCCTTCGGTCACTTCATCATAAATCTCCGACGGTCCGATCGACTGCACATCCAACCGATCCGAGGTGTCGCTGATGGGCGGAAACTTCACCGGGCCGTTCTTGGACAGGGTCGGATCGAGTTTGCTGGTGCCAGGCTGTCTGGCCCAACGGATCGTGCCGCCATGCAGATGGTGCGAATGCACGATTTCCGAACCGCCGATCATGCGGAACGTCGCCGGATCGCCCAAATATGAGCGGGGAACTGTGGTTGCGGGATCGCCGAACGTATAGGACCCGTAGCCCTGAGACTCATCGGAAAATCCAACGAGGTGCTCTTGCAGCTCAAGTCTCGTGCCGTGCGGTTCACTCCGATAGTTGAGCAAACGGGCCGCAGGCCGATAGGTGTCCGTATGCGGATCGCGCTGCGGTAACATATCGCCCTTGCGATTCAACAATCGGAAGGTCTCGTCACCGGCCTCATGATAGAAAATCACGAATTCACGGAAGTCCGACCCGTTGGCGATATCGATCATCGCCTCCCAGCCGCTCTTCATCTCCTCAGCGGTAAAGGGGCTCAGATGCCGCGACCCGCGCTGCTCGACCACGATGGAGCCCAAGAGGCCCAAGGAATATTGTTCCCTGCTCGCATGGCTGTGAAACGCGCGCCCGCCGACCTGAAGATCGATGGGGATGTACCACTCGAATTCGCCGGACTTCCCTGTCGGCACCAGGGCATCGGGATTATTGGAAGACGCGGGCTTACCAGTACCGACGACCAGCATCTGCGATCCGTTCACAATCATGTTGGTCGGTTCGTCGGCAATCTGATTGCGCAAGGTGATCCGGAGGCAATCCCCTTGATTCGCACGAATAACCAACGGTTGAATCAAATCGCCCTGCAAACCGTTCGACACCGCGCCGCCGGCAAACGTCGGATCTTCACTATCCCGTGCCGCCTGGTTTTTCGCTTCTTCCTCCCGCACCCCTGCCACATTCTCGGTCAGCACGTACATGTAGCCGGGATAGAAATCTCCAAATCGATTCACGGTAATTTCAACGTTGATCGTGGAAATATCGAAGGCGCGGACAGGAGCTTGCGCCGGACAGCGAGCCCCTTGCGTGACCTTTACTTTATCCTGATCCTCCGCGACGAGCAGCACACCCTGCTGCATAGCATGGGCCCCGGCGCCCTGGAACGGCCCTTTGCTCTGCACCTGCCGCTCAATTTGCTCGACGGCCTTCGCCATCTTATCCATCAGCATCGGACCAGCGGCAGGCTGATAGACCGGCATGGCCGCTTCAGTCTGCTGATCAGACGCGATATGCGCGTCATGGGACACAACCGCAGACGCGGGCTTCACCCCGGCGAACAAGAGACAAGTCGCAAGCCCCATCATCCCCGCCCCTAACCACTTCCTTGATGCACTCATACGTGTAGCCTCCTCCTCAATCGGTCACGATACTGTTTCGGCAAGTATCTCTTTCTGGCGTAACTTTCCTGTCGTAATTATAGGAGCCTAGTCTTATCGGGGGTATAGACCACAGACGAGGGGTTTGAGTCAAGAGGGGACCGTACACTAGAGAAAACATGAGCCTGCCGGGGGAATAACGTGAGATCGTGGAGACATGATCCCGCCCCCTATTCCACTGAGCCTGGCGAGTACTGTCGCTTCGCGAGGGACAGAGCGGTTTGGCGATTGAACACCACGCGTCCTTTGGATCAGAAGGCCGGAAGCATCTTCTTCAATGCGCACCGCTCCGTGTATGTGCGATAATGACGCCCATGTTTCTCAAACGCTGGCTGGTGGGCGATCCACTCAAAACCACACAGGCAAGAGACGAACGCCTGTCGAAAACCCTCGCTCTCGCGATCTTTTCTTCCAATGCCATCTCCTCCGTGGCCTATGCCACAGAAGAGATTCTGCTCGTGCTGGTCCTTGCCGGAACTGCCGCCGTGGCCTGGTCGCTGCCTATCAGCCTCGCGATTCTGTTTCTCGTCGTCGTCCTGACGATTTCCTATCGTCAAATCATCTACGAATACCCGGAGGGTGGCGGGGCCTACATTGTCGCCCGCAACAATCTCGGGGAACTGCCTGCGCTGACTGCCGCAGGGGCCTTGATGATCGACTATGTGCTCACGGTCGCGGTCAGCGTGGCGGCAGGCATCGCCGCTCTGACCTCAGCTGTACCGAGCTTGTTCGAGCATCGCGAAGCCCTCGGGCTGGGCTCCATTATCTTCATCATTGTCATGAATCTGCGCGGTGTGCGGGAGTCGGGGAAGTTCTTCGCCGTCCCCACCTACTTCGCCATCGGCGCCCTCGGAGTGATGGTGGCGATTGGAACCATCCAGGCCCTGTTAGGACAAGCGGTCTCCGTCCTTCCGGATCGCAACACGGCGGTCGAAGACCTGACGCTGTTCCTGATCCTTCGCTCATTTGCCGCCGGCTGCTCGGCTGTGACTGGGATGGAAGTGATTTCGAACGGCGTGAAGTCCTTTCGCCAGCCGGAGTCCCAGAATGCGTCAACCACCATGATTCAAATGTCGCTGGTTCTGGCGGCGTTATTTATGGGGATCAGCTTCATGGCTGCCCACCATGGAATCCTGCCCAAAATAGATGAGACGATCGTGTCTCAATTGGCGCGTATTACATTCGGCACCGGCGCCCTCTACTACGTGCTCCAAATTGGGACGATGCTGTTGTTAGTTCTTGCTGCCAACAGCGCCTTTGCCGGCTTCCCCCATCTTGCGTCGATCCTGGCGCGCGACGGCTATATGCCCCGACAGATGGCCACCTTCGGCGACCGCTTGGTGTTCTCAAATGGAATCGTGATTCTGGGAATCCTCGCCTGTTTCCTTCTGGTCCTCTTTCACGGCGACACGCATGCCCTGATCCCACTGTACGCCGTCGGCGTGTTCATCTCCTTCACCCTGTCCCAAACCGGCATGGTGCGCCGATGGCTGACCAAGAAGGGGCCTCATTGGCGGAAGAACCTGATTGTGAACGGCGTGGGCGCAGTCACGACCGGCATTGCCACGATCATCCTTGCCACCACGAAGTTTACCCACGGCGCCTGGATCGTCTTTCTCCTCATTTTCATCTTGGTCTGGATGTTCCGTTCAATCCACGCTCATTACAAGGCCGTCTCAGAACAGATCGCGCTCACGCGGGATCACCGTCCTCCACTTCCACGACGCAATGTCGTCGTGATTCCCATCAACGGCGTCAATCAAGCGGTCATTCGCGCGGTCGATTACGCGCGCAGTCGCCCCGGCGAGATTCATGCGGTCATGGTGGACGTGGACACGCAATCCACGGCGCGCATACAAATCCAGTGGGCTCAATGGGGTTGTGGCGTCAATTTGATCGCCCTCCCCTCTCCCTACCGTTCTGTCATGCGGTCCCTGCTCGATTATCTCGAAAAAATTCTGGAAAAGGAGCCCGATGTCTGGGTGACCGTCGTGATCCCGGAAATTCTTCCCGCCCATTGGTGGCAGAGCATCCTGCACAACCAACGCGCGCTGCTCCTCAAGACCGCGCTCCTGTTCAAAGAGCGCGTCATCCTGATCGACGTGCCATTCCATCTGAAGAGATGACCGTGAGACGTGAAGCGTGAACAGGATGCTGAAAAAGTCCGCCAGCATCGTTCTCGCATCGTTCAGATCCTCAACGTACCCCAGAGGGTACGCCTCCGGTCTTCACTCGCTGCGGCCTTGCTGAACGGCCTTTTTGAGCATCCTGAATCTCTGTTGATGTCAGTACCATGAAGTGAAACTCCAACGGTGAATTGTGCATGAACTGAGCTTCTTCCACAACCTGTTGCACATAGAACGTACAACGTGGATTCGGACATTTAGCCTTTGCGCTGTTGCCTTGTGCCTTGCGCTTCCGGCGCAGCAGGCGCTCGCCTTTAAGATTCTCGAACCGGCAGACGGGGCGACGCTGACATCGGGCGCCACCGTCACCGCACGTGTGGACCTCGGCAAAGATTCCAACATCGCCCAGGTCCGTTACTATTGGTATGGCGAGCAGGACGACACGTTGGTTGAACAGGAAGATGCCACAGCGACAGGCTCAATTGTCGCCCGGGCTGCACTGATCGGATCGTCCGACCATGACCCAGCTTTTGGCGGCCCATTGTTGGTGCCGAAAGACGGTATCGGGCCTATGCGATTGCTGGCTGTGGCAGAAATTTCACGAGGGCGATTGGAGAAAAGGTCGGTGTTCGATGAAGTTTTGGTGAACGTAGAACCCAAGGCTTCCCTCACCGCCATCGATTTCGAAACCGAGAAGCCATTACAGCTCGGGCGCGCCGGGCAATCCTCCGCATATGGTCACGTCGATTCCCTGGGCAAGATTTTCGAGCTGCCTGTCGTAGGTGACTTCGCCGATGGCGAGACTCGCCGGATCAGCGCCCCCTCCACGGGAACGAGTTATGCGTCTTCTAATGACAAGGTCATCAAGGTCCTCAAAGACGGCCTACTCCAAATCATGGGCAACGGAAAAATGACGCTCACGGTGGCCAACCGCGGCAAACAGGCTCAGCTCGAGGTAGAAGTAAACGTGAACGACGAGCCAAATGAACCGCCGGTGGCCGATGCCGGAGCGAACATGACCGTGAAGGCTGGGTCGAAAGTGAAACTGAGCGGCTTGAAAAGCCGCGATGCAGAAGGCGAAGCACTCTACTACTCATGGAGTCAGGTGCGAGGCAGCAAGATCGCGCTGCTGGACGTGGATAACGCCGAACCGTCGTTCCTCGCGCCGACCGTGTCAGAGAAACGCACCTACCGGTTCAAGCTAAGGGTGACGGATAAGAAGGGGGCGGATAGTGTGCCGGCGTTCGTCGATGTAGTGGTTGAGCCATAAGAGGCAGGAGCAGCTGGAATGCTCTCCGTGCTCGCGCAACGCGCGGCCTCAGAAGGATGAGAGGGGAGCGGCCAGGTGCCCTTCTTGCTCGCAGAACCAGGAGGGGATGGAGCCTGATGATCTTCTGTGCTCGCGCAACGCGCGGCCTGGGAAGGCCCTCGTTGGACGCGCGCAGTGGAAGATCAATCAGCCCCCATCCCTAGAGAGATAACGAGCAAGCTTGGAGGGAGCATCTATATCGCTCGATGCGCGCAGTAAAGGGCAGCCTCGGCCACTCCCTTTAAGAGAGGCATGAAAACCGAAAGCCCTGGTTGGAAGCGCGCAGTTGAGAGAATCCCAATCACTCCTGCCAATGGCCCGCTATGTCAACCCAATCATCCATACGGCGGCACTCCTATCAAGAGTGGTAAACGAAGGGAACCCTGACCTGCCTTGCTGGCTGGCCTTTTTGAGCAGCCTCAAACTGATCTCTCTTTTCGTTGCAGAAAGAGAGCAGACTCTGAAGCTCGTCAACAGGTGGAACGTCCAATTACAAGATCCTGCTGACTCAGGTTGCTCGCCTGGCGCGAAAAAATCCTCTCGATGAATTTTACGAGGCCGAGCGACGTTTTAGCTAACCGGGATTTTGCGGAGGTTGGGATTTGGCTGAGAATGAAATGGAGGCGAAATGCCGACCGCAGCAAAATGTCCGGTTGAGCGAATGGTTAGGCCCCGCCGAGCAACGGCTTTCCATTGACATCGCGTATGAGTAGAAGTTGGTCCATCCTCTGCATGGCGTCGGTGTCGCCAGAGATGTCGGTCATAAATTGCAATGTGCCTTCGGCGAGTTCAAGGCAAAAGACATCGACCTGCAGTTGGAGTGTGTTGTTAGATTGATTACAGTGAACCAAGCATCCTGCTGGGGGAACAACGAATTGAAAGTTGTTTAAAACTTGCCGTGCGTGTTGTTCAGTGATGTCGTCTCGTCCCTCGTGTAGGTAGGCACACCTTAAGGCATAGAAGTCGAATCCATTCAAGAATACGTGCTCAGAAAAGCGATCTGTTGCTGGCCGTGTGTATGTCGGCTGCATATATCTCTCGAACCAGGCAACGCATCTCGCCTTTGAACCCGAATTTGGATCCAACACCCAGCCGCAAATGTCTGGGAGCGCGACTGCAAGTGCGAGGGCTGCGTAGTGGTTCTCGGCCGCAAGGGCATCTTTGAGTGACTGCAGCAGGTGCTTCATTTGAGGGGCCTAACGCTCAGCATCAGCTGCGGCGCGAAGCGCCGTCAGCTGCATGCTGTTGTTAGGCGCCCCCTTCACGCGGACGCCCATTCCCCGGAAAGCAAGGCTGCTTGCTCCAGCACCGTCTGCGTAGCCTGTTCCTGCTTGTCCGGCGGATAACCGTGCTTGCGGAGGATACGCTTGACGAGCACACGTAGCTGCGCACGCACATTCTCGCGCAGCGTCCAGTCGATCGTGACGTTGTTACGCACCGTCTCGACCAGCTCCCGTGCGATGGCCCGCAACGTGTCGTCGCCCAGCACCTTGACCGCGCTGTCGTTCGTCTCCAGCGCGTCGTAGAACGCGAGCTCATCCTCCGACAGTCCGAGCACCTCACCGCGCGCGTTGGCCTCGCGCATCTGCTTCGCCAGCTGGATCAGCTCCTCGATGACCTGCGCCGCCTCGATCGCGCGATTCTGATAACGGCGGATCGTCTGCTCCAGCATCTCGGCGAAGGAGCGCGCCTGCACGACGTTCTTCCGCCGGCGGTTGCTGAGCTCCCCCTTGAGCAGCTTCTGCAACAACTCCACCGCGAGGTTCCGCTGCGGCATGCCACGTACCTCGGCCAGGAACTCGTCGGAGAGGATCGAGATGTCGGGCTTCGCCAGTCCCGCCGCCGCGAAGATGTCCATCACGCCTTCGGGCGCGACCGCGCGCGAGATGATCTGCCGTACCGCGTGGTCGAGATCCTCCTCGGGTCGTGCGTCGCCGGGCGCACGCTTGGCGAGCACCGCGGCCACCGCCTGAAAGAACGCCACATCATCACGGATGCGCAGCGCCTCGGCGTGCGGCACTGCCAGTGCGAACGCCTGCGACAACTCGCGCACGGAGCGCAGGCATCGATCCTTGCCGTCTGCCTGCTTCAGGATGTGCTCCTGCCCGGTCGGCAACAGGCCCAGCCGCTCCTGCGGCGTGCCGGTCGACCACTTCGCTCGGTCGAAGCTGTGGAAGAGGCCGCAGCAGACCTCGTACTTCTCCAGCATCACGGCGACCGCCTCATCCTGGTCGAGTGCCGTTCGTCCCGTCCCGCCGCTCTCCGTGTAGATCGCGAGCGCCTGCTTCAGCTCCTGGGCAAGACCCAGATTCGAGCGCGCCGAGATCGTGGTGCGCGAAGGCAAGGGCGGCAAGGATCGCGTCACCATGCTGCCCGGGGCCGCCGCCGAGCCGTTGCGTCGCCAGCTCGAGCGCGTGAGGGCGCTGCACGAGCAGGATTTGGCCGAGGGCTGCGGTGCCGTTTACTTACCCGACGCCCTCGATCGCAAATATCCCAATGCAGCTCGCGAGCTTGCCTGGCAGTGGGTGTTCCCCGCGGCAGGCCTTTCCGAAGACCCGCGCTCCGGCGTGACACGCCGCCACCACGCCGACGCGTCGGTGTTGCAACGCGCCGTTCATCAGGCAGCGGGCGACGCCGGCATCGCCCGTCTCGTCGGTCCGCATTCTCTACGCCACAGCTTCGCGACACATCTGTTGGAGGCAGGCTACGACATACGAACCATTCAGGAGCTGTTGGGTCATGCGGACGTCACGACAACGATGATCTACACCCACGTCCTCAACCGCGGCGGCCGTGGCGTGCAAAGCCCCGCCGATTTCGTGGCCACGCTGCCACCCGTAGATATGGTGATAGACGGTCACCCCGTGCCCGCCTATCACCGCCCGATCGACCCGGGAAAGCGGTGACCAAATCCCTGCCACGTCAGGAGAAAAGGAGTACTGGCAAGCAGCTCAGGGGTTAGGTGATATGCGGCAGGTGTGTACAGTTGAAAATAGGGGCACCATTTAGCGTTCGGCGGACATACAGGCGTGGGGAGGTAGCGCTCGATGATCTGGCAGTATGACTCGACGGCACCAACCCCTTTTGAACACGACATCACGCGAAGCACCTGCGCATTCTGTGATGAACCCATGACGATCTTGATGGAGTCAGTGTCGGCTTCGCGCTCGAGCGGCAGCCGACTCCGTGCATGCGCCTCCTGCGGCTGGTGGACTTTATGGCGCCAGGCCTGTTCACCGGTCTACGACCCGGACACCGGGCGCAGCCGGTGGTCGCTCTACGGCGCAGCAGCCCAGCTCATGGAGCTGGATCTCTCGGACGTGTCGCAGGGCATCGAGGAGGTTCGGCGGTTTCTCGTCGCCAAGTATCAGGCTCGGTTCGAGATGCATCCACGGCTCTTCGAGCTGACCGTGACGAGTGTCTTTCGTGATCTCGGCTATGAGTCCGAGGTAACCGCCTACTCGGCCGACGGCGGCGTGGACGTGATTCTCCGAAACCCGAACGGCTCAACTGCTGGTGTCCAGGTCAAGCACTTCCGCTCTGCCATCGAGGTAGAACAGATCCGAGCGCTTGCGGGCGCACTACTGCTCGGGGGGCACACTTCCAGTGTCTTTGTGACCACGTCCAGATTTCGGTCCGGCGCCGTGAGTGCCGCTGCCAGGCTTCGAGACCTAGCCATGCCCGTGGAGCTCATCGACTCGAACCGCTTCTTTGCGGCGCTGAAACTCAGCCAGCGCCCACTGTACGAATCCTACGAGGAATGGGAGGAGGTGGTCGCCGACTTCGAGGAAGCGACGATCTATGAGGACGAGGTCGAGGGTGGCTGACGAATGGTGCGGCCGCCGAACAACCGGTTGCAGCGGACGGGCCGCTGCGCGGCCCGCCGCTGAACCGGAGCGTTAGACGCCTGAGAAACGACCAGAGGGGGACGAACATGTTCGCAACGCTGCTCGGTACAAATCGAGAAACGGAGGAGCACACGAGCCTGTGCGCGGGGCTGTGCCGAGTCGCCGTCGCCCAAGGATTCGTTCCACCCGACACCCGGCTCCGAGTCCAACCAGACCAGACTCCCCTGGCGGGATGGCAAATCGAGCTGCGGGGGCCTGCCGACGCCAAGGCCGACTTTTTGCTCTCGGTTACGGCACCGAAGGTTCCAAGCATCTCGCCGATTCCCGTGATGAAGACCGTCTCAGGTCCACTTTTTTCTGTCATCGTCATGCCGGGCTTTCTCGGAGTGCATTCAGATGCCGTCCGTGAATACTCCGAGTTCAAGGAGAACTCGCAAGTCAAGGAAGCGTTCGAGGGATTCTGTCGCGCGCTCCAGCCTGGAACGACGGACATCCCGCCGACTGAGTTCGGGCTCTACGTCGACTCTCTCTTTTTCGGCAGGGTCGTGTGTTCGATCTGCGGGTCCGAGTTCTCGCTGGGTGCCCGTCCTGCCCAGGACGACGCGACATGGGCCGTTCCCATCGCCCGTGACGCAATCGCGCGCGGCTGGCGACTCAGTGCCGCAGCAGGCTCGAAGCCTCTGTGCCCGCAATGTGCCCCGGGAGCGCTACCATGAAAGTGAAAGTCTTCTCAGCAAACGCGGATGAAGCGTTCCGGGCCATCCGCATCGGCGACGAAACTCGACGCATGTCGGCCAACGAATGGCTCGAACGCGAGATTCAAGCGTTCCTGGACGGGAATCCCGGCATAGAGATCAAGCATCTCCAGTTCTCGTCGGTGGCCATCGTGCCAAAGAACGCCTCTTGGGGAACGACAAATACGGATATCGACTGGGAGATTGAGAAGTCGGTTCTCATCATCTACGAAGGCGGCGTCTAACTCTTAGCATTTTGGGAAGGCCGAGCGCGTCACGAAGTCGGCGACAAGCACGACGGTGATCGCGCGAGCGCCTTTCCGAGATGCTTGTTGAACTAAGCCGCGGTGGGGGCAGAAACGGTGCTGATCGAGCTGTGACAGCCAAGGACCGTGTATGGGGGAAATTGGGCAGGATGGTGGCTTGCGCAAGGGGATGTGCAGGACGCAGGGCTGGTGCTTCGCCATTGAGTTGATCGCGATGGGTCGATTCCTGCCTTCGTGCTGTGTGCGGGGGTGACGAATCGCAACGGGGTCGATTCGGGGTCGGACCAGCTCAAGTTGCTGAAGAGGAACAGCAAAGAACCGTTCCAGCCACCGAAATTTGCGCTAAACGCCTATTTTCGGGCGCCGAATTGCGCCGGCGGCCCAGAGCAAAATCCTCCTCGGTGACGATTTCAGCGCCGAAAAGGTGCGTTTAGCGAGGCAATCGAGCCTCCATGGAACTACTTTCTCAGCGAACTCAACCACTTGCGCTGGTGCGACCCTGAATGTCGACTGAATGTCGAACCCTTGGTTCCGTCGTCAGAGAGCCGACCGGATGTCGGTTCTGCTGAAATCGTCACCGACGTAAAGCAGTGGGCAACTGTTCTGCTTCGCCAACGCGTAGGCGAAGCAGTCACCGAAGTTGAGCGCAGAGCGGGATGAACGCCCTTGCCCCAGCGCGCGTACGCTTGCGCAAGCTGACGAGCCGATACAAGGGTCACGGCGACAACCTCGAAGCCGAGCCCGGCGATTAGCTCCGCCATCTCCTCGCCGACATTGCGGTGCCCTGAAACAATCAAGGCTTCGGCCACCGTGCCCGCCGAGACCAACAACTCGTCATCGGCTTCAAGCGCCGTCATACAAGCCTCCGCTTGTGGTTCGTCCAGGATGATCGCCATGAGAGCGGAGGTGTCGACGACGATCATGCGGGCAGTCCGTCCGCGCCGTAGAGGAAATCCTGGCTGTGAGCCGCGTCGGGACCCGGTTTGGCCTTGGCCGCACCAGCGGAGCGAATCTTTTCGAGCAGCACCCGCCTCGCTTTGCGGCTCGGCACGGTCGATGCCGCAACGAGCCGCAAAGCGAGGCG
>Ga0163151_10004128_pt1 | contig 19923 bp, 14 predicted proteins | sample OliLakLV19MP5IB2_FD_145596 | JGI IMG/M metagenome (GOLD analysis project Ga0163151, IMG submission 145596) | Freshwater microbial mat bacterial communities from Lake Vanda, McMurdo Dry Valleys, Antarctica - Oligotrophic Lake LV.19.MP5.IB-2 | ecosystem: Environmental > Aquatic > Freshwater >... | reverse complement strand
CATAAGTGTCATTATACAAATCCAAGTCCATAAACTTGTCTTGGTAAAGAGATGCAACTTTGTTCCAAGTTTCAAATGTTTCTTTATATCTGTCCATTGGTGTTTCGTTTTACAATGACCGCTAACGGCAGTCTGTCTAAAAACTACGTTTTATGATGTTTGTATTCGGGGACCTATCTTGATGATTTTTCATTTAAGCGATTCTCAGCGTATTCGTTTTAGTTCTTAGACAGTTTGACGGGTGGCGGCTTGGCGCTGGGCTTTTTTGCTCATACTGCATTGTATTAAAAGGAGAAACGCTCATAATCAAAGACAACACTCTGCGCGAAGGACGAAGGGCAAAAAAGAATTGCGCCAAGGTGCGGTTATACGAGGCCGTACTCATCTGACTTTTACGAAGCGTTGAACCGAATTCCCGATTTCAGATTGAACAATTATGAAGAAAATGCCACTTTCAAGTAACGAAATATCAAGAGTTTTTGAAGTCGTATTTTCATGTCGGTTCGATGAAATGACAATTTGACCCAGTGAGTTAACTATTTGCACGGACACCATGACTTGTTTACTCTTGATGTTCAACTTCTCATGGGCCGGATTAGGGTAAATCTCAATTTCCACTCCTTCTTCTATTTCATTAACCGAGGTCAAAACCACGCCCTGATTAGGAAACAATTCACCACCGCCGTTATTCGTTCGGTACAAGTCAAGTCCGTAGAGGTAACAAGTACACTCGCTCGGGCATTCTATATCAGAGAAATTCGGAGTTCTGTAATAGTCGCCTTCCTCATTACTCTCTAAAATAAGTTCAGGTATGATTTCTTGTGCCGACCATGTATGTCCGCCATCCAATGTTTTCCAAATTAAATCTTGAAGTGGGTTAACGCTTGCTTGGCCTCTTGCAGCTACACCATACGCAACAGAATCATTGAGATACAAGATATCGCCTATGTATGGGACATATGAAAAATCGAGGTACTCGTAACTGTCTCCACCATTCCATGTTGTCGCAAGCGAGGCGAAATTGCTGAATCCGATATTGCCAAGTGTGCCAACCGTCCAATGATCGGTACTTGTTGCAGCTATTTCTCTCGGTTGTCGGCTAATTGTGCCTTGGTTTCCAATTGGAAATTCAATTTCCTCAAACTGATCCGTGTAGCATTCTTCTTTGTTATGAAGATCAGCCACTGCCGCACTTACCACTTCGCATTCGGAAATAAAACTGTTGTCATTCTGAAAACTAGTGGCCTCTGTCCAAGTAAGTCCGCCATCATAGGTTTCTACTGCAATGGTGCTTCCAAAGCCCCCGTAGTCGGGAACACAAACTCCGCGAAGGTGATCGTAGAATTGAATTTTGATAAGATTTTGTGCAGGTGCAGATATGTCTTGCCAGGTACTTCCGCCATCGCTTGTTCGCATTATAGCAAACATGTTCCAACCACAGACAAACCCCAAAGTGTCGTTGACAAACTCAATGTTTGAAAATGTTCTGAACTCATTGGCATTGATAGGATACAGTTCTTCAACATATACAGTGTCCCACGATTCGGCAAAGTCAGTAGTTTTCAATATATAATTTCTCCAAATGTCGGGACCCTCAAATTGCCAACCTCTTGTAATTGTTCTGAATCCAGTGCTGTCGTTGATGAATGATATTCCATAGGAACGGTCTGTTAGTCCACCTGATGAATATGGTATCTCCGAAAGCGAAATATCCAGTGGCACATGATAAAACTGCGCAGCCGCAAATTGCGATGCGAGGAGCATGTATATCAGAAATTGTGTTTTCATGTTTCTCCCAAATGAAAATGGGAAGAGGCTTGCGCCTCTTCCCATTGTTAGCGTTTATCTTATTACAAATTTTCCGTTGATGAACGAATCGCCAATGTTGCAGCGGGCGGTATAAACCCCATTGGCCCAATGATTGATGTCAACTGTTGCTTTTCCATTGTATATGGGAAGTTGGAAAACCAACTGACCAAGAACATCAAAGAACTGGATTTCGGTGTAACCAATCTTCCCCGGCACTTCCACATTAATCAAATTGTAAGATGGATTGGGATAGATCAGCAATGCAGGAATTTGAACTCCTGATTGTTCCGTTACGCCCACAATCATTTCCTTTGAGAATCGCGCAATGGCACCATCCCAAGTGTTGCCACTTGAAATACGGTAGTAATCTTCGATTGAGCCATCATCATAATCAACCAAGGTCCAACTACCCTTCGCCCTTCCGACTATCCAAACATAATCGTTGTTCACTCCTACCGCCCTGCCTTCGTTGTCATCACCATCACCATATTGAGTTGCCCAAAGTTGCGCTGCCTCGTTTGTCCAAACGCTGATCATGGTTCGGCCAAGGCTTGCGTCAATATCGTCTTCTATGTACAACAGGCCATTGGCATTGCACATGGGTAGTTCAGAGTTGTTGGGAGCGTCACAATACTCTGCTTCTTCTTGCACATCGGTGGCGTGGTGTTGTCCGGTGAAGTAAAGTTGATTCTGGTTGTCCACCGCCATGCCTGCTGCGCTTTCATCTTCTCCACTTCCATAAAGGGTGCTCCAACCCAGTGAATGAGCCGTTATGTTTTTGTCAAGCCGGATGATGAATGCCTGTTGATCACCTTCCTCTTGCACCGTTTGTTGCCAACCTGTTCCTTCAAAAGGAAATTCGGGAGCACTTTCATAGTAGGTGGGCGTCACACCTGAAACATAAACGGAAGTGATGTTGGTTCCATTGAATTTCTGAGAAATAAATGGTCGGGCATTAATCAATCCACCACTCAGGGCCTCAGTCAGCTTTGTACTGTAGTGCATTTGATGTTCTCCCGTTATGTCATCTACATCAAATTGACAAACGAAGTATTCGTAAAAAGAAATATTGTCGAAAGCGGGATGAAAATCTCCTGACTCGAAGTAATTCGGAAATCCATCGTCTTCAGGCATTGCATTTTCATCTGCGCTATAATCATCCGCTGATGTAATTCCGGTAACATACATTGTTGTGGCTCCGGCTGAAATGTCAAATACATAATCTTCTCCACCACTGCCCAAGTAGGTGTTCCACAACATGGGTTGATCGGGATCAGTATTGTTCAGGCAAAGAATGAAACCATCTTCCCAATCGAGGAAACCAAAACCGGGGTTGTATGCCTGATCCCATGAATCACCATTGGTGGTCATGATTGTCCAGCCGTCTCCCTTGTTTGTAAATCCACCTATGTACACCCTTTCAGGCCCATTGGCAGACCCTCCAAATGCAACGGTTTTGCAATAGTCATCATCATCACCGCCTATGTAGCTATCGGCTGTTGTAAAACCATTTACATCCAATCTGAAATAAATTCCATCGGTATCGCCACCAAGTGTTTCATCATTTAATCCTGAGTCGCTGAAGACCCCTAAATCATCACTGCGCGTTATGCCAACAACATGTATTTCATCATCAAAATATATCAGGCTTTCACCGTAATCTTCATCACTTCCTCCGTAGTAAGCCATCCACACGGCTTCGCATGCTTCGTTGAATTTGACAACTATTGCGTCATGGCTAACTGCGTATCCGATGGTTTGGCCAATGTTTCCTATGTTGTTTGACGTGGCGTTTCCCACTACAAATGCATTGCTCTGATTATCCACACTGATGTCCTTGAATTCGTCATCAGCATTTCCACCAAAAAACGTACTCCACTCCACATTCTGTTCGGCCTGTCCGCTTGATGATGATTCCAGTTCCTCCCCAAACTCCAACACCAATGTCCCACTCCAACTTCCAAAACTTGTGAACGAAACTGCACTTCCACTAATTGAATATGACGGCTGCCAACCCAACAATGTCAATGCGCCTGTTCCATTATTCATTGAATAGGCTTTCGTTTTGGTAAAAGTGATGTCACCAATGGAAGTGGCAACAATCAAATTGCCGTTGCCGTATACGGACAAACCCGTTTGCCCAGCAAACGTCATTTCAAAATCACTCGTTGGTGCACCTGTGCGAGCAACTATCCAATGCCGAAATCCACTTGGTGAATGGGTGAATATGATATCGGTGTTCGTGTAGCTATCCAGCCGCACAGCAGCATTCACAATCTCTGTTCTTTCACTGGCCTTTGCCATGTGTCCGAGGTAGTAATTGTGGTATTCGCTTCGAGTTTTGAAAGGATACACTTTTGGATTCGTGTTGCCTTTAGTGAATTCCATCTGCACACGAAATGTGGTGTCGGAATTGGTTGTGTCTGAACCATGCACCAACTGATAACTGATATAGCGATTCTCAACATAAGTCGCAATACGATGATTGGCATTGTAAAATTTTACAGATGTATTACTCGTGCCATCATCATTGCGCAGTTGCCCTTTGTTAGTGACATATCCACCACTTGAAGAATATCCATCAGTTGGAACGAGGGAATAGATCGTCTTCACAGAATACTTGCACATCATATAAGTATTCGTCCCATTGCCTTTTCCAACAGTTCCAATTAAGTATATGTTGCCACTTTCATCGAGAGCGATGTTGGAAGGAATATCGTTGTCGTTGTGATCAGAATTGAAACGGGTTTGCCAGACCACACTTCCATCTGTGTATTTGTATTTGATGGTGTAGTAGTCTTTGTTGCCATCCTTATATGAACTCCCTGACACTAGTACATTACCGCTTGCGTCCAACTCAAGTGTTTGGGCTTCATCGTCCCGTTCGCCTTGCCCTGAGCCGGTTGAAGATGGTTCGTTGAATGAAGAAGTCCACTGTACCGTGCCGGTAGAATTGTATTTGCGTGTAACAAAATTTCTTCCTTCACCTGTTACGGTAGTCCAACCTGTTACATATACATTGCCGCTGCCATCCACTTTTACGGATTGTGCTTCATCGTCTTGGTTTGCATTGCCGTTGTAGGTGGCACTCCACTGAACAACCAAGTCGCTGTTCATCTTGAACACTTTCCAGTCGTAACCTGTGGTGGTGTTGCGCACCGCGCCAACCACATAAGTGTAGGTGCCATCTGTCCACACGTCAGTTACTTTGTCCACTCCTTCATCATCGCCACCGGTGTGTTGAACACTGCCTTGCGCTCCCGTGCTGGTGTTGTAACTCACGGTTGTCATCTGCCAGTCGTCAGCATTTATTTGTGTGCCGCCACTTGTGCGCACTGTTGTTCCACTCACTACGAGTTTTACCGCTGCGTCATACAAATCGGCATAGTCGTAAGTGCTTGCCCACTGTTGTGTGCCGCTTGTGTTGTACTTCACAGTGAGGTAGTTCACAAGCTCGGTTGTGGTTTGTGTTCCTCCACAGGTGTAAATGTTGTTGGAGTTGTCAACTACAACCGAAGCGAAACCATCAGCAAGTCCCGCACTTCCCGCATAGGTTGTTGCCCACTGCAAGGTGCCGGAAGAATTGTACTTCGCAACTACGGCATTGTAGTTCAAGGAGGTGACTTCGGTGGTTCCGCAAAGAATAATGTTGCCGCTGCCATCAATAGCGATACCTGCAGCATAGTCATCACCGTTTGCACTGCCGTTCCAATTCACACTCCACACTTCGGTGCCGCCGTTGTACTTGGTGAGCAGCATGTCGTAGTTGCCATCATCATTGATACTTGCGCCCGCCACATAGAGATAACCACCATAGCTGGCTCGGCTGTTCTTGTAGAAAAATTCCTGTGCGCCTTTTTCTGAGGCGGCTTCCAGGAATGCTTGTTCGCCTTGTTGAGCGAACAAGTGAGTTGAAAAAAGTAAAAACACGAGTAAACTAATCAGCTTACTCTTTGTGATATGGATAGTAATTATTTTCATTGAATTAGCAATCAAAGATAACACATTATTCAATCGGTGGTCAGCCGATATTTCACTATTTTCTTGCTGATTTCCTATCCAATCAGGTTCTCTTGCTCGATGAATGTAGTGCAGTTGACTTCGCATTGCCATTTTCCGTTTTAAAGGACTGTCGCTCGCGCAACGGTCTCGTATAACGGCAGTCTGTCTAAAAACTACGTTTTATGATGTTTGTATTCGGGGACCTATCTTGATGATTTTTCATTTAAGCGATTCTCAGCGTATTCGTTTTAGTTCTTAGACAGTTTGACGGTTTGCAGCTACAAGAAGTTGGCGATTTCGAAGCACCAAACTGTCTGCCACCACTGAACTTGATACGGAGCACAAAGCTTTATTTAACCACTGAACCGCCAATTTCTTGTAGGTGCTGTTATAAGCTGGCCTTCTGTCTGTCGAGGTTGTGAAGTCCTTGTCTGCCTTGAGTTTCGCTGTCATTGTCGAGTTGTGTTTGGGTTTGTTTGTGTCGCCTGTGTGTTGCTTGTTTTAAAAATTTTAGAAGGGGAGATTTTAAAAAATAATTTTTCTTTGGGTGGCAAAGGTGAAAGCTCTATTGCAATTTTTGGATTGTGCCGTTTGCCTTGTGCGAATTGCAATTGTGCTTACACCTGTGTGAGGGCTTATATTTTTGTTTCTGATTTGTATTGATTATAAATTTTGATGAATATAAACATTGAATAAAGCATAATTAAAACTGTCAATGTAGAAATGGTGTAGAGTGAAATACGTTTAAACTGAACATTACAGTCAGGAATAAGTCTTTGAGTGAACCAAGCAAATACAAACAATATAAATGTTACAAGTATTGTCAATGCAGCGTGATTGTTTGCGGATTTTAATCTCATAATATATTTTTTTGCAAATGATTCTCTTTGTGCAAGCATTGGACTTTTATCGCCAATTTTTACTTGTTCTGAAATGCTTTTTAACTCATCTCTTTTGCTCAGAATAAATGAATAGAGTAACGTGAATATTGATAAAGCAACACCAAACAACACCAGATGGAAATTCCATAGGTCGTTAAGTATTTCGTTTATCTGTTCAATACTAAGATTCATTGTCTGTGCTTAAAAAATTTTCGAGAATTGGAGTTAGCTTGGAAAAAATAAATTCTGTATCGTGAATTAGATTATTCAGCTCTTCTTCGGTAATACTTGTTGTAGCGTTAAATATTTTTTCGGCTGTTTCTTTTAATGCTTCGCTTGCTTCATTAATTAACTCTTTTGAAATCCTGTATTCTTTTTTACCTACTATTAATTTTGCTTCTTTCTTTTGGTAGTCTTCTTCTTCGGGTTCATTTAATAATTCTTCAATCTTATCGACAGGCATATTTTTGAAATTATCGTCCTTTTGCTTTTTTAGTTTACCACTTACTAAATATTCACGATATTTTAAATCAACATCATTTTCGTGGTTATAAACAGCACTATATTTTATTTGTAATTCAGGTATTGTGCCGATTGACCTTAGCTCATCTAAAATTGTCGGTAGTTTTATATTAGCAACGGGAATATTTAAAATACGATTTAAAACGGCTTTAGCTATTTTAGAAATCTCTTCGTTGTTTTTAGTTGGGTCTTCATAAACTAAAACAATAAAGTATCGTAAATAATTTGTGCGGTCCAATCCTTTAATTACTGGATAAATCATTACGAAGTTTGTTTCACTTCCAATTTTATAATCTTTCTTGAAGTTTATCTTTTCTTCGGCTTCAAGATAACCATCGTATAAATTTGTGCTGTATGCTGAAATTTGCATCAAAACACCAGATGTTTCACCAGCTTGATGTTCAGTAAAATTTATACTATTAATTACAGTCTTTCGTGTTTTATTTCTATTGTCATAGTCAACTGTTCCGCCAGCTTCTTTGAACGAATTTATTTTATTTCTCAAATATGAAAGCATATTTTCATAAGTTATGCCCCCGAACATATCTTGGGCATTTTCTATCATTTCTGTTGTGTAAACAGGATCTTTGATAACGTAGGATTTTTCTTTTTTTGCCATTATGAGTTTATTACTTCCCTCTATTTAATCTCCTTGATGATAGCTTTTTCCAAATACTATGAGCTAAATTTATTTCCTTTTGTGTCAATCCGTAATGTTCCTTTAAGATTATTTGATTGGATATCTTTAAGACTTCTTCAATGTCTGTTTTGTCCCGAATTAATTTATCAATTTGAGAAAGCAGCTTTGCATTGTCTTTGTGATATGGCAATAAAACTTTTTCAGCTTCATTTGGCATTAATTCTAAAACGCCTCCACCGTGGCTTCTTCCGCTTACTTCTGTAAATGCAAGTGATAGCGAATTATAATAACTGGCTGTAAGTGCATTTATATCTGTTCCTTGTTTTACAAAAACTCGGTGCATTGTGTCTGTTGTATATGCTCCTGCTTCATTAATTATCAATCGTGGATAAAGATTATTCCTCCTTATAAATAAAGCATCTGAAATTTTCAATGATGGAACTACAAACCAATCATTCCGAATGCCTGTCTTATAACCTTTATGAATACCTAAACTTTCTCCGTGTGAAATGTATTTTACTGCTCCGTTTTTCTGATTGAGGTTTTGTTTGTCTGGAAACGCAAGTAAATGTGCTTTTGCTTTTGAGAATTTATTTTTCTCCCAATCTTTTTCTGTAAAAATCACACTGTTTACCTGCACACTTCTTCCAACCATTGGTTTTGCATAGTCGTGAAGGTCATATTCTTCAACGGTTGTAAGTGGAACAGTGAAGAAATCATTTGAGCCCGTTGTTATGCCAACTTCAACTTTTGCATATTTTCCGAGAGTAGAAATGTTTCTTTTCTTGGCAATGTTTTCTAAAAAATCAATTTCTTCTTGTTCTAAAAAATAGAAAGTCCATTTGTTAGATTTAAAATCAATTTTCTTTTGTGGGCTTTTTAATTTTGCAGTATCAAGCGTTTTCAGTTCGCTTGCATCTTTCAACTCAATATGTTCAATGTTGTGTTCTTTACTTCCGTTTTTTTCGCAAAGAAGTAAAACAACTTCTTGCTGAATATCTGGAAATACAAGTTTTTCAAATGAAATGATATTTATTTTATTGTAAAACTGTGCAAGGAATTTTCTCAATTGCAGGGCAAACGAAACTTGTAAAATTTCTGCTGGCAAAACAAAACCAATTTTCCCGCCTTTGTCTTTCAATAAAAGGGAAGAGCCAACAACAAAAGAAACCCAAGCATTTGTGAGTTTAGAATAAGTCAATCCTGCTTTTATAAAAATATCACCTGCTTCAACTTGTTGTTTTCTGTCAAAAAACTGATAGCGTATGTAAGGTGGATTTCCTACAACTAAGTCAAAGCGTTGTAAAGTATTATTGCAATAAGTATGAAAATCATCATTGATAATTTGTTTATTTTTTAAACCAATTTTCTCGGCTTTTTGGGCTTCAATTTCATCAAACTCAATTGCAGTAATTGATTTATATTTTGATTTTAATCCCTTCAACTGCTCAAGGAATACGCCATCACCACAGCTCGGCTCAAGTATATCAAAGTCGGTGCTTCCATTAATTCCCCAACGCAAAATAAATTCCGCAATTGGTTCAGGTGTATAAAATCCACCCCTTAATTTTTCGGCTGTTGCGTTCTCAATTAGCTTCATACAATTCTTTGATTGATGGGATTAATGAATCATCATTGCCTAAATCATATAATTTGGCTAATAGCCTTTCTAAAGCTGTTTTTTCCCTTGAAAACTGGCTTTGTAATGGAGTTAATGCTCTTTTGTTGCCAATGTTTGCATCAATTTCATCTTGAATTTTTATTAGTTCCTTTTGGATTTCTACAATTTTGTCGTGAAGTGCTTTATCCTTTGCATTTGTAAAATCAATTTTGCGAAGAGGCAAATTATTAAGAACCTTTGTTCCTCTTGCAATATAACCGCCTCGGAAAACTTCGCCTCTCAAATGAATTATCCATTCAACATATCTTGAATTTAAAATTGCCTGAATGTAATATATCGAATATGGATTCTTCGGAGATAAGTAGATACTACAATATCCTGCAGTTCCTCCCGCTGTATGTAATGTCTTTGAGAAGTCTATCGGGTATTTTTCACCAGATGACATTACACCAATAATTATTTTTTCTTTTATTTCTCCAAGTTCAAGATATTGACTTCTGCCGTATCTATACCATTCATTTTTTGTTTTTGGAATTGGCTTAACGTCTCTCTCTGCTAATCTTGATTTATTACTTTCCAAATACTTATAAGCAAATGGATAATTTTTCTTGAATTTCTTTTCTACGATGAATTCAGCTTTACCTTTAGTTACTTGGTAGGGATAAATAACAAAGGCATTAGGCTTGAGTGTCCTGTATGTGTTGAGCTTATCTTCACCCTTTTTTCTTGCAGTTTCATAGTATGGCTTTGTTGCTGACTTTTCTATTTTATAATCATTCCCATTTTTTTCAAAATAGATAAAGTTCTTATCAACCTTTGTGGCTTTAATTACAAACACATCATTTGCACTGGTTTGGATGCCATTGTTTATATTCTTTTTCCCTACAATATTTTCAAGAGTTTCACTCTGATTTAAAATTGAATTGTATATAGTTTTTAAGTATGGTGGAATTAAAAACCACAAATCACTTGAAAGTTTTTTTGATTCTATATTGTCAAATTCTATTTGTTTAAAATCCCTGATTTTCCATTCTGTTAAACTCTTTACTTCAGTATAAGAAAATTCCTTTTGTTTCTTCTTAGTGAGTATTAAAATGCTTGTATACGTTGTTTTATTTGTAAAAACTTGATTAGCACCAAATGATACAATTGAATGTAAATATTCTTTATCTGAAAGAAGTTCTCGAAGCTTTTTACCTGCTCCAACTTTAGTAAATTTGCTCGGAATGATATAACCTAAAATTCCATCAGCAGTTAATAAGTTCATTCCTTGTTGAACGAAAAGAAAATACTTGTCAAACTGCTTGTATGCTGATGTGTAAATTGATTTATAAAGAGGTAATTCAAGTGGAGTAATATTTTTCATATCCTCCGACTTCATATAAGGAGGATTACCTACGATAACATCAAAACGAAGTTTTGAAAAGTCAAATGGATTTATAATTACTTGGTCTTTCTTATTGGGAACTTGTTTTGGATTCAACAGACTATTGCCAAAGAAAATGCTTTGTGAAAGGTCAGGCAAAACAGGCTTTGTAGTATTTGTAGAGTTCACATCTTCACCCTCTAATAGTTTTAGGAGTAATCCGAATTTAGTTGCTTCAACTGCGTTGTAATCTTTGTCAACGCCAAAAATGCAATTCAATAGAAGTTCTCTTTTTATCTTGAATGGTAGTTTGAATGTATCAAGGTTTGTTTGAATGAGTTTTGATTTGTCTGTTTGTAAGTAATAATCAATCAAATTATCATTCAGCAATTGAAATAGTTCTAATAAAAATGCACCCGAACCGCAGGAAATGTCAGCATATTTTAGTTTTATTATTTCTTTGTCAGTTTTTCCTTGGCACTTAACAAGAACTGTATTTCTTAAAATATCGCTGATAATAAAAGTTGGTGTCGTAACAATATCCCTATCAATATTTTCAGGCTTCTTTACTAAAGCAATCGTTGTATTTTCTATTACTAACTTTTCTGAAAGGAAAATTTCATAAATACTCCCTAAAATGTCTGATGAAAATACACTGAAAGAATAAGGGCTTTCGGGATAATAAAGTTGTTTGATAATAGTCCAAAAAACAGAACTAATATTTTCTATAATTTTGTCTTTTAGTAACTGGTCAAACAACCCTGAATTATAGCGTTTGTCGGCTTGTTCAAATTTTTTGATTAATGCTTTAAAGTCGCTTGCGTTAGCGAACTTTAATAGTGTTTGATAATCTTCTAAATTTCTGTCCTCGCAAACACGAAGGAATAAAACTCTGTTTAAATAACTTTGAACGACATCATTTAATTGTTGTTCGCCAATTTTAGGGTTGTGTTTATAAATTTCAGAACCTAAAACCTTCCGCCATTCATTGATTTGGTTTAAGAAAAGATTGTCGATTGAATACTGGTTAATTTTAGTTTCAATTTCTTTCCATTCCGTTTCAAATGCACCTGAATAAACAGCATCGTGTCCTAAGAGCCTTTTGATTTCTTCAAATTTGCTTTCGTATTCGGTGTAATGATATTTTTTTATTAAAGCCTTTTGAAATGTATCGTCTTTGTCAACTTTTACGGATGTGTCGTAAATAATTAAGTATTCAAAATTTGATAAAACGGAAATTTTCAATTTGGCTGTAAAGCCATAACGTCTGACTTGCTTAGCAGAATCGTTATTTGATTCTATTGCTACGCAAGGCTTTTTGGCTTCTAAAAAGAATTTCCTTTCTGAAAATAAACGGAAAGTATAATCAGGTTTTTTTGAATGTTCCGAAGCATTTTCTTTTAATGCTTCTTCTAAAATAACTTCTCTTTCGTTGGTTGGTTTACCTGCGTTATTTTTAATGTCCCAATCAAGCAACTCAAAAAACGGGTCTAAGAAATCACTGCGGAGCAGTGTTTCATTATACTTGTTTGTCAAGTAGTATTTTCTGTCTGTGTTATATTTTTCTATGAGTTTTTTAATAGTCATTTGGTCTTATTGGCTTTTAAATATTTAACTCTCTTTTCCGCTACTTTTAATGCTTTTTCGCCAAGGTCTTCGTCTTGAATTTCATACATTATTTTTTCGCTAAGGAAAAGCACCAATAGTTCGTCAGGGTTGCTTTTATAGATGTCAGCAAGCTTCAATACAACTTCTTTTGAAAGTTTACGTTCACCTCTTTCCATTTTGCTCAGAATGGCTACATCAATGTCAAGCAATGCGGCTACCTTTCTTAATGGTAACTCGTTTTGCTCTCTGATTTGTCTAAGCTTTTCGCCTAATGTTTCTGTTGACATATATTCTATTGACAATAAGTGTCAAAAATAGTAGTTAAAATTTAATTGTCAACCTTATTTCGTAAAATCTTTTCAACATCGTTATGGTGGGTCGGGAAATTGGCTCTTTTGGTTTTGCGAAGGGTCGGCTTGTGTGTCGGGCAAAACCAAATGTGCCAATGTGGGCGGGCTAAAATTATTTTTTAAAATGTGCGGTGGGGAAATTTTTAAAACAAATGCGTTGGCTTGAGTGTCGGCAAACTGGTCAGGTCGGTGTATTCAAAAGTCTGGTCGTTTTGGTGTCCGTTTGATGGTTGGACTGTCGTCTTTTAGGCTTGCTTATAACGTCAGTCTGTCTAAAAACTACGTTTTATGATGTTTGTATTCGGGGACCCATCTTGATGATTTTTCATTTAAGCGATTCTCAGCGTATTCGTTTTAGTTCTTAGACAGTTTGACGTTTTGCAGCTACAAGAAGTTGGCGATTTTTACCACAAATGTTCATGCGGAGAACCAATGTTTGATTAACCACAAATGTGTCTGCGGAGCACTGAACCGCCAATTTCTTGTAGGTGCTGTTATGTGATGTAATTCTTTCAAACATATGTTAAGTTACTTTTGTCCAATTTGTTTTCTCCATTAAGTCGGTATGCTACAAGTTTTCCACCTTTTGCAACACTGTAATCTAAGCAACAAATATTTTCTTTGTATAAAGATGGTTCACCTTTTAGCCAATAATGTCCAAAGAAGACTTTCTTTTCCTTATCTTGATAGTAGTCAGATGATTTTAATTCCGACACTTCAATTGGTTGTTCTGGTAAATTTTCAATAGGTTCAACACTTATTGATTTATAAGTCATTTGTAATGGATTTTCCCACCACTTAATTCTTATTTCTGTTCTTTCTGTGCCGTCCTTGTCTGTAAAGAAAAGTCCTTCCGGCATTTTCATTTCTTTTCCTTTTAATGTTTGGTCAATGGCTTCATTCAATTTTGTCCCTTTTATTACTGATTGATAAATAAGTTCGTCAGTCAATCTGTTATTGACTAATGTCTGCTTTAGGAATTGAATGTTATTGTCGTCCCAACAAGCGTGAACTGCTCTAAAGGTGTCAGCTTCGTAACAAAGCGGTAAAGTTTTGAACCACTCTAAATATTCTTCATATTCTCTTTGTTTGTTTTGAAATTGTTTAAGGGTTTCATAGTGTTGAATGACATTCTTAATTAAGTGTTTCCTTAGATGTCCACCTTCGGTTTCTTGGAAATGAAAACAAAGTGCATTGTATTCGTGATTTCCCATTAAAGCAATTGCGTTATTGTTGTCAACCATTGCCTTAACAATTTCAAGGGTTTCTCTAATTTTAGGTCCCCTATCAATATAGTCCCCAACGAACAAAACTTTTCTGTGAGGGTGTGAGTATGCTCCGTTACTTTTTACATAACCTAATTTCAAAAGTAATTCTTCAAGTTTGTCTGCGTGTCCGTGAATGTCTCCTATAAAGTCTATCATATCTTGTCGGTTATTTTTATTATATCACATAACGTTTTGCAGCTACAAGAAGTTGGCGATTTCGAAGCACTAAACTGTCTGCCACCACAAAACTTGATACGAAGCACCAAGTTTCATTTAAGCACTGAACCGCCAATTTCTTGTAGGTGCTGTTACCAGCTGTTATTCTCTTTCTTCACGTGAAATGTAGCCAAAATAAATTTCGTCTTTGTATTCAGTTTTTGCGGTTTCAGGTGTCACAAGGTCAAATGCCATAACCTTTTTGGTTTTGAATATTGGCGGAAGAAATATCCTTGTTTTCATTCCCATAACTTTAAATAATGGTGTTAATCCTTCAGCCGAAATAATTTTAGTTTCTAATCCATTTGAAAATTGAGTTGAAAATTTGAACTCAGCGTCTGCTATGTCAAATGTTGGTGCATCTATATTAGCATTTGCTTTTAACTCAATCTTACTATTTGAATTGTTTGAAATAATGACAGTTGCGTTTTCAGCTTCAACAAGCTCGGTTACAATAGCCCAATTTTTGTTCCACTTACCTTTTCTGTACAAATCTAAAACTTGTTCTTCCAACTTGATTGCATCTTTTATTGAAGGAGATGTTGTATTGTTAGCCTTAAATAAAGTTGAATTTTCTTTACTAAATTCCACAATTATTCCAGCGTCTAAGTTTGTTAACACACTTCCTTGAGGAGCAACAGTCCCAGAGAGCTTTGTCGTTACAGAAACACTTCCTTCTGAACTATGTTCTAATGGTGTTTTGGTTAAATCTTCACGAATTTCAAATTCAATTCCCCTGTCCGATAGATTTGAAAGTCTTGTAAAGACATTGTCATTAAGTGTACCAATGTCTCCTAGTTTTAGAGGAACTCCAGGATTCCATGTTGCATAATAACCGAATTTTTTTTTCATTTCATCGGTGTACTGTTCTTGTGCTGATGCCATTTTTTTTGTTATTTAATTTTTATTGCCTACTCTAGTCGGTTTTCGGCTTACCCGTGTTATTTTCGGTTTCTTTATAATAGCTGGTAACGGTTTGCGGCTTTGCGAAGAAGCGGATTTCGGAGAACAAAATTGTCAACCCAGCACAAAAGTTGATGCGAGGTAAAATGTTCAATTAACAACTGAACCCGCTTTTTTGCAAAACCGCTGTTACCTGCTGGCCTTCTGGCTACCGTGTCATTGTATGCCTTGTCTATGTTGAGTTTCTGCGTCATTGTCTGCTCTGATTGTCGAGCTGTGTGTTGGTGTATTTTTATTTTTTTGAAGCATTGGGAAATTTTTTAAAAACAATTTTACTCTGCGTTGGCAAAGCAAGCTCTTTTGCAATTTTGGATTTGTGTGTTGGATTGTGCGAATTGCAAATGTGCTTGCTTTTAGGACTGGATTTCTATACATTTATATTTTACCAAGTTTTCAACTTTAATTCAATAAGGTCGCAAACATTCAATACCTTTTTACAATTAGATATCTCAGTTGGCTCAATAATCAAATTAAACTCCATTTCGAGATTTTCCTTAAAAATCATCAATTCCCCAAAGTCAGTAAATAACAGGGCCATATCGCTATTATCATTAATTTGTGAAGCTGTTTGCTTGGATAAAATTCTTTTAACGGTATCACGAATTATTGTTAGGTCAATATTGGCGACTACTTGTCCGTGGTCAGTAATATGCTTAGGCTTGCGATCCATTGAAGTATATGTGTCAATTACATGGTCATTGTATAAACGAACATCAATGATTCTTCCCATTTTTTCTTTATTTAATTCCGCAAAATGATTGCTAACAAATATGTTGTCAAGACTTTCATAATGTCCGTTATGAATATATGTATAATGAAAATTTTCTATGCTCTTTCTGGCTTGAACATCTTTACAGTTTTGGAAAACTTGTTTCCATCTTTTTACTTTTTCATCGGGAGGAAGATTTCTATATGGGTCTTCTCCAATAATTGCCTGGTTTGTTACAGCACTATCATTGTCATTTAAATCACCCAAAATAAAAATTGGTTTGTTTTCATCTTTGCTAATTTCATCAGATAGAAAATGTCTTACACCGCATGATTCAATACCTCTTCTTATTAAAGAACGAACATTGCCTTTTGCTATTTCCGGATATGTAGCTTTATTTTGGTCAAATCCCTTTGGATAGATAGGTCTCTTGGATTTTAAATGTAGGACTAAAAACAAAGCCGACAGATTTTGATTAAGCTGAATTTCAGCTACTAATATTCCTCTTGAAAATTTCTTCATAGGAATGTCAATCTGAGTACTTTCTAAAATTGTTTCCATTTCTGGTTCATCGAAAAAATCAAAAGTGAAAGGGATTGTTTCAATCACATTCGTTCTAATTATAGGAAACCTACTCAGAATAGCATTTACAGGGCTTTTTCCTGTTGGATTAGCAACAAAGAGATGCCAATTTTCTAATGGAGTTCCCACCAAGCAATCCTTTAAGGCTCTCTCTTCAAAAATTTCCTGAAAGCCAATTACGTCAGCATTCATTTTAAGAAGTTGTTCTCTAATCCAATTGACCTTGCTCCCATACTCAATCTCGTTATAGAGTGGTCTAGGGTCTTCATATATCGGTTTATTGGCACCAATTAGATTTTCAACATTAAAGGTGGCTAATGAAAATTTCATACTCTTAGATTTTAAATGTTATTGTGATGTCGTTATTACCCATAATGACTTTATTAGTAAGATTAATGAATAAACCATGACCAACAATTCCTTCAATTTCATTTAGTCTATTTGAAAGATAAACAGGATTTGTGATGAATCCGAAATTGGAGTCAATAATATAATTGCCTTCATCGGTTAAAAAAGGTTGATTTTTAACAAGACGTATTTGAGCAGTTCCATACAGTTCATTGATTTTAGATAAAACATATTTTGAAGCAAATGGAATTACTTCTATGGGCAACCTAAATACGCCAAGCTTTTCAACCTGTTTAGAAGAATCAACAATAATTATTTCTTCAGTTGTGAGTGATGCAACAATTTTTTCACGAAGTAAAGCACCACCTCCACCTTTTATTAATACAAGGTCTTGATTGAATTCGTCTGCTCCATCAATTGTTATGTCAATTTTTTCAATGCTATTGATATTGATAAGTGGAATACCCAAAGACTCTGCTAATTCTTTTGTCTTATTTGATGTTGGAACTGCCTGAATTTTAAGTCCGTCTTTAATAAGCTCCCCAATTTCTTTAATTGCATAGGTTACCGTTGATCCAGTCCCTAATCCAACAATTTTATTATTGCTCAGATACTTTACTGCTTCTTTAGCAGCAAGCTGTTTTTCTTTTTCTAAATCTTTTGTCATTTTAAGGAAAGCATATTTTGTGATTGTAAATTCTTTAGATGCCTAATTGTTGCTTCAAATGCTTCATTTTCATCTTTGACAAACTCGGCAACGTAATATTCATCAGGTTTGCTATTATCAATCCCTTTAATTTTAATTCTATCGTCTAATGAATTTATTGTGCCACTAGCTTCTAAATGTTTTACCAAATGATACATTGGCATCCAAAATTCATCGTGAACAAAAATTGCTTTTACTTTTTTTCTACGTAAATGATGAGTTTGAATTTTGCTTAAAGTTTCGAAAGCCTCCCAAAGTGTTCCATAACCACCAGGCCAAAAGAGAATCACATGGGAGTAATTAATTAAAGCACCTTCTCTAATTGCAAAATCATTGCATCGCAATCTTACATTTGAGAATAAAGAAAAGTCATCTGTTAAGTCATAACGTTTATCATTACCAAATATGCAATCAATTCCAATGACTTGTGTTTTTTGTTCGGATGCACCCTTTGCTACTGCGGCCATTATACCAGGTCCTCCACCAGTGCAAATAGGAATATATTTACCTCCTAACTCGGCTTTTTGCTTATTTTTTGCATAAAGACCCCACATTTGTCCAAACCGATAAGCTGAGTCCCAATATTTGGAATTAATTTCTAAGATATTAAGACGTTGTAATCGGTGGTCTATTCGTTCTATCTCTTCACGAACGTGTTTCTTTTCTTCTTCAAACACTAAATTAGATAACTCAACTTCTTTTTGCTTCCTTTCCCCAATTCTTCTTTGTATTTCTCTTTGAACACTAGGTTTGTCATTTATAGAAGCTGAGCTCATTACTGTTACCATACCAAATTCGGCTTCATTCCTAAGCGTATTACTAATTGAATGAATGTCTTCTATCAGCTCATCTTTACTAAGCGATTTGTCATCCGGAACAACTTGTTGCTTTTTCCCTTTAACAATAAATGAGAAGCCTATTATTCCTGTTACAAAGTCGTTCAAAGTGTCTATATAGATTCTAAATCCTTCTTCTCCTACATAAGAACATTCAATATCTTTAATGATTGTTGTACCTTCAGAAACAGGGGTAAAGTGAACGGAGTAGCCTAGTTCAATATTTTCAAAGAAATTTATTTTCACAGAAATTGGTTCCCCTTCGGACACCTCACCAACATACCAGCCTACAGAACCAGAGATTGACCATTTATTGTTCACAGGATTGAATTTTACTATACCCTCTAGTTCAATGTTTCTTAAAATCGTTGGACTATCAGTAGAGTAGTTTTCTATAGTAAAATCAACAGAACGTGTTGTTGATGTATCAAGTAGTTGCCAAGGAGTAATTTTTCCTTCTTCCTCAAGATTTTTCATAATTATTGCTGCGTCTCTGGCAATAATCTGAATAATCTCATCATGCTTTGTTGAAGGATCTGATGAAAGCTTTTCCTCTAAATTTATCCAATCACCTTGTGGCTCATGCCTAATTCCATAATTCTCTCTTGGTAAATGGTGTAAGACAAAATTAACAGAACGTTCAACATAGTCAATAGGAGCCTCTGGAGTACCTAAGTGGTGTGATGAGAGGCGATGAGCATCCATTGCATTTTGAATGCCTGTTTTATCAGTTCCCCAATTATACATTGAGGATGTAAGATGAGGGTTTAAAAAACCAATATTTACTTTCTCGTCATCACCAAGTGAAGTAACATAGTTTAGATACCATTCTGACGCACTTTTAAGACTTTCTTTCAATCTTATACCCAAAACATACTCCTCAATATCATGAACTCCTTCCAGTGATTTTGAATAACCCATTGCTTTCATTATGAGTTGTATATCTCGTGAATGAAGCCATGAAAGGTATATAGCTCGTCTTAATAAATGTTTATTCTCAGGAAGTTTGTCTGCTAACCCTTTATTCGCCAAAATTTCTGCATCAACCACCACAGAATCAATTCTATCTTTTACATCTTGTGGAATACTTTCAAATATGTAGTTGTCAAAATCATCAGATTTTAATTTTCTTGCAACTTTTTTGACATCATAAATTGCGGGGGCATTTTTAACGAGTTTCGTTCCATCGAGTATTGGATTGACAAATTTTTCAATTTTATGGATTACTCCATTTTTATCTGTTCCTACGTAAAATTGTTTAGCTGCCATGTTAAAGAATGTTTTTAAGTTTTGAGATATTATTTAATTCAATATTGTTTATTAATTCTTTTATTGATTCTTGATTTATGTCATTCCGTTGTGAATTAATAAATTGAATTTTACGTTGAGCCCTTTTAATAATGGGATGACTCCGTTTAATAGAACTACTAATTTTAACATCAGAAGAATAACTCTCCGAGTCTATATCTTCGGAAGCCTTAGAATAATTTTTATTA
>Ga0163151_10004126_pt1 | contig 19933 bp, 19 predicted proteins | sample OliLakLV19MP5IB2_FD_145596 | JGI IMG/M metagenome (GOLD analysis project Ga0163151, IMG submission 145596) | Freshwater microbial mat bacterial communities from Lake Vanda, McMurdo Dry Valleys, Antarctica - Oligotrophic Lake LV.19.MP5.IB-2 | ecosystem: Environmental > Aquatic > Freshwater >... | reverse complement strand
TAAACTGATACCCTTTGTTGGGTATACCGGGTGAGATTTAATTGCCGAGAGGTCCGGAATAACTTCACTTTTCCGAATATTTTTAGACTTATCTTGATTTAAATCTACTCTCTTCGCTGGCCTACTTTCTGCTTCTACTCTTATTATATGACATCTTCCCCAAAGTTTTGCGTCAGAAAAGACTGTAAATTCAGCGCTATTGGTGGCGGAGTTTTTCTTCGCGTTGGGTATTTTAGAATAAAAAGAACTAATACCCAGATTCGAAGATACCGATGCAAAAATTGTAAGAAGTCTTTTTCCTCCCGAACACTTAAAGCTGACTTTCTCCATAAAAAGCCAGACAACAACTCTAAACTTTCGCAGTTACTCTGTGAAGGGTGCTCCCTACGGTCAGCCTCGCGACTGCTCAAAATGACCTATCGAAACACTTACAAGAAATTTCTCTGGCTAGGAAGGCAAGCGCAGACTAAAAAGCAAGCGCTGAGCCATAACGCCCAAGTTCTTTATTTTGATGAAATGGAAACCATTGAACATACCAAGTGCAAGCCACTGAGCATAGCGCTGATAGTAAATGAAAAATATGAGATTCTTGAGGCTAAGGTTGCAAAAATGCCCGCCAAGGGCAGGTTAACGGTCTTTTCAAATAAGAAATATGGCAAAAGAAAAGATGAAAGAGAATTAGCTCTACAAAGTGGGTTTACAGGTTTAGGCCCGAAACTAACAAATATTCCAAAACTAATAAAGTCCGATGCAAAGCCCAGTTACAGAAAATTTGTGCTTCAACATTTTCCCGGAGTTTCTTATCAAGTTCACTCACGCATCAATAAGGAGCATCAGCAGAGCAGGCTTCACGAAAAGAAACATAAAAGGAATTTTGACCCCATGTTTGCCATTAATCAACGTTGCGCTAAACTTAGGGCCGACATCAAGCGATTAACCAGGCGAAGTTGGTGCACGACCAAAAGACCCGAAAATCTTCAACTGCACTTGGATCTCTATATAGTTGCTCAATTTGCAGCGTGAACTTGAGAAATAAAACCAAATTTTTGCTTGTGTGTGTGTCTTTTAAATCTGGCGCCTCGAATTTTTCTAAATCTTCAAGCATTGCGACAAGCTCGTTACCTATTCCCGATTGCATCGCAATCGAGAATCAACAAGGAGAATTTAAAATTGGAAGGTTTCACTTATTTTTTCGACGCGTTAGTGAAAAAATTAAACAAAGTTAGAAACTTATTTTGTGAAAATGGCCCTTAAACCTCACCCGGTATACCCAACAAAGGGTATCAGTTTAATTAGCTATTTGAATGTCCCATCCACATAACTTTCAACGGTGTGTTCTTAATATTTAAATTACACCAGCTCATGGATGCCAACTGATGAGCTATGTCTTCAGGAGTCAGAATATGGTCGACATGATCAATCTCAATAGCATTAATGGGCATAGACTTAGATTTCGCTGAGGCGGGCTCTTGTGCCATCGTTACACCACCAGCTTTTTCTTTTAAAACTTTAATTCCCTCCGATCCGTCAGAACCTTCTCCTGATAGAATAATCCCAATGGATCCCAGAGCGCGGTCTTCTGCCAAAGAAAAAAGAAAATGGTCGATTGAATTATTGCCTCCTGTTTCGGGGCGCGGCACCAAATAAAGGTGTCCCTCTCGAATTTCCATAAGTTTATTTGGAGGTAAAACGTATACGTGATTGGCAAGTAGTCCTATGCCATCGGTAACCTGAATGACCTGCATTTTTGTGGAACGGCTCAGAATTTCCGGAAGAAAGCTTTTTGAATCGCGTAAAATATGAGATAGCAAAACAAAGGCCATTCCTGTATTAGTTGGCAGGTTTTCGACAAGCTTTTGAAAGGCAGCAAGGCCTCCCTTCGAAGCTCCGATAGCCACCACTCTTATGTTTTTTGCTTTTTCCATAAATTAGTTTTGCCCTCTGTAACCTTTAAAATCGCTATTCCCAATTCATTGGCTTCAACTGGTTTTGCGACATGGGCTTGAAATCCCGCCAAAAGTGCCTTTTTAGAATCCTCAGCAGTGGCGTAAGCACTTAAGGCCAAGGCAGGAATATTGCACCAGGGTTTATCATTTAAACTTCGAATCTTACCTATCAATGCATAACCATCCTCACCGGGCATGGCGATGTCACTAATCAGTATATCAGGTTTAAAATCTGGCAATTTTGCCAGTGCGTCTCCGGCTGACTCCACTGTCATCACATCAGCGCCAAAGGATTTCAGATATATACTTATCGCCTCGCGCGTGCTTTGGTCGTCATCGACAAAAAGTATTCGCATTTTATCAAGCTTCGGCTGGCCTTTGATATCGTTACTAACAAGTTGCCTTACTTCAGGTCTTTTTACAGATCCATTGAGAGCCTGAGTGCGGACTATAGCAGACTTATCGCTGACAATAAGCGGGAAAACAACAGTGAATATCGCCCCCTCCCCTACACTAGCATTTTCAACTTTAATAGTTCCATTGTGGAGCTCAACCAAACTATGAACGATGGAAAGTCCAAGCCCAAGCCCGCCGTGCACTCTAGTCGATTCACTGTCCACTTGGCTGAATCGATTAAATATATGCGGAATCGATTTCTCGGGAATTCCTTTTCCTTGGTCAGCTACAATAATTTGGGCCAATCGTTTGGTTTGGTCCCCGACAAATTCTAAGCGTACTTGAATGATGCCGCTCTGAGGAGAAAATTTGATGGCATTAGTCAAGAGGTTCCAAATAATCTGTTGAATGCGAATGGGATCGGCGTAAACCACCGCTGACTCAGAACTTAATAAGGTTTCAATTTGAATAGATTTTTTCTCAGCTAAGGCACGAACCGAATCAAGAGCCGCGCGAATTACCGAATTAAGGTCGACTTCTTTTATCTCAAGTGCCAGTTTACCCAAGATGATACGCGAAACATCAAGCAGGTCATCAATGAGTTGATTTTGAGTTTTGGCACTTTGCTCTATCACTAAAGCCCCTTGCTTGGCTTTTTCAAAATCTACTTTTCCCTGACTAATCAACTGTGCCCAAGTAAGAATCGGCGAAAGAGGGGTCCGCAGTTCATGTGAAACAGTTGCCAGAAACACATCTTTGGCCCGGTTGGCCTTTTCAGCGTCTTCGCGAGCCGTTTTCTCTCGAGAGAGAATTTCTTTCATTTCTTTTTCGTAATGCCTTTGTTCCGTTACATCTAAAAAACTGACAAGGACAGCCGCTCGTTCCGAACCAGTCCAATGAATTTTTCCTCCGGAGAGAAGAATTTTACGAAGGCCAGAAATAGGTAACTCGCAATCCACTTCAATGTCGGCGAAAGATTTATTTTCTTCTACAGCTTGAGAGAACAACAGGCGCATACCTTGTAAATTATCTCCACTGATATTCAGAGCAGCAAAAATATCCTGACCAACTGTCTGTTTGAATAGCTGAAAGTATTTGTAAAAAGACTGGTTCGCAGATTGAAATTGAAACTCATCATTCACGACGGCCAGAGGAAGGGGAACGGACTCAGCGACCGATGTAATATAGTCATGTGTTTCTTTGGCTCTTATTTCATTTTTTTTGAGTGCATCAATATCTAATACCGTTATGACAGCGCCATCAATTTTGTTATCCACTCTCCTAAAAGGACGCACCTCTACCTGCCACCAACGGCTTTCGACATCCTGGACTTCGATTTTCTTTGGGCTCAAGGTCTCTACGACTTCTGTCACCATGACTTCTAGATTTATATCAAAATTGGATTTAATATCGTTGATGGGCCGGCCAATATCCGTGGTAATCAGATTGAAGGCACTTTTGGCCTTCGGCGAAAACCGACGAATACTAAGATCGCCCCCGACTATCAGGACAGGGTTTTCTACGCTGGCAAGTAAATTGTTGAGGTCGCTGCTGAGTGCCGACAGATCGGCATTCCGGATCTGCAACTCATCGTTAACTGTGACAAGCTCCTCATTGGTTGACTGGAGCTCTTCCTTGGATGTCTCGATTTCTTCGTTGGCACTCATAAACTCTTCATTGGTGCTCTGCAATTCCTCATTGGCAGAGGTTAGCTCTTCTTGATTGGCTTCGTACTGCTCAATAAGTGCCTGTTGATAAGCTTTGATTTCTGAAAGTTCATTTTCAAGTTTCACCATCTTTATATGTTTGGCATCCGGAGTGGACTTCTGAGTGTTTTTGGCCTGGGTTTTTTTAGCTTTAACTTGTTGGACACTACGTACTTTTTTGGAGGTAGAAGTCTCCTTAAAGAGAACTAAAAATGTGCGGTCCTGGGGTTCGGCGAGAGGATTGGTCGGGAGTATTTCGATATCCACTCCTATTTGTTGGCCTTCGGCTTCAAAATGTACTCCCTGTTCTACAACCGCAGTATTTTCTTTTTTAACGGCGTTAATTGTGGCGCGAATGCTAGCCAATAACTCAGGTCGGGCCATCTTTAAAAGGTTAAGGCTTGGTTGTCCCGTAGCCGGCTCAAGAAATGGTGCCGTTCGACCACGAAACTGTAAGATTTCTAAATCAGCATTGATGATGACGCTGGGAGGGGCAAAAATTGACAGAGTAATTCTATCGGCATCCTTCTGAAAGTCGCTCTGAATCCGAGCTAAAGTTGGCGGCTCTTTTGTCACGCCCTTGAGTCCTCGTACGCGCTTGATTAGAGCATGAAATGCCATTGGAGTTGCTACGTTTACCTTAGAATAAACCTTGTGTGACTTTTCTACCAGGGTAAATAGTTTAGAAAACTCCCCTGGATTTTCAGCCTTTCCTAGCCACAAATACCCTCGTGGATTAAGTGCGTAGTGAAAAGTGGGAATAACCTGCTTTTGTAAGACACTCCCAAAATAAATCAAAACATTACGACAAGAAATAAGATCTAGTCTGGCAAAAGGAGGATCACTGGTTACATCATGCTTCGAGAAAAGACACTGATCGCGAACCGACTTATTTATTCTATAACCATCTTCGAGTCTGTCAAAAAATCGATCAAGTCGTTCTTTTGATACGTTTTGAGAAATGCTCTCGGGGTATTGACCAACACGACCTTTTTGGATGACCGGTTCGCTAATGTCAGTTGCAAAAATCTGAATTGGATTTTGCTTTTCTAAATCTCCCAAAAATTCAATTAAGGAAATGGCGATTGAATACACTTCTTCGCCCGTTGAACAGCCGGGCACCCATACCCGAATGGTCTCACCTGCAGGTTTGCTCTGCAAGAGAGCCGGAAAGATATTTTCTTTTAGCGCTATAAAGGATTCAGGATCCCGAAAAAAATCCGTCACATTGATAAGGATATCATTGTAAAGTTCTGTCACCTCTTCCTTATAATTTTCGAGGTATTTGGCATAGTCCTGTAAATTTTTTGATCTATTTACTGACATTCGCCGCTGGATTCGCCGATTTAAAGTAGTCTGCTTGTAATCTGTAAAATCAATTTTTGTATGCTTTCGAAGTACTGCGTAGATCGTGTGGAGAGGGTCGCTAGGAAGCAAATGTTCTGGCTGTTGTTCTGGCTGTTGTTCTGGCTGTTGTTCTGGCTGATTGGGATGAGTTTTTCTTCTTACCAGAGCTCTAGCGATTTCAATTGGTGGCAGAACGAAATCTACGGCTCCAGCCGCGATGGCATTTTTAGGCATGTCCTGATATTTGGCTGATTCTGGTTGCTGGGCGTAAGTGATTCCACCCTCAGCCTTAATAGCCCGTAAGCCCGCTGATCCATCCGAACCAGTTCCCGAGAGAATAATGCCAATTGTCCTGCCTTTCTCTGACTGGGCAAGTGACTTTAAAAATATATTAATACTCTTATTTTGAACAGGTCCCTCAGAGCGTTTTGAAAGGTTTAAAACTCCTTTGTGGATTTCCATATTGTGGTTTGGGGGAATAATGTAAACCTGATTGGGTTTAACTATTGTGCCATCCCGAGCTTCTTCAATTACTAACTTGGTGGATCGAGAGATAATTTCGACCGCCATGCTGGGATGGTTGGGATCTAAGTGCTGCACGAGCACAAATGCCATGCCTATATCAACAGGCATAGGGGACAAGAGGCCAATAATAGCTTCCAGTCCCCCCGCCGAGGCACCGACTCCTACGATCGGAAAACGAGAATTTTTTTGAGTCCTTTTGAGGGATTTCTTTTTTTTTGCCATTAGCTATTAGTGGTGAAAGGGAGGATGGTCTCCCAGGTCTATAAAACGATGAACGGCTTCCAAAAAATTTTCAGTGTCAATGGGTTTACGAATAAATCCTGCGGCTTTACTCTTGGGAACAGTGTCCATAGCAGAAACAAATACAATGGGAACGTCTTTGACAATTTCAGGTTTTTTCTCTTCAAGTATTGTTAAAAAATCAGATCCCGTCATACCATCCATCTGCATATCAAGAAGTATCAAACAGGGCTTGGCTATTTGTGAGAGAACATCCAAAGCTTCAATCCCGCTTTGTGCTGTAAATACTTCAAAACCATGGGACTCAAGTATGATTTTATGAACTTCTAACGTATCCACGCTGTCATCAATAATAAATACTGATCGCTTCTGCGATAAAATATCTTTACGACTGTGAGGATAAATTTCTTGAGTTATTTCCATCTGACAAATGGCACCATAAGCAAAAAATAACACAATGTCGAGGAATATAAACTTGACTAAGGAATAACCTTTCAGCTAATGCGCCTTAAATCAACAGAACTCACTTTTTTACAGTTAATTGAGGGGGCAAAATGCCCTGTGCTACTTTGGTTTTCCATGCGCAGATCCCAAAAGCAATGCGCGCTCTTTAAGGCCAAAAATTTTAATGAATTTCATAAAGGTTTTATTACTAAGGTCCACGGAGTTAGCAACATACAAGTCGGTTTCAGCAATTATTTTCTCCGTGTTTAAAGGGGTGCTTGAGTCCAAAAGATCCTTTAAGTTTTTGGGATTTTGCAGCCAACGCTGAATCATGGCCCTGTCGACCTCAAGATGAAACTGTAGTCCATAGACTTTTTCTCCATAACGAAAGGCCTGTCCTTCGCAAACTTTGGACCGAGCCAAATGTTCAGAAGATTTTGGAATATCAAAGGTGTCACCATGTACCTGAAATATTTTTTCTGTCGGTCTAAAATGCTCAAAGAGTGGATCCTTAGCTCCATTTGCTGTGAGCTCCACATCACACCAACCCACTTCTTTTTCATGACTTTTTTTGACATCAGCACCTAATACGTGCGCCAAAAGCTGTGCTCCCAGACATATTCCTAAAATGGGAATGTTCTTTTTTAAAGCGCTTTCGATCAACTGAAGTTCCACTTTGATATGGGTGTAATGTTCGGCTTCGTAGACCCCCATGGAACCACCTAAAATAATCAGTCCATTATATTTTTCGAGTGATGGCTTTACGTCGGGGTGGCGCTCATAATTTACGTAGCGCACTCTAAAACCTTGCTGTTTCAGCAATGGATTGAGAGTGCCCAATATTTCATGCGCCACATGTTGAAAAACAATTACTTTTCGCACGCGATTACTTCACTTATATTTCACCTATATGTCAGCTACTCAACCTCTGTGTAATCAAGGTCCTTGGCAAAAGTTTCTTTAAGATTCAACAACGCTATATAAGCAATCGCCACACAAACAAGTCCAATAACCAAAGCACTATTTAAAACTGAGAAGCCATAAGTCGACGCGAGCGATTTAAAGGCGCTGGTAATTAATACCACTGATCCACGCACAAAATTAGGTACAGTTGTTGTCACTGTCGCTCTGATATTTGTGCCAAACTGTTCGCTTGCTACCGTTACAAAAATAGCCCAATAGCCAATGGCGAAGCCAAGCAGGCCACACACCCAATAAAAATGTGACAGGGTAACAGTTCCCATAAAAATATAGTAAAAGACAAAGGCCAAAGTCATAGAGATAAATACAAAAATCACTTTTTTGCGATTTTTAAATAACTGACTCAATAAGCCGCTCGCCAAATCCCCCAACGCAAGTCCGATATAGCAATACATGACAGCATATCCAGCCGAAACGCCTTCAATGCCCATGGCGAGAGACAACTCGGGTGAAAAACTAACCAGCACACCAATCACAAACCAAATCGGCACGCCTATAAGGATACAATTTAAGTACTTTTTGAATCGCGACCAAGAACTAAACAACATCAAAAAATTTCCCCGCTTGGTTTTAGAGCCTTGCAAGGATTGATACATTCCTGAATCATAGATGCCAATTCTTAAGCCCAATAATAAAAATCCTAAGACTCCGCCCACGATATACGCGGTCGTCCAAGAAAATCTATTACCAATTTGTGCCGCCACAATCGCCCCACATATGCCCACACTGGCAACTATCGTCGTGCCGTACCCCCGAGATTCTTTAGACATGATTTCGCTCACCAAGGTAATCGCAGCCCCCAGTTCGCCAGCCAATCCAATTCCCGCGATAAAACGCCAAATGCCATACCAAAAAACAGTGTCCACGTAGGCATTGGCTATATTAGCTGCGGAGTACAAAAAAATGGAGCCAAAGAGTACAGACACGCGACCCCTCTTATCACCTAAGACTCCCCATAATACCCCGCCAATAAGCATCCCCGTCATTTGCATGTTGAGCAAAAAAAGTCCTTCGTTCATAAGTTCTGCTTGAGGTACACCTAAACTCCTTAGACTAGAGGTTCTGACGACGCTAAAAAGTATAAGGTCATAAATGTCGACAAAGTAACCAAGCGCCGCTACCAGAACGGTCATAATGATATTTTTGTTTTTATTTTTGTGGGTATTTTTAGGGGTGGACATAAAGGTAACTTTACATCATTTTTTTTTCAAAGTAAGGTATTTTAATGCTTCATCAGTTAATTAAGTATTGGTTTGAAATCGTTGAGTCCGGAGGATACTGGGGCGTTTTTATTCTGATGGCCCTTGAAAGTTCGATTGTTCCAGTCCCCTCAGAAATTGTGATGCCACCGGCTGCCTACTGGGCATCCCAAGGAAAACTAAATTTTAATCTTGTGGTTTTAGCCGGAACACTTGGCAGCTATTTTGGCTCTGCCGTTAGTTATTGGGGGGCTCACTGGCTAGGTCGTCCCCTGTTACACAAATATGGCAAATACATTTTGATACCTGAAGATAAACTCATCATGGCTGAGAACCTAGTAAGAAAATATGGGGTTCCGGGTGTTTTTATCTCTCGGCTTTTGCCAGTAATTAGGCATTTGATTTCGATGCCCGCGGGTGTTTTTAGAATGCCTTTCTTTAAATTTAGCGTGGTAACCACGCTGGGGGCCGGGATTTGGTGTTATATATTAGCTTGGTTTGGTCAAGTGACACTAGGAAACTCTCCCCAACTATTAGACTCGCCTGAAGAAATGATTTTCGTGATGAAATCCAAGCTCAGCTGGTTTGTTCTGTTCGTGGCGATTTTAGCATTGCTGTATGCGGGACTCTTATTTTTCCAAAAAAAGTTTTTAGCAAAAAGAAAAGTTTGAACTTGCTCTAATCCATGGGCATAGTACCGATAATTGAAATGAATACCGAACAACCTTCAGAGCCAAAACTAGAACCTATTGAAGAAATTCCTTTTCTGCAGTCGTTATTGGAATCGTGGCCTACCCTAACTCTCGAACAACGTCTTGAAAATTTTCAAAAACTATCTCGCGAAGACGCAGAAGAGGTTTTTCTTAACCTCGGTGCCGCTGATCAGTACGATCTAATTTTGAGTATGCTCCCGGCCACTAAAAGGTCATGGGTTAGACTTCTCGCGCCTGACGATGCCGCCGATCTCATTCAGCAGTTTTCTCCGGAAGATCGCATTGGCATTTTGGCATTATTAGATGATGCCACTCGACACGAAGTCACCGCCCTATTGGCATATGCCGAAGACGATGCGGGTGGCTTGATGAACTCCCGCTTTATCAGGCTTCGTCCCGAAGCTTCTGTTGACGTGGCACTTAGATATATTCGTGCTCAAACACGTAGCTCCATTGAAGCCACTCACTATGCTTATGTCCTTGCCCCCGACCAGAAACTACTCGGAGCACTGTCTTTTAGGGATTTATTGCTGGCTCCTCCCGATAAACTTGTCAGCGAAATCATGGAGTCTGAAGTCGTCACTATGCCTGAGGATATGCATCAAGAAGAAGTGAGTCGGCGCTTCGCACAAACCGGTTTTGCAGCTATTCCTGTCGTCGATAGCGAATTTCGCATGAAGGGTATCGTCACAATCGATGACGTCGTTGAAATTGTGCACGAAGAAGCCACTGAAGACATCCACAAAATCGGAGGTAGCGTCGCTCTCGGTGCGCCCTATCTTGATGTCAGTTTTGGCCATATGATTAAACAAAGGGCTTTTTGGCTAACCGTTTTATTTATAGGCGAAATGTTTACAGCGACCGCAATGTCTCATTACGAAAAAGACATTCAACGAGCAGTCGTCTTAGCTTTTTTTATTCCCTTGATTATCAGTAGTGGCGGCAACACAGGTTCCCAGGCCGCCTCAATCATTATTCGTGCCCTGGCATTACGCCAGTTGCGACTAAGTGATTGGTGGCGCGTTCTTAGGAGAGAGATATTTTCTGGCCTGACACTCGGTGCCTTCTTAGGGGCTATCGGACTTTTTCGAATAGTTTTTTGGCCAAACCGAATTGAAGCTTACGGGGAACATTATATGTTGATTGGCGCAACGGTTTCTATCAGTCTCGTAGGCGTGGTCCTATGGGGAGCCATCGCCGGCTCGATGCTGCCCTTCATACTGAGCCGATTTAAACTTGACCCTGCTACGGCCTCAACTCCACTAGTGGCAACGCTCGTCGACGTTACTGGTTTAGTTATCTATTTTTCATTGGCAAATCTTATTTTAAGTGGCACAATTCTTTAAATGACCAATGACAACGTCAGCGTAAAAAATGAAATCGGTCTTAATGGCATAGAGTTTATCGAGTTTACCTCGCCTCAACCCGACGCCTTACACAAGTTATTTTCAAATTTTGGTTTTTCAAAATTAGCTGTTCATTCCGCAAAAAAGGTTGATTACTACAACCAAAATGACATTCATTTATTATTAAATCGTGAGCCCAATAGTTTTGCAGATACTTTCTGCAAGACCCATGGACCCTCAATTTGTTCCATGGGTTGGCGAGTGCAAAATGCCGCTGAGGCTCTTAAGCTCGCTGTCTCCAGAGGAGCGACAATCGCCAAGAAAGTGGACTACCCCCTTCCGGCGATAGTGGGGATTGGCGAAAGTCTCATTTACTTTATTGAGGACACAAAAAAAACCAGTCAAGATATCAGTCACAATAACATTCGCTATGAAAAATTGGGGTTCAAAAAACTAGAAGAACCAACTCTCGTTACTGAAAAGCGTTTTTTGGCAATAGATCATCTAACCAATAATGTCCCCCAAGGCACCATGGAAAAGTGGGCAAAATTTTATAAAGAAATATTTGGCTTTACCGAAGTTCGCTATTTTGACATTAAGGGAGCTAAGACGGGACTTCAATCTTATGCCCTGCGCTCCCCTTGCGGAAAATTTTGCATCCCCATTAATGAAGGTACTGAGAAAAAATCTCAGATCAACGAATATCTCGATGAGTATAAGGGGCCTGGCATCCAGCATTTGGCCTTTTTGACTGATGATATTTTAGTTTCTCTGAAGCGTCTTGAGGGCACTGGCATTGAAACTCTAGATATAGATGACGAATATTATGAGTCTGTTTTTGACCGAGTTCCAAACGTGACCGAAGACAAAAAAGTAATACAAAAGTACAAAGTGTTAGTCGATGGGGATGAAGAAGGCTACTTACTACAAATTTTTACTAAAAACATTGTCGGCCCTATTTTTATAGAAATCATTCAACGTAAAAACCATCACTCCTTTGGTGAGGGCAATTTTGGTGCGCTCTTTCGCTCCATTGAACGCGATCAACAAAAACGCGGATATTTGTAAATAGTGATTGCTCACTTTATCTTTTTTTTTCTAACTCAATCTTCGGCGCAAGAAATCTTTAGCCAAATTGAACGACTAGCAGCCAATCACGAACAGGTTATTGTTGCCACGCAAAAAAAAAGCGGATTTGTTTCTCTCTATCAAAAGATCAACGGAAAATTTAGAAAAACTTGGGGCCCCGTACCTGCCGTTTTTGGCAAAAATGGCATTGCCAAAGAAAATGCGAAAGTCGAAGGAGATGGTAAGACTCCGTCGGGAATATTTGAGATTGAGGGAGCCTTTGGATATCATGCCAACGCCACCACAAAATTGAATTACCGGACTGCTGGCAGTAACGATAAGTGGATCGACGACGTGGAATCTTCGGACTACAATAACTGGGTGCATGGCGATACGACCGCCAAATCCTTTGAAAAATTAAAACGTGATGATAATTTGTATGAGCACGCTTTCATTACAAGTTATAATCGAACTCCAGTAATCAAGGGCAAAGGCAGTGCTATTTTCGTTCATGTATGGCGAGGCCCTAACTCCACGACTGCCGGTTGTGTGGCGATAGCTAAAGAAAACATGCTTTATCTTTTAGACCAACTGGACCGCTCTCGAAAACCAGCAATACTTATTTCAAAAGATCTTTGAATAAACTTTTTGTAATCGCTCTTTGAGAGTCTCGGGCGTATAGGACTTACCAAGAAATTCGTCGACCCCTTCTTTAATGGCGTTGGTTTGATTAGCTTCTTCGCCATCAGCAGAAATCATAAGTATTGGTATGTCCTTCAAAAAAATATCAGAGCGACAATGCTTGGTAAGTGCAATGCCGTCCATTTTGGGCATATGCCAGTCAGTAATCATGATATCGTAGGGCTTCGCATCGTGAAAACTCTGTTTAAGTTCGACAAGGGCTACCTCACCGTCTTTCGCACAGAAAAAATTACTATACCCGAGGGCCTTTAAGGCCTTCACATGAATCTTAAGCATAGATTCAAAGTCATCGACGATCATAAAGCGCGTATCAATGGGGGGCGATATCTCCTGCTGAGCACTACGATAGGCACGCGAAATTTTCTTTTTAAGCTCTGTAATCTCGTAAGGCTTAATCAAATACTCTGATATTCCTGCCGCGACGGCTTGATTGAGGTTCACCTCGCGATTTTCCGCAGTGGCCAGTAAAAAAGGAATTTTTGCCAATATTCTATTTTGCTTACACTTCTCGAATAGCTCTAACCCCGACATATTGGGCATATTCCAATCAGTGATAACGAAATCAATCTTATGCTGACGACCCTTAATGGTAAGATCCAAGTACTCTAAAGCCTCTTTACCACTCAAATACGAATGCAAATTAAGAAAACCCAAAGAATTTAACATTTTCGTAAGCGTCAAAATAGTCCATTTAGAATCATCAACAATTAAAATATTACTATTTTTTGAAAACGTCTTTGTGTCCCGCAATAAGTTGGCAACTCTCGCCATTTTTTCTTTAAGTTGTACTCGAGAAAAGGGCTTTAAAAGATAATCAAAGGCACCTGCTGTGATGGCTTTTTGAATATTCTCCAAAGTGTTTTCGGCGGTTACGAATAGAAAAGGTGTGTGTTGTAACGCCGGAATGGTTTTACACCTTTCTATAAGTTCAATGCCCGACATCTCTGGCATTTGCCAGTCAGTGATGACCAAACTAAATGGTTGGCGCTGCGCCACCGCTTGCTCAAGCATCAAAAACCCCGACATGCCTGTGACCGCGAGTTCAATTTTGTCAAAGCCAAGCTCACCTAGCAGTTTTTGAATTATGGCGCACATGGTGTGCATATCATCTATGATCAAAATTCGGGCGTGACGACTAAACACCGAGGTCTTCTCTTTCGGTCTCAAGTACAGGCGCTAAATCTATTTTAGTAATTTCGGGTCTCATTAATACTTCCTATCACAACCATGTTACTTATCTATTTTTGTTAATTCAAGCACTGGAGTAATCTCACTCCATAGAAAAGGAGGGTCTATGAAATACCCAAAAAAATTATTGTCCCTAGTTAGTTTAGTTGGACTTCTGTCGCCTAATACTGGATTTGCTCAAAATGGAGATTTCGAGTCCAAGACTCGAGTTATTAGTAATGTCGTTAGCCCTATGACAATTCAGGTGACCCCTGACTTGGTAAAGTGTTCAGATCGTGGCTATTCCAATCTGCAACTCAAATTGAGCGTCCCCAATCTCGGGGTATTGACACATTTTCATCATGCAAATATTGGTGAAATCTACCCATGTATCACGGCCGGGCGATGTCAGAAAGGCCGCATGCCTGAGGATTTGCTAAAGGCTGATGAACCTAATGTAGAGGCGAACATTAGAGTAGATCTTAAAGAGACTTACCATATCGATCACACGAATAAAAAATGTTCAAGGAGTCTTGAAGAGATAGTATCTACAAAAATTCGCGGTTTTGACTTCAGTCATAATCGCGATGCAGGCCTAGGAGACTTTCCCTACGAACTTTGCACGAAACTTTAATGCCAACGTTTTTTGTCATACCAAAACATGCTCTTAAGCCTTTCAACCGGCTTAAAGCCAACACCTTGGTAGACGCTGAGGGCATGGTAATCGAGGTCGGCAACAATAACAAGTTCTTGCAGATTCCCCTCAGCTAGCGCTTGCCTCGATACCTCATAAAGAAGTGTGCTACAAACCCCTTGACGTCTAAAAAAGGGGTTTGTTTCTACAGATTGAAAGCGCCCAATACCGTCAGAAAAATAAAGGCCGAGGTCACCGGCTAATTGGCCGTCAATATAAGCCCCATACCAATTGCCAATCTTGGCTTGAGCCATTTCTCGGTAGGCGTTAAATTGAGTTTCTTTAAAATGAAAATACTCGTCAGTAGCAAACTCAGGTTTCTTACTCATCACTTGATTCTCAACGACTTTATCCCATTCGCGATTTGTTACAATCGGCCTAACGACTACTTCAGTATTAAATTTTCGCGGACGTTCAATCTCTTTGGTGGCGAGTACCACCGACTCTTCTACAATAAATTCATTTTTTATAAACTCACTTAGATCGCTCTCGGTTCCCGCAGGACAATCCCAACAAAAAGTCATATGAGAAATTTCTTTGTTTTCCCCAAATTCCATTTTGAACAATTCAGTCCATTTGACGAAACTGCCATTTTGCGGCGGCGCCGAAAACAAAAGGTAATTACCATAAAAAAATCGGGGATTTTTTGGCGTCTCTACTTTAATATATTCTTGTCGATCCGTTACTTTACCTGCGAACTGAGAAAAAATAAGGTCTGTTCTAAACGCTATTGATTTAATGTCCATATATTTAATATTCTCAATTTCTGATTTTTGAGTCAATATTCTTAAAGGTTAAATTTAAATCCCAATTGATTTACTAAAGTACTTTAGTGTAGCCTAGGCCTATGAGATTAATTTTGCGTGAGCTGAACACTAATGACGAGGTCGCCTTTTTAAGGGGCGTCCAGGCTTGGCCGCCAGCGGATCGCGCTTGGCATTCCTTTGAATGGACAGAGGATGGAAACTTTACAAAACATCTTGAAATTCTTGAAAATAATCGCCTGGGAAAAGGTATTCCCGACGGCTGGGTGCCGTCCACAATGCTCTATGGTTTTGTCGCCGAAGAAATTATTGGAAGGCTTCACGTTCGACACAGACTAACGCCATCACTTGAAATTCGCGGCGGGCATATTGGCTATGCCGTGGCCCCGCCTTATCGTAGAAAGGGATATGCCTGTGAAATGCTACGCCAGGCGCTCCCTCTGTGTGAAAGTCTAGGTCTCAACAATATTCTCATAACATGCGACGAAGAAAATGTTGGGTCTCACCGCGTAATCGAAAAAAATGGCGGAGTACTAAAAGATAAAGTGTTTGACGATGTGGACCAGCTAATGATTAGAAAATATTTACTTGATGCCGGCGCCAGTCGTTACTCGGGGCAGGCCGTAACTCAGGTGCGCCGATGCAAGCACTAACTAATGCGACTTAGCTTTTTTTTCTAAGTAATGGTCCCAATCTCCGTTGTAGATATTAATGTGTTGCTTGTCTAATTCAAATACGCGGGTGGTAATTTCACGTAAAAAATGTCGGTCATGGCTTACAATCATTACAGTGCCAGGAAAATCTTTAATGGCACTCAATAAAAATTCTCGAGAATTGATATCTAAATGGTTGGTGGGTTCATCCAATACTAAAAGATTTACCGGTTTTGCCAAAATCTTTGCCAACACTACGCGGCTTTTTTCGCCACCAGATAAAATCCGCACTTTTTTGTCTGAATCATCACCTGAAAATCGAAAAGCGCCTAAAAGAGTTTTCACATAACCTAAAGTCGCAGTAGGCACAACGCTGTGAACTTCTTCTAGAATTGTCATGTTAGGATTCAAAACGTCCAAAGAGTTTTGACTAAAATAACCCACTATTACACTAGCTCCGATGTTGTAGGTGCCCTCACTGGGCTCCGTTTGGCCAGTCACAACCTTCATAAAGGTGGACTTACCCGCTCCATTAACACCCACGACAGCAACTCGGTCGAGTCGCTTGACCAAGGCATTAGAATTTCTAAAAACAACCTTTTCTTTTCCTTCTGTCGTCTTCCAAGTCTTACCAAGGTTCTCTACCTTTACGACCTCATCTCCACCCCGGGGAGGAGTCGGCCAGGTAAAGCTCATTGTTCGTTCTTCAGTGGGAATCTCAATTATGTCGATTTTTTCAAGTTTTTTTACTCGAGACTGCACTTGTGCCGCATGCGAAGCTCTTGCTGCAAAGCGAGCGATAAATTCGTGTTCCTTAGCCAGCATGTCCTCTTGCCGCTTAGCGGAAGCTACGAGCTGGTCTAAACGCACTTGCTTTTCTTTCTCATAATAATCGTAGTTACCAGAATAAACTGTAATTTTTTGATGGGCCACTTCGACTATTTTAATAACTAAGCGATTCATAAAATCCCGATCGTGGCTTGTCATAAGAATCGATCCCTTAAAACTAACTAACCACTCCTCAAGCCAAACAATGGATTCTAAATCTAAGTGATTCGTCGGCTCGTCCATCAACAAAACATCAGGCTGTAAAAGAAGAATCTTAGAAAGAGCTATTCGCATCTTCCATCCCCCGCTAAAACTTTCTGTCGGCCGATGAAAGTCATCAGGGCCGATACCCAGACCTGTGAGAATTTCAGCAGCACGAGACTCAAGGTCATAACCACCAAGGCGCTCAAACTCTGTTTGCAAATCGCCGTACTCTTCTAGAATTTTGGCCATGACGTCATCAGCTAAGGGCTCAGAAAGTTTCGCTTCGATTTCAACCAGACGCTTTTGCACGAGTGGCACGCGCGAATTTGCGGCCTTAACTTCTTCGAGGGCCGAGCGCCCCTTCATTTCTTCAATACTTTGAGAAAAATAACCGACAGTGATTCGCTCAGGTTTTGAGACTGTGCCTTCGTCAACACTCTCCTCGCCCATGATGATGCGAAAGACCGTGGTTTTACCGGCACCATTGGGCCCCACAAGGCCGATTTTTTCGCCCGCATTAATTTGGAAAGTTCCATTTTGAAATAGAACCTTATTGGCATGGCGTTTGGCTATATTAGAGATATGAATCATAGGCGACTGATTCTCTTATACCCTAAATTGATTTGCAAGGCTCTAAAAAAATTTCATGAATTCAATCACTTGTGGACAATGTCTGGTCAGAAAGCCTAATTGTTTTAAATGCTTACTAAATTCACTTCAACCATTCTGTTCGCTTTAGTTTTTGCGGCCGAGTGCAAAGCCGGCGAGGCAACGGTGAGCGATGTCGTGCGCGACATCAACAGCATCTTCGAAGCAATGGGACCCAAGAAAGTGGGCACACCCGAGATGGATGGTTCGCTTATAAATCAAGGCTGCGACCTACCGTTTTTGTTCTACTTGAAGCATCATTTTAAAACTCATTCAGAAATAACAAATCTCGATGAAATGCTTAATTCAGAACTTGAAACTCTAAACTCCTTTGTTCGCGATTATACGGATCCCATCAATGTTGAGATGGTCGTTCAAGATTTTACTAAAGAACTACTCCAAAAACTTATTGAGGCCCCCCACACACAGCCAATAGACATTTTGTTTGAGTCGCTTAGAAAAATCTGGCCCGAAGCCAGCAGCGAGGCTTTTACATTTGGTAAGCAGAGCACAAATTACGTTAGCGGTGAATATCTGGTGATTGAACTTTCAACTGAGCTCACCATCTCTGCGGTAGAAATGTGGACTCACAGCTGGACTGTCGACTTTAGGATTAAAGAAAATCAAAGCTATGAGTTAGATAAAGTGCAAATCAAGTCGATCACCAAAAGACAAGACCTGCACGCTGATGTTGCGCGCTGGATTGATTATGATTCAAAGCTCATTGAAGCTAAGGGCGAGCCCTTACTGGCTGTTCCTGATGTGGGATTACGCTTAACTCTTGAGGAGCGAAAAAAACAGCTCACTCATGTCCTCAAGAATTGTACTAATTAAGTGCCTGCTCAATTTTGGCAATAAGCACTTTATCTTCGGGCTCTATTTTGGACCCAAAACGAGCCACTACTTCGCCCTTTCGGTTAATCAAAAATTTCTCAAAATTCCACGCGACATCTTTACTGTCAGAGCTGTTCGCCAACAAAAACTTATATAGAGGATGCTGGGCTTCACCCTTTACATCGGCCTTTTTTAATAGTGGAAAGGTCACTCCATATCTGACTTTGCAGAATTCCTTAATCTCACCTTCTGCTGCTGGCTCCTGTTGACCGAACTGATTGCAAGGCATACCCAAAACCACAAGGCCCTCTTTTTTATATTTTTTAGAAAGTGCTTCAAGCCCTTTATATTGGGGAGTGTACCCGCACTTTGAGGCCGTATTGACAATTAAAATAGCCTGATTTTTAAATTCAGAAAGCTTTAACGCCTTTCCTTCTATTGTGTTTACTTCGATATCATATAAACCATTTACCTCTTTAGCTCCACCCACTGCAACCCCCAATAAAAAAAAACTAATTATGAATTTATAAATCACTTTAATTTCTCCCGTTTACAAGTAAATATTAAATCCCCAATCGCTTACCGTCAACCTTCGAAAACCGAAGACCTAATAACAACCATCCTAAAATAAATGCCAGGCCGCCTAATGGCGTGATCATACCTAATTTATTTATTTCAAAGAGGGAAACCCCATAGAGACTGCCCGAAAACAATAATATACCGGCGCAAAATAAATTTCCTACTTGCTGAAGATTAGCTGTCGGCAACTGCTCACAGGCCCAGGCAACAAACAAGATGCCAAAAGCATGGTACATTTGATAGCGCACAGCTGTTTCGAACACAGTCAATGCGGCGGGATCGAGAATGGCCTTGAGTGCATGCGCAGCAAACGCCCCCGCAACTATTCCCAGTGCCGCAAAAACCGATCCGAGAACAACAAACTTAGAACTTTGGGGGTTTTTCATAGGACCGTTTGAGTTCGTTGAGCATTGTAATATTTAGACATTTGGCTCCAGCAAAAAAGGCGGCATTTAACGGCCGCCCTTTAAAGACTAAACTATCAATTAAAAATTTATTCTGCAGTCTATTGATCAGCTGGTTTTTCGGCAGAGGGATCAGTGTGGCCAGAGTGTTCGCCTTTTTTCATTTTTTCGTCACAAGCTTTTCTTGCGGCCTCAGTTTCTAACTTACTGCAGTCCATATGGCCCTTGTGTTCCATTTTTTTCATCTTTTCCATCTTTTCCATCTTTTTACCCGGTTTTTTTCCGTCTTCATGATGGTCAGAAAAAGCACTGGGACCCATTAATAACACCGCCGCAGCAGTTGTAATGATTAGATTTTTCATTTGATTTCTCCTTTGTTAATAATAAAAATAATATTCCGTTGGGTTAAACAACCTAGTTTAATCTTTAGTTTTTAATCGATCATCGTTTTCGACGATAAATTTTTTGATATCTTCGGTGATCGACAACAGCTTATTCCACTGCTCTTTATAAAGAGTCACTGGAAAGCGGCCCATGCCATATAT
>Ga0163151_10004116_pt1 | contig 19963 bp, 24 predicted proteins | sample OliLakLV19MP5IB2_FD_145596 | JGI IMG/M metagenome (GOLD analysis project Ga0163151, IMG submission 145596) | Freshwater microbial mat bacterial communities from Lake Vanda, McMurdo Dry Valleys, Antarctica - Oligotrophic Lake LV.19.MP5.IB-2 | ecosystem: Environmental > Aquatic > Freshwater >... | reverse complement strand
CTGTTTTTTCTTCGCAAGCTCGCAAAAACTATCACAGGTTTTCAAGTCCACGCAATGCGTTTTTTTCAAAAACGCTGCGCCTCATCGCGCACAAAAAGAAAAACCCTTTCGGGTTTCTTTTTGTGCGCGATGAGGGACTTGAACCCCCGACCTTCTCAGTGTAAATGAGCTGCTCTACCAACTGAGCTAATCGCGCATATATAATTTACTTTTCAAATTTTTAAATAACTATTAGTGACAATTCTCTATTATTAGCCAATCTGCATATTAACAGGTAATCACGTATGTTATTAAATTGAACAAAGTAAGAATAACCCGCAATCTTTGATTTATCAAGCGTTTCAATCTAGTATGGTCTTTATGGACATTCCTATATTGTTTGAAGACGAAAATTATATAGTCCTTAATAAACCCGCAGGTTTGCAGATTCATCCTGGAAAAGAAGTGGGTGCTTACACGCTTGTTGACTGGGTTAAAGAGCATTTTCCAAAACTCGAGTCTATCGGTGGACAGTTTGAGTTTGGTGAAGGAGGGTTAGTTTCTCGCTTTGGTATTGTGCACCGACTAGATAAAGATACGTCTGGAGCTATTTTAATTGCAAAAAACAAACAAGCCTTTGAATACCTTCAAGGTCAAATTCGTGTAAGAAAAGTACTTAAGGTCTATCATGTTTTTGTTCACGGAAAGATGAAAGATGAAAGGGGGATTATAGATAGACCAATAGGAAGGAGTTCAGGCGATTCACCTCAATGGTCCGCAGCGCGAGGTGTTCGAGGTTCACTGCGAGATGCAATAACTCAATATAGAACTCTTGTATATAAAGATGGATTTTCATTGCTTGAGGTAATACCTAAAACAGGCAGGACGCATCAGATTCGAGTTCATTTTAAATCTCTACAACACATCGTATTGGGGGATGTTTTTTATGGATCTAAACCGGAGTCAGTTTTCGGATTTAAACGAACGGCGCTTCATTCTATACGATTTAGTTTTAAAGATATGTCCGGAAAAGAAATTAGAGTAGAGGCTCCGTACCCTAAGGATTTTGAGGAGGCGGTTGCGAAAATTAAAACCATGTAGGTATATTTGCTATGGAGCTAGGCTTATGCTAGATTAATGACTACTTATTTTAAGGCATGATACATATAATTTCACCAGTAAACATAGAGGCTCGTCAGAAACTAGATGTTCGCGCAGGCGACACAGTTAAGGTCTGGCAGAAAATCAAAGAAGGAGAGAAAACTCGACTTCAGGTTTTTGATGGTGTTGTACTTGCTCGAAAACACGGCAAGGAAGCTGGGGCAACTTTCACTGTTCGTAAGGTTGCAAGTGGTGTCGGTGTTGAAAAAATATTTCCACTCTACTCTCCAATGATCGACAAGATTGAGATTGTGAAGCGTTCTAAGGTTCGCCGAGCGAAGCTCTATCATATTCGTGAAAAGGCTGCTAAGGAAATTAAGAGAGAGATGAGAAAAATAAAATCGCTTCCAGACCACTCAAATACAGAAGTTCTTGAAGCTGAAATGAAGAAAGTAGAAGACGAAAACAAAATTGAAACTCCTGCAGTAGAAGAAAAGGTAGAAGAAACAAAAACAGAAGAATCACAATAAAACCCTGTAACGCAGGGTTTTATTGTGATTGCGGAGGCAACAATTTTTAACTTTGCAAAATTACGTGGACACATAGTCACTCATAAAAAGAAGGATGGTAAAAATGAATATTATCAACTTAAATATTCAAAATACTAAGCAATTAAGTTAGTTAAATTGTTGTATGTAAACAAGACTTCTATCAAGCTATCAAGAAAATATTTGAAAATAAAGAAAAGTTTGGATATAGTACGTAAGCACAAAGGTGTCGTGTTTGTGCGATAATGCGCGGGTGGCGAAATTGGTAGACGTAATACCTTGAGGTGGTATCGCCCTTACGGGTGTGCAGGTTCAAGTCCTGTCCCGCGCACAAGAAAATTCCCGATAGGGAATTTTCTGCACGGGAAGCAAGTAAACTGCCTTGCGTGAGGACTTGAAACAAGTCCTACTATCTCTTGCATAAAATTATGGTGGCTATAGTTTAGTGGTAAAACTCCGGTTTGTGGAGCCGGTATCGAGAGTTCAATTCTCTCTAGCCACCCAAGAATAACGAGGTAAATATGTGTGTTTAGCGACTGTATTTTTGGCGTAGCTAGAAAGAATTGAAAGACGGAGGCGGTCTACGATTTTTCAAAGAAAAATTGTCGCCGAGTCCGGGGAGGAAGTTCTTAACGAGCTTGCGAGTTTAGAAACTTGACCCCAATTCTCTCTAGCCACCCAAGAATAACGAGGTAAATATGTGTGTTTAGCGACTGTATTTTTGGCGTAGCTAGAAAGAATTGAAAGACGGAGGCGGTCTACAATTTTTCAAAGAAAAATTGTCGCCGAGTCCGGGGAGGAAGTTCTTAACGAGCTTGCGAGTTTAGAAACTTGACCCCAATTCTCTCTAGCAACCCCACTTTCAAAAGCTTTGTTAAGCTGTTTATTCTTACGCCCCTAACGAGGCGTCGAATTTTCGATATACTTTTGGTATGAAAATAATTCTTATTGGTGGACAGGGAGGGACTGGAAAGACAACTGTATTAACTCAACTCAAGAATGATATTTCAAATTCTACTTTCTTAATCAAAAAAAATTTGCATACATTTCAACGTTGCTTAAAACAAAAATTGATCAGAAATTTATTAAGGTAAAAAATAAACTTGTGTATCTGTTGGAGTTTTGTCCATTTCTACCCGTTTATATTCTGCTTCCAAAAGCTAAAATATCTAATACAAGTCTAGTGTACGAAGAAAGGGGTGTAGTACAGGCACTCAATTTATATTTCATAATAAGTATCTGTTTATTGAGCTGTAAAATCAATTCGAATGTTGACATGATTGCTGTGTGAATAATGATACCCAATTAAAATTGGTACTTCCGACAAACACGCACAAAAATAGTTTTTTGGATTACATGAAGGAATTATTGAGTAACGACAAAATACAGAATGATTATTTATATAAAATAACACAAGATTTTGATTCGTTTGTTAATTTTCAAATAGCACAGGCAAAAGAAGAAAGCGTGACCATAGGCGATGTTTCAAAAACTCAATACTGGTTGGTTAAGGATAATGAAGTTATAGGATAGGGGGTATTACATCATAAACTCAATAGAGATTTAGAAAATCATGGTGGTCATATAGGCTACATCATTCGTCCCTCATTTAGGCGACAAGGATATGGCACCATACTTTTACAAATGATGTTAGATAAGGCAAAAGAGTTTGGTTTAAAGCAGGTACTCCTAGCTGTTAAAGAAGAAAATGTACCATCAATTAAAATGATAGAAAATATTGGCGGAGTATTTAAAGAGCGAACAAAAAACGAGGATAAGATAGGATATTTACTTTACTGGATTAACTTATAAAGCGGCGTACTCAAGGGTGGTTAAGTAAACTGTTTTGTTGGTGTAGGAAATTAACAAAAGAGCTAGTTTGAAAGAAAAAAATCTCATGAGAAACTCATAATGCAAATGTATGCTTCATGTGTCGAAAGTAGATCTAAATTTTAAGTTGCAGAGATTAGGCTCACACTCTCCAGGGGTCAATCGAGTTTACAAGACTCAATGGAAAGCAACTAGAGTTTGCAATTAGAAATTGTCGGCTCATTTTATTAGAAGCTTTTTTAAACTAAATAAAAATTATGAAAAAATTTATCATTACAATGGTAGCTGTTGCTTTTGCAGCATCTCCATTTGTTGTTTCTGCTGCCACACTCACAAGACATTTAGATTTGGGAATGTCTGGATCTGACGTGTCTTCACTTCAAATCTTTCTAGCGAAGGATGCTTCAGTGTATCCTTCAGGTTTGGTGACTGGTTATTATGGTCAACTTACTAAAGCAGGAATTGAACGATTCCAGGCAAAAAATAATATTGTCAGTTCTGGAACTCCAGCTACTACAGGGTATGGTCGTGTGGGTCCGCTCACGCTCGCCACAATTAATAGTCAAATGAACGGTAATAATACTTCACCGGCTTTTAATTCAATAAATATTAGTACATCAAATACAACAGCTAACTTGAATTGGAATACAAATGAAAATGCATCTGCTGTTGTTTACTACAGTGCATTTCCTATCCCAATGACAGAGGGAAGTGCTACTTCAGGTGTTGTTATTGGTGGATCAAGTATGTTGGTAGATGCGAGTCCAGATTCTCGTCACTCAACAACTATAAGTTCTCTTGCTCCAAACACAACATATAATTATGTGTTGTATGTTCGAGACAGTACTGGTAATGAGAGTGTTACTTGGCCTTCAACATTTCGTACTTCAAACTAATTGAGGTTTAGAAATTAAATTAGTGATTAAAAAACATCCAGATTTATCTGGGTGTTTTTTATGTTGATAGACAGTTTGGCCGTGCTTTGTATTCATTTGAAATTCATGAAGAGAAGGTACTCTATCTTAAATACGTATACTGTGTTATACAAACACAGTAAGAGTCTACTAAAAATACTATGTATATTCCCCGTAAATATCTCCGTCGACTGCACTTTTTTATGGAAAAACAGGTGTACAGCACCCTTGGAATGTGGAGGGACTATGATGTTTTTTCTCTGAAAAGATTAACCCTTGCATTTTTTTTAGTAACCACATTTTCTCTTGTTCAACTCATTCTGTTCTTTCTCACCGGTACATTAAAGATTTACTACACTCTTTATTTGGTTGGTGTATTTCTTGCTGCGTGGTTTGGTGGAACTCGAACTGCCGCTCTTACAGCTGTTTTGAATATAGTCACTGGAGTTGTTTTGTTTGAACCAAAAATCAAAACCATATTTACTGATTCAATAGAGTTATTTCAAATACTATTTTATATATTAGCAAGTTCCGTAGTTACTTTTTCGGTAACAGCTGTCGCTCAAGCTAAAAGGTATCAAACTTTTACAACTAATCAATTACAAAAAAAAGAGCAGCACCTTGCTGCAGAATATAACTACATAGTTAATTTAATAGAAGCAGTAAGTGATGGTTTTGTTGCTTGCGATAGAGATTTTGTAATCACCTATATAAATATTTCTATATCTAAACTACTAAGAAAAAAACAATCTCGTATTATGGGACAAAAGGTACATGATGTTTTTCCTGAAACCTTTGTTAAGAAATTTCAAGAAAGTTATACAAAGCACATAAGAAATTTAATCAATGTACACAACACTGTGTTTGATTGGAAATTTAATAAAAAATGGTTTTCAATCCATATTTACACCAGAGACAAAACAGTTTCAATATATTTTGATGACATAACTTTACATAAAGAACATGAGAAACAGAAAGATTTTTTTGTGCACGCGGTAAGTCATGAACTAAGAACTCCTATTACAAGCATAAAATTATTTTTGGAAATTATAAGAAGTTCTTTCAAGGAAAGTCTGCCTACAGAAGTTAAGACATATGTAAATAAAGCTGAAAATCAGCTTAATAAAATGACTCTTCTCATAAACTGTTTTCTTGATTTATCTAGAATAGAGCGTCGATCTGAACTTGTTACAGAAAGAAGAAAGGTAAATATCATCTCTATTATTGAAGAATCTCTAGAGATGTTTAAGTTTTCAATAAAGTACACTATTCAGGTTGAGCCGAATATGATTAATTGGGTTTACGTTGATAAGGAAAGGGTTACTCAGGTGTTTGTTAATTTATTTTCAAATGCTGTTAAGTATTCACAAAATAACGATACCCTACTTATTCAATTAAGGTCTGTTGGGGGCATGATAGAAATTGCTGTAACAGATAAAGGTGTCGGTATTGATCGTAAATACCACATTCAGATATTTAAACGCTTTTTTAAGGTTGAAGAAAAGAGTTATGAATCATATCCAGGTTCCGGAATTGGTTTATACCTTTCGTATAAAATAGTTCGTGGTCATTACGGTAAGATGTGGGTAAAGAGTAAAATTGGTGAGGGTTCAACATTCTATTTTACGTTACCTGTGTATAAAAATACTAAAACAGATACAGATTTCATTGATAACGAAGGCTGATATGAAAACAAAAATACTTCTTGTTGACGATAATGTTGATATTCTTGAGGCACTAACTTTTATTTTAGAAGATGTGTCATATGGTGTTATTCCTTCAAAAACTGGCGGTGTGGTTTTTACTGTCCCAAAAGATCAATTACCAGATCTTATAATAATAGATGTATTTTTAGTTGATGAAAATGGAATTGACATTGTGTCACAATTAAAAAAAACACTAGATAGAAATCATATACCTGTAATTGTCATATCATCTAATTCTCAATTTAAAGATGAAGCACTTAATGCTGGTGCAGATGTTTTTTTATCGAAACCCTTTGAAACAGAAATTTTTCTTGACACTATAGAAAAAGTTTTACGCAAAAAAATATTCAGCAAAATCTCATCTTAATGAGTTACGGTGTAGTCTAGAAGTCTTCCTTCGGAATTTTTTAATAAAGAAGTATTAAATGACTTGGGATATGACAATTGTTCTTTCTGCGCGAAAAGGGGACAAAGATAAGTCGGTTCGGGTGATCTGTCTTTCTTTATCATTGTGTAATAACTTATGGAGAAGTGTTACATTAAGGTAAGGAGCGTTATGAACTTTAGTAACAGCGCGAAACGCTTTCTCCAAGCCCTTTTGTTACTGAAAGATTAGTAGTAGAAGAGCGTGAGATTTTCGATGCGGGAACCGATAATCTCTAGTTTCTATCACATGCGAAAATCTGCCTGCTCTAGGAGTAGGCATTTTTTCATGAAAAATTCATATATCAGATGTATACTTACACTACTCCATAAATTATCTATTTTGGTTGCTGAACACTAAGTAAAACATCTTGAATGTAAAAATAATATGAGAATACTAATTGTTGAAGATGATCTTGATATTGCAACTTCTCTTAAAACCATTCTCGAAAGAGCTGGTTATGTAGCTGACTATGTAACAGATGGTGACACGGCATTTCATCGAATAACACTAAGTAAGGATGCATATGATTTGGTAATCCTAGATTTGTCTTTACCAAAAAAAACCGGATCAGAAGTATGTGAACAGATGCGTGAAAAGGGGATTAATGTTCCTATCCTCATTCTTACTGCCCACGTTGATGTGGAAAGTAAGATTGCTGTATTGAACATTGGAGCCGATGATTATATCACCAAACCATTTTCTTCTGATGAGCTTCTAGCTCGTGTACGAGCACTTCTGAGACGGCCAGAAGCTGTTATCCCTACCAAACTTGAGGTTAATGGAATCACGCTCAACTCAGTAACAAGAGATGTGGTGTGTAATGGTAAAAAAGCTGTTTTGACTGTTAAGGAGTTTGCACTTTTAGAACATCTTATGAGGCATCCGAATCAAATTGTAACTAGAGATCAGATTTTAGAGCATCTGTGGGGGTTTGATTTCAATTCTTTCAGTAATATTATTGATGTTCATATTAAAAATCTCCGTAAGAAGTTAACAGTAAAAAAAATACTTGAAACGGTTCGAGGTGTTGGTTACAGGATTCGTGATCCGCTTAAAAAATAGATTGGTATCGTAATAAATAATTACCGTTCATGCAGTCTTCATGTAGAATCTTTAAAATTATGTCCGTCACTCACGGTATAGATAGGGTTAATTATTACTAGTCTAACTAATATTTCTATGGATTCCTATAGCTCGCCGAGTACAAAGCCTTTATATAGAGGTACTCAGGTTGTTTGGTATATCTTTGGTTTATTAGAAATTCTTATTGCATTTCGATTCGTATTAAAATTGTTGGGTGCAAACCCAGTAGCTGGTTTTAGTAGTTTCATTTACAAAGTAACATATCCTTTTGTGGCACCATTTCTAAATGTGTTTAACATTACACAAGTTGAAGGATCTATTTTTGAATGGACAACTCTTTTGGCAATGGTTGTATACTGGCTTATAGCTCTTGGGATTGTGAAGCTTTTTCTTATGGGAAGAAGCGTCTCAACTCCTGAAGCAGCGTCTAAGCTTGAAGAACAAGATTAATGATTAATAATTAATATAAATACATATGTATACTCTTGCAATAATTCTTATTATTTTATGGTTACTCGGACTTATTACTTCTTATACCTTTGGAGGAATTATCCATGTTCTTTTGGTTATTGCGGTTATTGTAGTCCTTCTTCGATTAATAAGAGGGGATAAGTTACTCGGATAATAAAAGAAAATAGTGTAAATAATTTTGGAAACTTTTGATGGAAGTACTCAGTGAAATGCTGTAAATCCAGTTTTTAAAATTATGATAGAGTTTGGGTATGATTTACTTCATCATTAGTTTACTTATAGCAATCGGAGCTGTTATTTTTGCGATTTCAAATTCTCAAATTATAACTATCCAGTTTTTAACGTGGCAATTTGAAGGATCTCTCGCTCTCATCCTTGTTATTGCTTTTGTTGTTGGGGTTATTTTTACACTCACAGCTACTATTCCGTCATATATAAAGTTATTTTTGAAAACATCTCATTTTAAGAAAAAATTATATACTACTGAAGCGGAAAATTCTTTAAAACAAAAAGAGATTGAGAAACGCAAACTTGAAGAAAGGAAACCTGAGGCACAATCTCCACAGGAATAATTTTTTTTATTAAAAATTATCAGAAGATTCCTTCTGGTATACTTCTTGTATGTTTAGTTTCTTATCAAAGATAAAAAGTATATTTTCCCGTAGAGCTTGGAAGGAAAAATATGAGAAATACGAACGACATATTTCTTCCGTAGCTCTCATTTCTGGTTTTATTATAGATACACTAACCCTAAGTCGGATTGACCGTTTTTTTGAAACGTTCGTTTTTTTTGGATATCTTTTTCTTGCTTCAACTGGAATTATTTTGGTGAATCTCGCTGAGCAAAATAGGTTAGGGGAGAAACCTTCAAAGTTCCACACCTTGTTCTTGGTGGTTATTCAGTTTTCTTTCGGAGCGCTCTTTAGTGGGTTTACAGTATTTTATTTCAGAAGTGCGTCACTTACTGCGAGCTGGCCGTTTATCCTTTTTCTTTTAGCACTTCTTGTTGGTAATGAATTTTTTAGAACTCGATATCAAAAGCTAGTTTTTCAAATTAGTATTTTGTTTGTTGCTATTTTTTCACTCTCTATTTTTTATGTACCTATTATCACAAAAACACTTGGTGTCGGGACATTTATTGTGAGCGGTAGTATAAGTCTTGTCATAATCGGCCTTTTTCTTTTTGTGGTCTCTTGTTTTTTACCAAACAGAATTTATGAAAGTAAAAAAACTATAGCAGGAAGTATTTTGGGTATTTTTGTGATTATTAATATATTTTATTTTACTAATATTATTCCTCCTATACCACTTTCTCTTAAAGATGTGGGTGTATTTCACAATGTTTCAAAAAAAATAAGTGGGTATGAGGTGATAGGTGAGGACAGGTCTTGGTATGAGTTTTTGTTTCCTTTTCAGAGAATTTCTTTAATGAAAGAAAAACCGATATATGTTTTGAGTTCAGTTTTTGCTCCGACAAATTTAAATACAAACATTGTTCATAATTGGCAGTACTTTGATGAAGGTATTAAACGCTGGGTAAGTGTAAGTAAAATAGAATTCGCAATTGAAGGAGGGGCTGATGGTGGTTATAGGGGTTATTCTCAGAAAACAAATCTTTTTACTGGGTACTGGAGGGTTGATATTGAAACACCACGGGGACAGGTGATAGGTAGGATTCGTTTTAAGATTGTTGAGGTGAAGGATTTTTTACGTCTAGAAACCAAAAAGTTCTAAATCATAAGTTGTGGATAACCTGTTGACTAATTGGGTATAAGTTATACAATACAAATAGAACGTAGGAAAGGAGTGAGCCCTTGAGGGACATTTCTTTCCTGCACAATGAAAGGACTTATTATGAAACGTTGTTCGGGTTTTGGTCGGAAACCTCGGAAACCCGGTCGTCGTTACTGACTTCTTTTACTTTTTTTGCCTGCCTCTCTATGAGAGGCAGGCTCTTTGTTTCTATACTATGAAAATATTAATTATTTCTATTGGAAAAAAACACGATGACATGATTAGGTCGGGTGTTTTAGAATTTGAAAAAAGACTTTCTAAGGAGATTTCTCTTGAATGGAAAATTATTTCGTCATCGAATATTAAAGATGAGGGTGAAAAAATTTTAAAAGTAGTTCAGGACACTGATGATCTTATTGTTTTAGATCAAAAAGGTAAGACATTCACTACAGAAGGGTTTGCTCATCATATTCAAAATAAATTAAATCAAAGTACAAGGCGATTTGTTTTTGTAATCGGAGGATCATACGGACTAGATCAAAGTATTTTAGATAAAGCATCTTTAGTCTGGTCTTTGTCAGACCTTACATTTCCACATCAATTAGTTCGTCTAATTCTTGTTGAGCAAATATACAGAACATTCTCAGTTTTAAAAGGGGGAAAGTATCATCACGAATAAAAAATCCTTACGGAGGATTTCTTGTTTTGAGAAGTATGCCCCATGAGATAGTGATATTGGTTCAAGTTATTTAATATCCAAGGCTATATTTGTTAGTTTTTACCCACTACATATCTCGATTTTATTATCTAACGGGGTATAATCCATATAATGGAAAAAGAAATTGGTAGAGGGGACAATCTAAGAAGTTTTATTTTTGGTGTCGAAGATAGTTTGGTTTCTACTGTTGGATTGGTGTCGGGAATTGCTTCTGTCGGTGCTCCTAAGGATGTTATTTTACTTACAGGTATTGTTCTTATTTTTGTTGAAGCATTTTCAATGGCGGCCGGCTCTCTTCTTTCGGAAAATTCTGTTCATGAATTTAGGACACAGAAGGAGGTACCTCTTGCACGGTCCTTCTTTTCTTCTTTGATAATGTTTTTCTCTTATTTTATATCTGGATTTATTGTGATAATTCCATATCTTTTATTTAGTATCGCTACCGCTTTTGTTTATTCCATAGTTGTTTCTTTAGTGGCCTTATTTATTTTAGGAATGATCAGTGCGCGCTTTTCAGGTCTTTCTATGTTGAAGAAGGGTCTGACCATGGCTTTAATTGGAGGAACAGCAATCCTTATCGGTGTGTTAGTCGGATCATTTGTGCATAATATATAGTATGAAAAAAATTCTTAATGAATTTAAACAGTTTGCTATACGTGGAAATGTTGTAGATCTCAGTATAGGTATAATTATCGGCGGAGCATTTAACGGTATTGTTCAGTCTTTGGTAAAGGATGTGATAATGCCACCTATCGGATTTCTTCTGGGTAAGATAGATTTTTCTACTCTTTTTATTTCTTTAGGTGGAAATTATAAAACCCTTGCTGAAGCTAAAGAAGCTGGAATTCCAACTATAAATTACGGTTTATTTATAAATGCTCTTATTGTTTTTATTATTACAGCTTTCTCAGTTTTCCTTTTGGTTAAGGTTATTAATCGATTACGAAAACAAGAAGAAAAGAAACCATCTGATCCAACAACTAAAAATTGTCCTTTTTGTTTTTCTCCAATTTCTATAAAGGCGACACGTTGCTCACAGTGTACTTCGCAGTTGTAGGATAGGTAATTGTTACTATATATACATGTTTCTTATTCTTGATTATGTAATTGCAAAGTATCTTTATACACTCACTCTTCCGTATAAGAATTTTGTTATTTTCTTCGCAGAATATTTTCCTTATATTTTTATTACAGCAGTTATATTTCTCTGGCTGTATGTCTTTAAGGTAAGTAAAAATTATCTCGGACTACTTATAGTCACCTCTGTAATTGTTTCGCGTTTTTTAGCATTGCCTATTATTCGGCTGATAGTACAAAGACCAAGGCCGTATTTATTTGATCTTGATATTGAACCGTTAGTTGATGCAACAGGGTACTCCTTTCCATCAGGACACGCCACTGTTTTCTTTGCTTTAGCAACAGCTGTGTATTTATGGAATAAGAAGGTGGGGTTTGTGTTTCTGTTTGGAGCTCTACTTATTGCACTTGGTAGAGTTTTTGCTGGTGTGCACTATCCATTAGATGTTTTTGTTGGTGCTTTATTAGGAATTACTGTAACCTTTTTTATATCGAAGTTTGTTTCACCTAAATCTTAAATATATGGAGAAAGCCATATTTGCCGCTGGGTGCTTTTAGGAATTGGAGTTGGGTTCGTAGTCTCAAGGTACATTTTAAAATCATAGGTATTCTTATAGAAATTTGTTATAGTCCCTTTTGGCTAGTCCTTTCACAACTTAAGGAGAATTCACACGATGGATATTTCTGCGACCAATGTTCAGAGTATACTCATTCGGCATAGCGTTCCTTTAGATCGCTGGGGCAAAGGAGCTACAAAGCCATTCGAACTTTTAATGAGAGAGCTTGAAGATGGAGAGGCAGTTCTTATAGAAACTTATGGAGGGAAACTCTACCGGCTTATAGGAGTAGTGAGGGTTAGAGTAGAGTGCAAGCGTGGAAAATTACTTCGGTATCTTGTTGAGGTAGAGCAAAGGTTTGCAAACGGGAGTGTTAGACAACGAGGAATACCTCACGTGGCCGGAAAAATCTTATTTACCGAATCACCTGAGGCAGCAGCTCTTCGAGAGCTTAAGGAAGAAATCGGACTTGTTGAAGCTGAGGTGATCCGGCTGAGGAATTTTCAGACGGATGAGAAGTCCATGTCGTTTCCAGGTCTCCACACACTTTATGTGAACTACGAATTTCTATGTTCTGTACCAGCTGATTTCTATCAACCTGAAGGTTATAGTTCTGTTTCGAACGGTACTGAAACTACTTTTAGGTGGGCTGAGGAAAAGGATGAACATGAGCCTAGCGACCCTTAGGGGTCGCTTTTTTATAGCCTGTTTTTTACAATAAGATATAATTCTTATATACGAGAAGGTAAGAGTGTTTCTGTTTTTATTAAAAATTTAGATAGTTATTATGGATAACAAAAAGGAAGTCGCTATATTTGCCGCTGGGTGCTTTTGGGCTAAAACACATTTTTGCAAAGCAAAAATTGTTTGCCCAAGCATTACTTATCAATGTAAGTATTAATTTTTATGAACCAAACTACTAAAGAAAAAGCTATATTTGCCGCAGGTTGCTTCTGGGGTGTTGAATCAGCTTTCAGGAAAATTCCTGGAGTTCTTGATGCTGTTGTTGGATACACAGGAGGACATATTAAAAATCCAAGCTATGAACAAGTGTGTGGCGGAGGAACAGGACATGTAGAGGCAATTGAAGTTAGTTTTGATCCAGATAAAGTTTCGTACACAGAGCTCGTATCAGCTTTTTGGAATTTGCATGACCCGACACAATGGAATAGACAAGGTCCTGATGTAGGTGAGCAATACAGATCTGCTATTTTTGTTTTTAATGAATCACAGAAAAAACAAGCAACAATTTCAAAAGAAGTTTTGGATAAGAGTGGAAAGTATGAAAAAGCAATTGTAACCGAAGTGCGTGATGCAGTAGAATTTTACGAAGCAGAAGAATACCACCAACGATATTTTGAAAAGAAGGGAATTGATCCAACGTGCCACGTTTAGGAGATTAAAAATAAAAGATAAAAAAATCAAAAGCAAGACCCACTTGAATGCGAAGTATTCAAGTGGGTCTTGTGCTATTACATCACAACAAAGGTATTTTATTTCGTACGTTATTTTTTAAAAAGCCTCTTGCCTATGTCTGATATAAGCAAGAGAAAGGGAGTTCACGTACGAGCGGAAAGCCCTTCGGGCTTTCCGCTCGTACTTCTAAAGACAGGAATACTACCCATTGACAATAGTATATATATTGTGCTATAAAAACTCCAGAAATTAAGCACCTTGAAATCGCGTCTGCTGCCGATGGGTAGGAGAAAATGTAGTCATAGCTTTAAGCTCTTGAAAGTGTTAGACGCCGGGCGTCTAACACTTGATATTTTATAGCTATGACTACCAATGTGGAAGTCCTCTGGCAGTGATGAATTGGTGAAAACCAAGAAAGGAAAAAAGCCATGTCTGATAATTTGACTGAGACTTTTTGTAAGGCGGTGATTAATGCTCTTCCGGATGTTCCGCAAAATGTCATGCGAGCTTGGGTTCAGAATCCGGAGGTACTCAAGGAGTTCCTCTTGGTTCTTGTTCCGCGTCAAGAGAGTATGAAGAAAGCATTCATAATGATCACCCTCAGCGCAGTTGAAGTGAAGCGGACTAAAGACTGCTTCATAAAGATGCGGTACAGATATCGTGATCCCAACCTCGACCTCTGGCTCCATCTCGAGCAGAAGGCTCGAGGAGAAGGAAAGGCGACGGTGTGGCAAGTCCTGAAGGGGTTCACTTTTATTGAGGTGGTCCAAAGCCTTCTCAAGACAAGTGAGACCAACAGGAAGAAGCTCTCGAAGCTTCTCATTGAAGGAAAGCACACCTTCACCCTGCCTGAAATCGAAGCACTTATTGAGCGCCAAGAAGCAGGGGAAAATATAGGTCTTCTCGTAAACGGTTACGCAAACTTCCTCTTTACAGAAGACAGTGACGGAAACGTTTCTGTCGTCCACGCGTACCGGGACAGTAGGCGGTGGCGCGTCAATCTGTACCGCCTCGGCTTCGTCAATCGCTGGTCTGCTGTTAACCGTTTCTTCTCTCGCAACTGACACTTTGGACCTTGGAAACTTGGTCCCTTACCCCGCTCTCACTTTTTGTGAGGGCGGGGTAATTTTTTTATCTAAACAAAAAGCTCTACACATCTTTGTTTTTATGCTCGTGGTAGAATTTTGTACATGAAACTTCGCATACCTTTTTTTAAACAAGATACGGATTATAGTTGTGGCCCTGTTGTACTACAGATGGTCCTGCTTTTTTTGGAGATAGAAAAAGTGAGTATGAATTAATACAAAGGGCTCACACTAATAAACATATCGGCACTCGTCATGAATGGATGATTACGACAGTACGAAAAGAAGGACTTTTTTGCTACGTAAATAATAGATCTTCTTTACATGAGATTAAACACTTTTTAGAGCTAGGTCTTCCTGTTATTGTTCATTTTAGTACTTTAAAAGAAGATGAAGGACACTATTCTCTTGTTGTGGGTATAGTTGGAAATAATGTTCTCTTTAATGATCCATGGGATGGAAAGAATTTTAAAATTTCTCAGAAAGATTTTATTTCTCATTGGTACGGAAAGCAGGAAGAAAGAAGTTATACCAAATGGATTATGGTTGTTTCCGATAAAGATCTTGAATTGGGTAAGCAGTATCATCCGCTTGTAAAAACATTGCGGTAAGTTTTTTCTTAAGTATAGTGTTCACATGGATAACTATCTCATTTTAAAAACAGAAAACTCTCCCTCATACGAACTTATCGATAGCGGGGAAGGCGAGAAACTTGAGCGTTTTGGACAAGTTCGTATCAGACGACCTGATCCTCAGGCTGTCTGGAAAAAAAGTGCGGATATTCGAGAGTGGAATGATGTAGATGCTTCATTTGAGCGCGAAGCCGAAAAGGGTTCGTGGAAAACAAAACCACACACACCGGCAGAGTGGCAGGTGCCTTTTGATACGATTACATTAGGAGTTAAATTATCTCCTTTTAAACATACAGGAATTTTTCCAGAACAATATCAAAATTGGAAATGGATAACAGAAAGAGTGCGGAAATCAAATAAGAATATACATGTATTAAACTTGTTTGGTTATACCGGAGGAGCAAGTATTGCAGCTGCGCTTGCTGGTGCAAAAGTAACACATGTTGATGGTTCAAAAGGAACAGTTACATGGGCAAAGAAAAATGCTGAACTTTCAAAAACAGCTAGTGATTCAATTCGTTTTATTGTTGATGATGTAAGAGCGTATGTAAAAAGAGAAATAAAACGAGGGGTGAAATATGATGCAATTATTATGGACCCACCAAATTTTGGTCGCGGTGCCAAGGGTGAGATTTGGAAAATTGAAGAAGATCTTTTGACTCTTCTAAACTCTTGTAAGGAACTTCTTTCTCCCGACCCTCAGTTTATACTTATAAACGGTTATGCTTCAGGATACTCTGCTCTCGGGTATGGAAATCTCCTACAGGATATGATGAAGGGACATAAGGGGGGTGTTGAGGTGGGAGAGGTTGTTCTTGTTGAATCTGGAGCACACAGAATCCTTCCTGCCGGTATCTTTGCACGGTGGTCTGTAATGTAAGAGAAATGTGTTTAAGACGTCTATATACATGGATAATACACATAAAGACAAACAAGAATTTTTTTTACAGGCATACAATGAAAACTCAGATGCTCTTTTTAGACATTGTTATTTTAGGGTGAGTTCTCGTGAAATTGCTCTTGATTTAACTCAAGATACGTTTATGAAGACATGGGAATATGTATCGAAAGGCCATGAAGTTAAAAATTTGAGAGCTTTCTTATTTAAGGTTCTTGGTAATGCAATAATTGATCATTATCGAAAACATAAAACAGAGTCTCTTGATTTAAAGATTGATGAAGGGATGCAATTTGAATCCAAGGGTACTGATATAGAAAAAGAGTCGGAAGTCGGTATGGCTGTTAAGGCAATACAAAAACTTCCTGATCAATATAAAGACGTTATTTTCATGAGATATATCGATGATCTGTCACCAAAAGAAATTGCTGAGATTCTTGAAGAAGAAGAAAATAATATTTCTGTGCGAATACATAGAGGGGTCGCAAAACTTAAGGAAATACTACATATATGAACGACTTACTAAACAAAATTTCGCAACAAGCGAAAAACATAAAGCTGTCTGTCTCAGAAAAGAATCTCATGAAAGAGAGGCTTGTTTCTCATATACAAAAAACAGATAGGATAGTGTCTTCTTCAAGATTTAATTTTGCATACTGGTCTCACGCTACAAAAAAACTCTTTACATTTGATTACGCTCGAGTAATTCCTGTCGCACTCATTGCTATTTTATTTTTTGGTGGAGTTTCGTACGCTGCCGGTGTGGCACTCCCAGGGGACACTCTCTATCCAATAAAAGTTGGATTTAATGAAAAGGTTCAGGCTGTATTTAATGTGTCGAATGAATCCAAGGTTCGTTTTGAAACTAAACTTGCAGAAAAGCGACTTGAAGAAGTAGAAAAACTTTCTTTAAGAGGACCTTTAGAAGTTTCAGTTGAAACTCGTATAAAACAAAGGTTTGAAAGTCATGCAATTAAGGTGAATGAAAGAATAGAGAAGATTGCACTAAAAGATGTTTCAAAAGCTCTTAATCTCGCGTCTGATTTTGAAGGATCTCTAAATGCTCATGAGGCGATTCTTGCAAGAATTGATTCCAGGTCAAATCAGGGAACTGAAATGGCCCTTATGGCGACAATGGCGCTTAAGGTCGCTCCACCAGAAGCTGATACTATTACCGATACAAGTATTGGTTCTAGTGTTAGAAATATTAAAGAACAATCAACAGAGTTCCGTTTAAAACTTGAAGCTGAACTCGCAGTAGGTATGTCAGCAGAAAATAAAGTTTCGGCTGAAGGTAAGATGAAAGCTGCGCAGAATAAACTCCGTGAAGTTAAATCATTTTTTGAAAAGAAAACAGTACGTATGCGTATTGAAAGTAGAGCGGATATAGAATTTAAATTACTGAAAGCACAGGAGTTATTTACAGAAGGGGGTACTAAATTTAAGGCAGGTTTATATACTGAATCTTTTATTGTTTTCCAGACAGTTTTGAGAGAGCTTCAAGAAATCCAAATAAGTTTGAGTAATAGCCTTAAAAAAGAAGAAGTGCCACAGGTTGAAATTAATACATCTCATGATGTTGAGGTTGAAACACTTCCTGTAATTGAAGGTTCTTATGAATTATTTCAAGATCCAGAAATTAAAGTAGAGGTTAAATCCTTAATTAATGAGAAAGTTAAGATCGATAACGGCAATATGCTTTTTAGGTAATGATTGCGGACTTAAAATTTAACTTCTATACTAACCTTATGGCTTTAATTCTCGACGGTAAAATTGCAAGAGACTCTATTGCGGAAAAACTTAAAAACACTTTTCTTGGTTTGGGTGTTCCTCCTCAACTCGCTATTATCCAGATTGGAAATAGGGATGATTCAAATGCGTATATAGCTCAGAAGAAAAAATTTGCCGAAGTTATCGGTGCTAAGGTTGAGCATATTACATTTGATGAGTCTGTAAGAAAGGAAGATGTGGTTCGTCGTATAGAAGAGCTGAACAATAATGCTTCTGTGCACGGTATTATTATTCAGCTTCCAATTCCACAACATCTTGATGAGTATGAACTCGTAGAGAAGGTTTCACCTCAAAAAGATGTTGATGGTTTAACAAGTACAAATCTTAAACTCCTCTGGTCTAATAAGCAGGGTGGATTTGTGCCAGCAACAGCTCGTGGAATTGTTTCGCTTCTTGATTATTACAAGTTACCTTTAGCTGGAAAGAGAATTACAATAGTTGGTAGGTCAATTCTTGTAGGTAAACCAGCGGTTCTCATGATGCTTAATCGAGATGCGACAGTTACCGTTTGTCATTCGGGCACCTGTAATCTTGAGGAAGATACTCGTCATGCTGATATTTTGATTGTTGCAATTGGCAAACCAAAATTTATTGGCAAGGAGCATGTTTCTTCTAAACAGATTATAATTGATGTAGGTATTAATCTTGTGTCAGGTCAGAGTCTAGAGGAAGAAATAGAAGGGACACAGTTGGTTGGAGATGTTGATTTTGATGCAATAAAAGATGTGGTAAGTGCGATAAGTCCTGTACCGGGAGGGGTAGGACCTATGACAGTTGCTTCACTCTTTGAAAATGTGGCGGAGGCTTATACCATGCAAATTAATAGTTAATATAAAAATATATGGATACTCAAAATACAGTTTTATCAGGTTTAGAAAAACGAAGAATGGTTAAGTGGGTTGGAATATTTCTTTTTCTAGCCTCTCTTTTTATTGCTGTAAACACACTTACTGCTCTTAAAGAATACAAATACGTTGGAAGTGGAATTGTTCCAAATAACACCATAACAGTTTCAGGTGAAGGTGAAGTGTTTGCTGTGCCAGACATTGCGAGTTTTAGTTTCTCTTCATCAGAAGATGCTAAGACAGTAAAAGAGGCACAAGACAAAGTTACCAAGAAAATAAATGTAGCTCTTGCAACTCTTAAGGATGATTACAAAATTGAAGATAAGGATATAAAGACAATTGATTACAGTGTGTATCCAAAGTATGAATATACTAGTTTCCCATGTTCTCAGTTTAGTTGCCCTCCAGGTAAACAGAACCTTACTGGTTATACAGTAAGTCAAACTATTGCTGTGAAAGTAAGAAAGGTTTCTGATGCTGGAGATATTCTAGGTAGTATGGGTTCTGCAGGAGTTTCAAATATTAGTGGACTGAACTTTACTATCGATAATGAGGATGCTTTAAAGCGAGATGCACGTCAAAGTGCTATTGCCGATGCTCAAGACAAAGCTAAGGATCTCTCAAGAGATTTAGGTGTAAAATTAGTTCGTATTGTAAACTTCTCTGAATCTGGTAATTACCCAACTTACTACTCAAAAACAGCTAGTTTTGATATGGCTGTGGGAGGAGGTCGTGAAGGTGCTATTGCCCCAGAGATTCCAACTGGAGAGAATAAAATTATGTCGAACGTAACGATCACGTACGAGATACAATAAGAAATCTCTGATTATAAAAATAAAAACAGCCAGAAGCCCTTTGGGCTTCTGGCTGTTTTTCTTACTTGACGTACTTTCTTTTTGAGAGTAGTATGGTCTTATACAAACACGCCTGCGGGCGTTTTTTAATAGAAGAATTTGATCTAATAATCTTTTCTTTTTAATTTTTAATCTTTCAATATGGGTCTTATAAACTATATTCGTGATACAAGAGGAGAGTTAAAGCATGTAAGTTGGCCTACACGTCGACAAGCAATTGTTTTTTCTATAGTAGTTATTATTATTTCTCTCGCTACAGCTGCGTTCTTGGGATTTTTTGATTTGTTGTTCTCGCTT
>Ga0163151_10004114_pt1 | contig 19967 bp, 19 predicted proteins | sample OliLakLV19MP5IB2_FD_145596 | JGI IMG/M metagenome (GOLD analysis project Ga0163151, IMG submission 145596) | Freshwater microbial mat bacterial communities from Lake Vanda, McMurdo Dry Valleys, Antarctica - Oligotrophic Lake LV.19.MP5.IB-2 | ecosystem: Environmental > Aquatic > Freshwater >... | reverse complement strand
CATCAACGCCGTCCGGATCATCCAGCTTCATCGACTTGCGGCATAGATCGGAAATGTTGTTACGCCTGGGGCTACGATCTGCCGCACCTCCGGGGCTGAAATCGAGTACCACGCTCCGGGGGTGAAGCCATTCGTGATACTGATCCGCGCCATCCTGTTTATCGGATGTCGCGTGCGGTATCCTAGATTCTCTCGATTCATTTTGCAAGACACATTTCCACAATAATGGACGCTCGACGATGCCCCCCAAAAAACCGGTGGAGACCGACCCCGTCAGCGGGCACGTCAGCGAACGGGTCCGCGCGCTCCGGCAGCAGAAGAATTGGTCGCTGGAGCAGCTCGCCTCCGCGAGCGGCGTCAGCCGGTCCATGCTCAGCCAGATCGAACGGAACGCCGCCAACCCCACGCTCGCCGTGACCTGCAAGATCGCGCAGTCGTTCGGGATGTCGCTGGCCGAGTTCGTCGAGGTGCCCGGCGCGTCGTCGTCGATCACCGTCATCCGGGCCGACGACGACGCCCACCTGTATCGCAGCGACCGCGACTGCGAGATCCGCACGCTTTCGCCGTTGCATCTGGAGAAGGACGTCGAAGTCTATCAAGTGCGGTTGAAGGCCGGCGGCGCACTCCGCAGCGCCCCGCACTTCCAGGGGACGCGCGAGTTTCTGACCGTCGAGCATGGCAAGTTGCGGATCAAGTCGGGCGACGACGTCTCAGACCTCAATAAGGGCGACTCGGCGAGCTACCGGGCCGACGTGCCGCACGCCCTCGAAAACGCCGGCAAGACCGACGCGACGGTGTTTTTGGTGGTGATCTATCAGTAGTTTTGTCGTGATCTCCGGCAGAGAAGAGGATCAGAGAACCGCGAAGGCGCAAAGGACGCGAAGGAAGAGAGAGCGATCAGGCTTCAGGAGTCAGGTTAGAAAAGAAGGGTGACTCAGCAAGCCACGGATTCTGCGCTACTCTTGTCTTCCCGACTCCTGATAACTTTGACTTCCTTCGCGTCCTTTGCGCCTTCGCGGTTTTCCAATCTTCCTCGTGCGGGTGTCTGTGACAAAAACGCAACCTGTCGTGCTGTCCACATCGCATGGTCGAATCGCTACAATGCCCGCTATGCCAACTGATCCGGCGAGCGACGACGCATTGACTCCGCGGCTCGACAAGACGGCGGTGTCGATCGTGCCGTTGTCGCAGGCCGATGACGAAAACGCGTACTGGTGGTCGCGCACGCCCGAAGAGCGGATGCAGCATCTCGAATACCTCCGGCGGCTCAATTATGGCGAGGCGGCGACCGGCCGGATGGTCAAGGTGCTCGAGATCGTACAGAAACCGTGGGGTTGAGTCCGCGATGCTGAGTCGGTAGGGTTTCTCTTCCCACACCTCCGATTCACTTCTTTGACGGACACCCATGAACCCCTACCTCGCAGAATTCCTTGGCACGGCGATTCTCATCCTGCTTGGCAACGGCGTGGTCGCCAACGTGGTGCTGGAGCAGACCAAGGGGGCCAAGGCAGGCTGGATCGTCATCACCGCCGGCTGGGCGCTGGGGGTCTTCACCGGCGTGATGTGCGTCGGGCAGTTCAGCGGGGCGCATCTCAACCCGGCGGTGACGGTGGCGCTCGCCGTCGCCGGCACGTTTGCGGCCGATCAGGTCGCCGGTTACATCGCGGCTCAAATGGCCGGGGCGTTTGTCGGCGCGGTGTTGGTGTACCTGTTCTACAAGCCGCACTTCGACGTCACCGCCGACCAGGGGGCGAAGCTCGCCACGTTCTGCACCGGGCCGGCGATCCGAAATCTCCCGAACAACTTTTTCTGCGAAGCAATCGGCACGTTCGTGCTGATCTTCGCCGTGCTGCTGGCGGCCGATCCGAAGTTTGAGATGGGGACGGGCACGGACCTGCACACGACGGTGAAGGTGGGAATGGGCTCGCTGGGTGCGGTCCCCGTGGCGTTCGTCGTGTTCGCGATTGGATTGTCGCTGGGCGGGACGACGGGGTACGCCATCAACCCCGCGCGCGACCTCGGGCCGCGGATCGCACATGCGGTGCTGCCCATCGCCAACAAGGGGAGCAGCGACTGGGGCTACGCGCCCATTCCAGTGCTTGGACCACTCGTGGGCGGAGTGGCCGCCGCGGTGCTGAAGACGGCGATCGTCAGCGCTTCATAGACGGTCAACCGCGCAACAAAACAGCCCCGAGATCGCGCTCGGGGCTGCGGTGGCGTCGATCTTGCGATGGCGGCCGTTACTCGGCCGTCGCTTCGCGGAACGGGAACGTGGCGAACGGTTCCATCGGTTGCGGCGGAAGCGGCGTGCGGGAATTGCGAATCGTATAGCGGTAGGCGATCACCTTGCCGGAAGTCAGTTCGGCGATGTACAGCACGCCGGGCGACGTGGTCGTACCGCCCCGGCTGTTGAGCTCGGCCCGGCCGGGGATGATCACGAACTTGGGTTTGGCGTTGGCGTCCGTGAGAAAATCCGGACCGATCATGCGGAAGTAGAACGACGTGAACGTCGCCGTCTGGGCATTGAGCGTCGCACCGGTCAGGCGGCCGGTCAGGAAGTCGAGCACGAACACCGATTCGGGCTGCGCGATCCCGGAATCGGTGGTGCAGATGGCGAAGCGCTCTTCGCGGTCGGTCGCCACGGCCTGTGCGGTTTCCAGCGGCCAGAGATAGGACAGTCCGACGCCGATCACCACGCCCGCCACCAGCCACCACGCCCGTTGATCGCTTGGATGTTGCACTGGACGAACTCCTGGGACATCTCCGCTGACTCGGCCCAATGATCTGCGCGTGCCGACCGTGCCGAACGGTTGTGGATTCTACCCCGTTCCCGGCGATACAACCAGAGCGATCGTCCGAACCGGTTCAATCGGCCCGTCCCCAGTCGGTGGCGGCTGGCCGCAAAATCCCGCGGGTTGTGCAACTTCCCATTGACCGCGGCCGTCGCGCCCCCGTGCAATGAAGGAACCCAAACGCCGGGTCGGTGGTCGCAACTGCCGCTCGACGTGGGGATGACCGGAGTCACGACGGTTCCGGCGGTCTTCGCACACTCAGATCCAGTGAGGCGCTCCATGAGGATGCGGTTGGCGGTTGGCGGCTTGCTCGTGTTGCTCGGTCTGGTCGCCGTCGAAGCGGCGCCGTCCGCGCGCGCCGTGCGGCTGAACATCGTGTTCGTCACGTTCTGCGACGGCCTGGACGTCGCCATCCGCGACCGGCTGGGCGTGACCGGCCGGCACACGGGTTGCGGTCAGAACGAACTGGTCCGCGGCAATCAGTTCACCACCCCGGACGGAGAAACCGGCGTCACCGTGACGTTCCTCGACCAGACCATCGGCCGCCGAGTACGGATCGAAGTCTTCCAGACCGGCTTCCGCGCCGGCAACTTCTACGAGTACGACGTCCGCACCGAAACGCTGCTGCGGTACGGCGACTGGCAACCGGCGCCGCCGCCGATCTGAACGTCTGCACGATTCGCGCTGCACGACATCCGGAAGCCCAGGGATTGCTATCCCTGGGCTTCTTGCGTTGCGTAACATGAAAGTGTCCCGGACGCTTGAAGCGTCCGGGACACTGATTCATCGGGGAGCATTCATGACGCGGGTCGCCGTCTTGGGCGGGTTCGGTCAACTCGGCAGCGATGTCGTCCGGCGGTTGGGCGAGCGGGCGATTGCGCTCGGACACGCGGACGCCGATCTGACCGATGCGGCACAACTCGCCGCGCGATTGGAGACTGTCGGGCCGGATATCGTCATTAACTGTGCAGCGTACAATTTGGTCGACCGCGCTGAAGACGAGCCGCATGCCGCGCTGGCCGTGAATGCGGTCGGCGTGCGGAATCTGGCGACGTGGTGCCGCGACCGCGACGTGCCGCTGCTGCACGTCAGCACCGATTACGTGTTCGGCGCGGAGGCGTCGCGGCGCACGCCCCATCTCGAAACCGATACGACCGGCCCGGTGAGCGTTTACGGAACGAGCAAGCTCGCCGGTGAGAACGCGGTGCGGGAGCTCTGTCCGCGACACTGGATCGTGCGGACGTGCGGGCTGTACGGTCGCCATGCCGCGCGCGGGAAGGGGAACTTCGTCGAGACCATGCTGCGGCTCGCGGAGGAACGCCCCGAATTGCGGCTTGTGAACGATCAGCGCTGTACGCCAACCAGCACCGCCGATCTGGCAGACGCGCTGATCGCGCTCATCGAGTCCGCACCGTACGGGACGTACCATGCGACCAACAGCGGCGACTGTACCTGGTACGAGTTCGCCCAGGCGATCTTCGCGGCGGCGGGTTTGTCGCCGCGGGTGGTCCCGATCACTTCCGCCGAATTCGCCGCCAAAGCGCGCCGGCCGGATTACAGCGTGTTGAATTGCGGGAAGCTCGCGGCGCTGGGCATCACGCTACGCCCGTGGACCGAGGCGGTGGCGGAGTATGTTCGCGCATCACACTAACCCGAAGCGTCAGCGAGGACGAGCGCTCCCTGCCGCGTTGGACATCACGGTCACGTCGAAGACTCCGTGACCGTGATGTCCAACGCGGCAGGGAGCGCTCGTCCTCGCTGACGCTTCGGGTTGGTAGGGAGAGTCACTTCGCCAATTTCTTCTTCAGCGGCGTCGTGTAGATGTACAGCAGGTGCTCGCTCTCGTCCTGCTTCGAGACGAACGTCAGCTCCTTGTCGGCGACAAGGCCGGGCACGTCGAACTCGTGCGAGATGATCCGCGCTCCCTTCGGCAGCTTCTCCAGTTGCGGGATCAGCCGGTCGTTCAGCTCCGGCAGCAGGAACAGCGTGACGACCGTCATCGGCTTCAGATCGACGGTGAAGATGTCCTGCTCGTGGATCGTCACCAGCGCTTCCACGTCCTGCTTCTTCGCCGACTCGCGGGCGATCTTCACGTACTTCGGGTCGATCTCGTAGCCGACGCCGCGGCAGCCGTGGCGCTTCGCGGCGGTGATGACGAACCGGCCGTCGCCGCAGCCGAGGTCGCAGACGACGTCGTCCTTGCCGACCTTCGCCAGACGCAGGATTTCCTCGACGACGTCCTGCGTCGTGGCATAGAACCCGACGTCGGGCTTCTTCTTCGGGGCCGGCGTCGGCTCGACGGCGAACGTGACGGCAATCGCCAGACAGCCCGCGAGACACATTACGAACCGGACAGAACTGCGATGGAACATCGAATCCGCTTTCAGAGTTACGGTCGGAGAATTGGTTCCCATCTGGTCCCCTCGCCCGCCGCTTCGGTGGGAGAGGGCTAGGGTGAGGGTGCCTTTGGCTTTCTCCTGCGGCGATCGTGGAAGTCAGAAATCCAGAATACACCCTCACCCCGACCCTCTCCCACCGAAGCGGCGGGCGAGGGGGTCAGAGTTCATTTCGTGACCGTTTCTCAATAGCTTCGTACCCCCGACAAAGCAGGTACACCGGCACGCCGCAGAGGAGCGGCACGGCCATCACCGGGGTCAATGTTTTGGCATAGTCGGCCGCCGAGTACAACATGAACCCGCACGCGGCGATGAAGATCAGCGGCGTCACCGGCGAGCCGGGCACGCGGAATGGCCGCGGGCGGTCGGCGTCGCGAACGCGGAGAATGAGAAATCCGACGGCGTTCAGCAGGAAGAACAACCAGAACGCCGGGGCCGAGCCAGCCACCAGCGTTGAAAACCCGCCGCGATATTCGGCCCAACCGATGGCGGGCAATCCGACAGCGTGGACGCCAAAGTCAATCGCCTGCCGGCCCGCCTCCGTTCCGACCGTTAAGATCATGGCGATGGTCACCGCGGCCTGGAGCAGCAGCGACGTCCACGGCGCTCCATTCCGGCTCCACTGCCCCAGCCACGCGAACAAGCGGTAATCCTGTCCGAGCATGACATGCACGCGCGAGGCCGAGAGAATCAGGCCGTTCATGCCCCCCAGGGCCGACGCCACCACCAGTCCGCTCATCAGTCGTTCGCCGACCGGACCGCAGAGTTGCTTCAGCACATCGGCCGCCGGTTGTTGCGAGGCGATCAGGCCGTCGGCGCCGAGTCCGTACAGATACGCCAGGTTGATGACGAGATACGCGACGGTGATCAGCCCCATGCCCAGCAACAACGCGCGGGGCACGTTGCGGTTGACGTCGCGGACTTCGGCGGCGACGAACGCGGCGTCGCTCCACCCGCCGTAGGCATAGAGCACGAGGACCACGGCTAGCGTCCAACCGGGCCCACCGCCGGATGACGGGGTCGCCGTCCACGGATCGCCGCTGCCGGCGGTGAAACCCGCGACGACGATGGCCGTCAATCCCACGATCTTGACGATTGTCAAAGTATTCTGGACGCGTGCCCCGGCCCGCAGTCCGAGCAGGTTGATCGTCGTCAGTGACACGACGGCCAGTGTCGCCAGCCAGGGGAGCGCATCAACGGTCAATGCGGGGACATCGTCTGTATAGCTGCCGAGGAACTTGATGGCATAGCCGGCGAAGATGTACGCCATCGCGCCGATGCTGCCGGTCTGGATGATGACCAGTTGCCCCCACGCGAACAGAAACCCCAGCCACGGTCCATACGCGCGGGTGAGGTAATTGTATTCGCCGCCGCAGCGCGGATAGGTCGTGGCCAGTTCCGCATAGATGAGCGCCCCGACGAATGAAATCATGCCGCCCAGGAACCAGAATCCCAATCCGGCAAACGGCGAGGGAGAATTCGCAAAGATCAACGGCGGCGCCTCGTAGATCGACACGCCGACGACGATCCCCACGATCAGGCTGACGGCGTCCCACAGGCTGAGCGTAGACGCGGGGCGATGGTCGGCGGCAGTCAACGGGGGATCTCGCGCTGGGGAGCCAGTGTCCCGGACGCTTCCAGCGTCCGGGACACTTTGTTCGAGCGAGCGATGCTACCGGTTCGACACGCGCCGGGAAACCGAACTGACGCGGCGTCGGGGGGATTTGTCTTGTAGGGTGCAGTCGAGTCCGCGAGGCTCACCCCGACGATCCCTGGCGGGTGGTGGCCTCACGGCTGCGGTGCGATGGGCACCACGGGAGCAGGCGGCATCGTCACGGGGGCGCTGCTGCGTCCGGCCTGGAACGCCACATAAATGGCGAGCAGCACAATCAGCCCCGCGCCGATCAGCAGCAGCGTCTGTCGCGACACCGGCAGCCGGGGCAGCTTCATGGACCGGCTGCGGGCGCTGACTTCGGACGTGTCGTCGAAAATGTCGTCGTAAATCGGGTCGCCGTCGTCCGTGAACGACCGCCGTTTCAGAACCGTGCGGGTTTCGGCGGCGGCCTCGTCGCGAGCCGCTTCCAACGGCGATTCACTCTTCTCGGGCACTCGGACGACGCTGCCGCAGAGTTTGCACTGCACGCGATGCCCGGCCCGCATGGCTTTGACATCGAAGAACCCCTTACAATCGGGGCATTCGACGTGAATCCGCGACATCCCACTCTCCCGCGGCGGTCCTCCGAGGATTTGCGACCGCCGACCGCCCAAATTCCGAAGACTTCAGCATCGCATCGCCGCCGGGCGGACTCAAGCCCGGCTTCCCGTTTCGCGGACGCATGGCCGCTTCTCATTTTCCTCCAGGCGGCGTAGGCTACAGGACACGAAATTCCGATCCAGCATCGGATCGAAGCGGGAGACACTCCATGCGGCACAATGTTTGGACGCTGTCGGCGGCGCTCTTGATGATTGCTCCGTTGGCAGTCGACGCGGAAGTCATCCGGCTCAAGACCGGGCACAGTCTCGAAGGGGATGTGCTGAAGGAGCAGCCGGACGCCATTTATGTCGACATCGGCATCGACGTCATCCGCGTGCCGGTGGCGCAGATCGCCTCCCGGGTTGCCGAGGTGACCGCCGCCGTCGCAACGCCGAACTCGCCGGTCCGCGAGCACCAGCTCTACCGCGAAGCGGAACTGCCGCGGAAGTCGATTCGCGAGTTGTCGGAGCAGTTCGGCGAGGGGGTGGTGCTGATCCAGACGCCGAGCGGCCTCGGGTCCGGGTTTCTGGTGCACGAGTCCGGTTTCTGTGTGACGAATTATCACGTCGTCGAGAAGGAGACCCGCATCGCCGCCACGCTGTTCACCCGCGGCGCGACGGGCGAGTTCAGCCGGCAGCGGATTGACGACGTGCGGATCGTGGCCCTCAACCCGTACTTCGATCTGGCGTTGTTGCAGTTACCGCAACAGCCGGGGCTGCCGTTCAAACCGGTCTACCTCGCTCGGGAAGACAACCTGCAGAATGGCGAAGACGTGTTCGCCATCGGCAACCCTTTGGGGCTGGTCCGGTCGATTTCGCAGGGGATCATCAGCACCAAAAACCGCAACGTGAAGGGGTTGGTCTACATCCAGACGACGGCCGACATCAACCCCGGCAACAGCGGCGGACCGCTGTTCAACGCGCGGGGGGAGGTCATCGGCGTGACCAACATGAAACTGCTCCATGCCGAGGGGCTGGGCTTCGCGATTCCGGTGTCGTATCTCAAATTGTTCCTGGAGCATCACGAGGCCTTTGCTTTTGATCGAAACAATGCCAACAGCGGATTCCGATATCTCGATCCCCCGCGGCGAAAAGCCGCGGCGACCGAGACTCCGGCGGCGAAACAGCCGCCCGCCACGAGTCGGTGAAACCCGCGAGCCGGCTGAAAGGTAGGCGCACCCGGCGGAAATGTCGTCAGCGGGGGATTGTCGCCGCGCTGTCAACTGGTCAAGATATCAGCGCGACGGCGTCACGGTTGCCGTCGTCGCGTGCAAAAACGACGGCGTTGCGAGTCAGGATCTGTCAAGGAATTGATTTCTGATTGGTCCCCTCGCCCCCGCTTCGGGGGAGAGGGGGCCGGAACAGAGTCCTTGACGGTCTTTGACGTCCGTGCCGGCGTTCCGAGGTTAGCCTAGAGAGGGATTGGACCGTTCCATGCGCAAGTTGATGTTGGTGTTCGCCGTCATGACCGCCCTGTACCCAACGGGTCGGGTGTGGTCGCAGGACGAAGAAGTCTACGGCGAGGCGCTGCTGCCTCCCGAAACGCTGCTGATGATCTCGGCGCCCGACATCCCCGCGCTCAGCGAGCGGATGTCCGCCTCGACCGGCGGCAAGATGTATGCCGATCCGCAGCTCAAGCCGTTCATCGACCAGCTCAAGGCCAAGTACGAAGAGCATTCGGCCAACCTGAAGGAGGAAATCGGCGTCTCGTTCACAGACCTGCTCGAATTGCCGCAGGGCGAGATCACCATCGCACTGGTTGAGAAGCCCGCGCGGAAGCTCAACGGCGTGCTGATGATCGACTATGCGGACAACGACGAAGTCGCCGACAAGCTCATTGAGAAGATGGACGCGGCCCTCACCGAAAACGGCGCCGAACACTCCACGCAGATGGTGGGCGACCTCGAAGTCGAAGTCTATAAGCTCGCCGGCGGCAAGGACAACCCGCTGAAGACGCTGTGCTACTTCACCGACGAGGGATACTTCGTGCTGGCGACCGACCTCGCCGCGATCAAGTCGGTGATCGAGCGCTGGAACGGCGACGCCAAGACCAGCCTCGCCGACCAGGAAGTCTTCGCGTACATCATGGAGAAGTGCGACACCGGCGAAGAATCCGCGGTCTTCAAGTGGTACGTCAATCCGATCGGTCTCGTGCAGGCCACCGTCAGCATGGTTCCCCAGGCCAGCATGGCGCTGGGCTTCATCCCGGTCCTCGGGCTCGATCGCCTGGATGCCTTCGGCGGCACGATGGACGTCGGCGTCGAGGACTACGACTACGTCAGCAAGACGTTCGCGTATGTCGAGCAACCGGCCTCGGGCGTGCTGGGCGTGTTCAACTTCCCCGCCGTCGAGCAGGTTCCCCCCGCATGGGTGCCGGCCGACGCCGCCATGTACATGGGCCTCAACTGGAACGTCGAAGAGGCGTACCTGTCGGTCGAGTCCGTCTACGATTCGTTCCTGGGTCCGGGCTCGCTGGGCAAAGTGATCGATAACTTCTCCGCCGCTGAAGACGGCCCCGGCATTCACGTCAAGAACGACATTCTCGACAACCTCTCCGGCAAGATGCAGATCGTCACGATGGCGCCCGCGGATGTCTCCGACGACGCTCCGCCCGTTCCACCGATGACGTTCTCGATCGCCATCAAAGACGCCGCCGCGATGCAGAAAACGCTCGCCAAGGCCGCCAAGTCCGACGGTTTCCCCGGCAAGGCCCGCCAGTTCGAGGGCGTGACCGTCTACGACATCCCCGCCGACCAACTGACCGTCGCGGTCGCCGTCGTGGGTGACGCGCTGGTCGTTTCGACCAATCCGGCGACGGTCGAGAGCCGCGTCCGCGGCAAGTCGGCGAATTCGCTCGCCAACTCCGCCGCCTACAAGGCGTTCGTCAAGCACCTGCCGAAGAAGTCTTCGATGCTCACCTTCCAGAAGCAGGACGCGCAGTTCAAAGCGGCCTACGACCTGCTCAAGAAGCAGGACAACGACCAGTTGGAAGGCATCGACCTCAGCACGCTGCCCGACTTCAGCGTCATCCAGAAGTACCTGAGGCCGACCGTGAGCTACGCCATTCCCGACGAGAACGGCGCCTTCTTCATGGGCTTCTCGCTCAGCGACGAGTAACGCCGGCTCGCAACGATTGATCTGAGAACGCCGCCGAGGCCCACATCGGCGGCGTTCTCTGCTTTCAGAAGGCGCGGGGTTCCACCCCCGCGGATCCACTTCACATCCGGCTCAAACACCGCCGGGTGCCATGCTTGCAGCTTTGGGCAAGCCTGTGATTGGCTTCCGATTCACGAAAGACATGCTTGCCCAAAGCTGCAAGCATGGCACCCAACACGCTCACTTCACAACCCGCCGGGAACTCGCGCACGGCCGACACGGCCGTGGCACACCAGACGCTCATCTTCGCTGAGCGACTGTGCGCGAAAGCCATTCTCCGGCGCGGGTGGAGGCATCCGCGCCCGTCTTGTAGCATGGGCCAATGCACAATCTCGATCTGATCCTGACGCTGACGGGCGGACTGACGGGCGCGCTGGTGCTGGGGTACATCACGCACCGCCTCGGTCTGTCGCCGCTGGTGGGGTATTTGCTGGCGGGGATCGCCGTCGGGCCGAGCACGCCCGGGTTCGTCGCCAACCGCGAGCTGGCCGATCAGTTGGCCGAGATCGGCGTGATCCTGCTGATGTTCGGCGTCGGGCTGCACTTCCATTTCGATCAACTGCTCGCCGTCCGTCGGATTGCCATTCCGGGTGCGGTCGGGCAAAGCGTGCTGGCGACGCTGCTGGGCTGCCTCGTGGCGTGGGCGTTCGGCTGGGGCTGGTCGGCGGGACTGGTGTTCGGTCTTGCGATTTCGGTCGCCAGCACGGTCGTGCTGCTGCGGGTGCTGGTCGACAACAACGACCTGCAGACGCCGACGGGGCACATCGCCGTCGGCTGGCTGATCGTCGAAGACCTGTTCACCGTGCTGGTGCTGGTCCTGCTGCCGGTGCTGTTTCCCGGTGACGCCGCCGAGGGAGGCAACGTCGCAATTGCGTTGCTGCTGTCGCTGGCGAAGATCGGCCTCTTGATTGTGTTCATCGTGTTCGCGGGCGGACGGTTGCTGCCGTGGCTGCTGGGACATGTGGCGGCGACGCGGTCGCGCGAGTTGTTCACGCTGACCGTGCTGGTCGTCGCGTTGGGAATGGCCGTGAGCGCGGCGAAGCTGTTTGGCGTGTCGATGGCGCTCGGCGCGTTTCTGGCGGGGATGGTCGTCGGGCGGTCGGACTTCGCCGCCCGGGCGGCGTCCGAGGCATTGCCGATGCGCGACGCCTTCGCCGTCCTGTTCTTCGTCTCAGTCGGGATGCTGTTCGACCCGATGTTCCTCCTCGAAGCCCCGCTGCTGGTGCTGGCGACATTGGGGGTGATTCTGATCGGCAAGCCGCTGGCGGCGTTCGCCATCGTGCTGTACTTACGGTCTCCGCTGCGGTTGGCGCTGTCGGTGGCGGTGGCGTTGGCGCAGATCGGCGAGTTCTCGTTTATTCTCGCTGCCCTGGGTGAGGAACTGCACATCCTGCCCGAAGCCGCGACCAACGCGCTCATCGCCGCCGCGATCATTTCGATCAGCCTGAACCCGATCTTGTATCGGCTGATCGGCTACTTCGAGGCCGAGGCCAAACGTCGCCCGCGGCTGTGGGCCTGGTTGAACGCGCGGTCCAAAGCCGGACTGGCCGACTCATCATCCTCTGCAACGACGATGGAGGCCAACCCGCGCGACAGCGCGATCGTCGTCGGTTACGGTCCGGTCGGCCGGACACTGGTGCGGCTGTTGCAGCAGAACGAGATCGAGCCGGTCGTCATCGAACTGAATCTGGAAACCGTGCACCGGCTGCGAGCCCAGGGGCTGCGGGCCGTGTATGGCGACTGCACGCATCAGGAGACGGTGCAGGAGGCCGGTGCGAAGAACGCCGTGGCGTTCCTGCTCACGTCGTCGGGCATGCACGGCAGCGAGGAGGCGATCCGGCAGGTGCGCGAGGCGAACCCGAACATCCGCGTGTTCGCCAGGGCCACCTATCTGCGCGAGGTGCCGGAGCTGAGGAACGCCGGGGCCGACGTCGTCTTCTCCGGCGAAGGAGAGGTGGCGCTGACGATGACCGAGTTCGTGCTGCGCCAACTCGGCGCCACGGACGAGCAGATCGACCGCGAGAAAGACCGCATCCGGGCCGAGTTGTTCGGGGGAGCGCAGACGGAGACGCCGTGGATCTCGCCCACCGCGAACGACGCGCCAGGCACAGCTTCACCATCGGCGTCGGACGAGGCTGAGAAGACTGGCTGATCCACAAGGCTGCCAACATTGGTGCTGAGATCTTGGGTGCCATGCTTGCAGCTTTGGGCAAGCATGTCTTTTGCCGATCAGTGCGCGGAACGACACGGCAGACTGGGGAGTATTCGCGAAGGGTTGGATTCTGACTCTGGATGTCGTGCAACAAGGGCAAGACATGCTTGCCCAAAGCTGCAAGCATGGCACCCGGCAAGATGCGGTCACCTCCGGCTCGCGAAGCCTGACCGGTTCGATTCAGCGCAATGTTCCGGCTAAACTCTGGAGCGACTGCGGCCTTCATTCCGGTTCGCACGGGCGCGCTTTCCCGGTGTTGCCGATCGGTTCTCTGCAAAGGATTTCCGCCCGTGGGACGATGCGTTCTGGGTTCGGTGGTGGTTGCGCTGATGCTCGCCGAGGCGCTCTGTTTCGGGCAGGACAACGCAGCGCACGCCGTCGCACCGGTCGATGAGGGCGATCGCGCCGCAGTTAGGGAACCGGGGCACCACCAACCGGGCCCAAAGATGGGCGAACTGCTGCCGCTGGGTTCGATGTTGCCGTTCGCCGGCCTGCTACTGTGCATCGCCGTGTTTCCGCTGGCGAGTCCGCACTGGTGGGAGCACAACCTCAGCAAGGGGCTCATCGCCGCGGTCCTTGCCGTGCCGACGGCACTCTATCTGGCGTCGTTCGGCGACCCGGGCTGGCACGCGCTGGAACACGCCGGCCGCGAGTATCTGTCGTTCGTGCTTTTGCTCGGCTCGCTGTTCGTCATTTCCGGCGGAGTCTACGTCCGCGGTCGCCTGGCGGGCACGCCACTCGTCAACACGATCGTCCTCGCCCTCGGCACGGCGATCGCCAGTTTCGTCGGCACGACCGGCGCGTCGATGCTGCTGATCCGCCCCTTGCTGCGGGCCAATGCGACCCGCCCCCGCGTGGCGCACGTCGTCGTGTTCTTCATCTTCACGGTCTCGAACTGCGGCGGGTTGCTGACGCCGCTGGGCGATCCGCCGTTGTACCTGGGCTTCCTGAAGGGGGTGCCCTTCGAATGGACGTTCCGGTTGACGCCGCAGTGGCTGGTCGTCAACGGCATTCTGCTGGCGGTATTCTTCGTCTGGGACACGCTGGTCTATCGCCACGACAAGGCTACGGGGGACACCGAGCCGCCGCTGACGACTGACGCCCCGCAGGCGACGTTCGGCCTCGAGGGCGCCCACAACCTGCTGTTCCTCGGCGCGATCGTGGGCATCATTTATTCCGCGGGGAACGGCCTCGGCACCGGCGGCCAGGACTGGCCGCCGTTCCTGCAGGAAGGGCTGATGCTCCTGACCGGCGCGGTCAGCTATCTGTTGACGTCACGCCAGGTGCGCGAAAAGAACCGGTTCTCCTTCGACCCGATCTTCGAAGTGGCGATTTTGTTCGCGGGCATCTTCGTGACGATGATCCCCGCTTTGGCGATTCTCAACGTGAACGGGAAAGAACTCGGGCTGAACGAGGAGTGGGAATTGTTCTGGGCCTCCGGCATCCTGTCCGGCTTTCTCGACAACGCCCCGACGTACCTGACGTTTGCGGCCACGGCCGCCGGCAATCATGGCATCCCGCTCGAGGGCAAGTATCTGGCAAAGCTCCTGGCGATCGAGGGCGCCGCCGACCTGCTCGCCGCCGTCTCCTGCGGGTCGGTGTTCATGGGGGCCAACACCTACATCGGCAACGGGCCGAACTTCATGGTCAAGGCGATCGCCGAAGAAAACAACGTCCGCATGCCGAGCTTCTTCGGCTACATGCTGTACTCGGGCGGGATTCTGATTCCGATCTTCGTGCTCGTCACGTTCCTTTTCTTCCGGTGAGCCGATGATGCGCGCTGCATCGTTCGTCCTGTGGCTGCTCGCGGCCTGTGCTCCGCCGGCATCGGCGCAAACGCCGCGCTGGACGTGGTCCGAACTGCCGGCGCTGCCGGACACCGTCGGCCTCGCGGGCGCGTTCGTCGGCGTCTCGAACAATGCGTTGATCGTCGCCGGCGGGGCCAACTTTCCCGCCGGTCGACCGTGGGACGGCGCGCAGAAAATCTGGCACGACGAAGTTTACGTGCTGACCGATCCGCAGGGGCCGTGGCGAATCGCCCGGACAAAACTGCCGCGGCCGTTGGGATACGGCGTCGCGGCGGAGACCTCGCACGGCGTGCTGTGCATCGGCGGCAGTGATCTCGACCGGCATTACGCGGACTGCTTCCTGATGGCGTGGACCGGTGACGACGTCCGCATCGCGCCGGTCGCGCCGCTGCCTCTACCGTTGGCGAACGGCTGCGGCACGTCGGCCGGTTCAACCGTGTTTGTCGCCGGAGGCACGGACTCTCCGTCCGCGGCGGAGTGCCGTTCGGAGTTCCTGTCGTTGGATGTGACGCCGGATTCCCCGGCGTTGTGGCGATGGTCCAAACGTCCCACGTGGCCGGGACCGGAGCGGATGCTGTCCGTGGCCGGGGCCGTCGGCTCCGACTTCTATCTGATCGGCGGACTGCGGTTAAAGGCCGCGGCCGATGGCAAGCCGGAGCGCATCAAGCCGTTCCTGTCCGATGCGTATCGGTTTTCCCCCGGCGACGGCCGGTGGTCTCGCATCGCCGATCTGCCGAAACCGCGGGCCGCGGGGCCATCCCCGGCGATCGAGTTCGCCCCGTCGCAACTCGCGCTCTTCGGCGGCGACGACGGTTCGTCCGGCGTCGAGTTGCGCGACCAGCATCCGGGCTTTCCGGCGGAGATCTCTGACTACGACACGACGACGCAGCGGTGGACGATGGCCGGCTCGCTGCCGCGCCGCATCGTCGGCGACCCGGTCGTCCATCCCACGGCGAGCATCTGGGCGCCGGTGACGACGGGCACTGCGCGTTGGAACGGTCGCATCGTGATCCCCACCGGCGAAGCCCGCCCCGGCGTCCGCACGCCCAGAGTGCTGTCGGCAACGGTCGCCGTTGAGTAGCGGTCAATGGGTGCCATGCTTGCAGCTTTGGGCAAGCATGTCTTCGACCCGAACGTACATGCTTGCCCAAAGCTGCAAGCATGGCACCCAGGAAGACCTGACCGCATCACGCTGTCCGGCACCCAATCGTCAGCAGCACGTTGGCCCACAGCGCGCGGTCGGCGGTCTGAATGGTGAGAACGTGATCGCGCGACGCGACCGCTTCGTAGAAGTCCCACTTCGAGATCGGCGACAACGCCAGCGACAGCCCCGCGGCTTGGACGATGCGGCGGTAATCGGCCCACACCGGCGGATCACCCTGGAGCGCATACGGGTCGTCGGCCGGAATGCCCATCGTGTTGACCGCGTCCACCGGGATCGCCGTCAGCAGCGTCTCCAGCACCTGGCTGCACGTGACGATCCCCGGCGCGAGATTCAGGCTGACCAGCGTCGCGTTAGGCCCGATCGCCGTCGACGCCGGGTAATTCCCGTCCGCAATGAGCACCTTCGCGTGATGCCCCGCCCGGGCGAGGACGGCGGTGATTTCGGGATGGAGAAGTTGAGATTTGAGCATGTGCGAGTCATTCAGAATCAGTATGCGATGTATGCTTTGCGAAGAGAGTTTCACGGACGACGGACCAAGGGATGGATTTCACTTCGCCGCGGTCGAATTCCTCAATGCGTCGTTTGATCTCCGCCGCCCACGCTTCGTCGTAACCGGGATCCTTTTCCGTGATATCATCTCCGAGCAGCAGGTGTGCGAGTTCCATGCGCTCCCGATCAGTGAGGAATTGCGCCAGATCGGACAACAACTTCACGCGCGGTGACATCGCTCATTCTCCTTGCGCGTAGTATGGGACGAGTCTTCGAGTCCCACCCTACAAGGCTGGCTCGTTCTTCGGGGATAGATTTGCGAATCCGTCAATCATCACGCAGACTGCCGAAGACAGACTCGTCGTTCTTCCAAACGAGAACATCCTCCTTGTCAAATTGGAACTCGACCCAGCCCGCATTGAGTGCATTCGAGTATTCCAATTGCGTTCCCTCGTAGGAATCGGGCTTTCCCATAATCTCAAAAACTTCGGCCTTGGTCATTCCGGGTTGGATCTGATTCCATTTCGACCTGCTGACGGGGTCGCGCGTTGCACAGAGAATCATGGCCGGCGGCGTTGCTAGGAACACCGCCACGACGACCGCCAGAATCAAGTTCCTTGCTCGTTTTGACATTCGATGACCAGAATCCAACCTTCGGCACTTTAACGGATACAGCCTACATCCCGCTCCGCAGCGCCGCCAGATGCTTCTCGAAGTGCTCGCGGAGCACTTCCGTGTACGTCGCCTGATGCTCGCGGACCAGCGTCTTCACCAGCGGGCCGAGTTCCTTGTCGGTCAGGACTGATCCGAACGTGCAGTGCAGAATCTGGCGGCCCGGCTCAGTGAAGCCGCGGCCGGTCGGCACGTCGGCCCAGCGTTCGAGATAGAGTTGCTCCAGACGGACGATGTCGGTCACGTCGTCGGGTCCCGGCACTCCGGCGACGGTGGCCGAGACGTGGTACGTCGCCTTGTCGACGTCGTACCGGCCGCGGGCGAAGCGGATGATCCGGCGGAACAAATCGGCATCGTGCCGGGCGACGACGCGGAGCGCTTCGAGATAGCTCGTGCCTGCGGTCTTGACGTGGAAGCGGCCCTCGGTCGCGCGGGCCAGGTCGCCATACATCGAGAGCTTGTCCGACCCCGAATGCAGGCTGAGCTTGTAGGGGCCGAGCATGTTCGCAATCGCCGCGTGTTCGGCGAGCAAGGCCCGCAAGGCGGCGAGATCCCCCTTGAAATCCACCCCTTTCTCGAAGTCGCCGAGGAACCGCGGCGCCAGGCTGACCAGCTTCATGTTGCGCGACAGGCATTGATCGGCGACGATGTAGTGCTCGGCGAGCGACGTCGGCTGGTCGGTCTCGTCGACGCTCAGCTCGATCTCGAACGGCCGGCCTGCGGCCTCCTGCACCCGGCGGACGTGGTCCGACATCATCACCGCGTGGTTGATCGCCCGGCCGTATTTCACCGCCGCCCGCAGGCAACTCGCCTCGTCGAACACGATCGCGCGGCCCGTCGGCAACGCAACCCGGCGGCCCTGATAGCGATCAACCCACGTCACTTCGCCTGCGACCGCGGCGAACTTCTCGCGGACGACAGCCTCGCTGTAGTTGTCTGCCTGCTGGTCGACGAAGCCGGACGGGTCGATCGTGAAAAACGTGAACCCGACCGCCGCCGTGACGTTCACGTCCTCCGGCGTCTTAAGGTGATCGGCGTCCGCACCGACAGGGCCGGTCCAGCCCGCGGCCTCCGCGCCGCGGAGCGCGTCGTCCATCACCTCTTGGGGCGTTCGCGACGTGCGGGTCATCTCGCGGATCGACTGCTGCGGATAGATCGCCGCGATCCCCTGCCCGGCGGCGTTCATCGCGGCGACGTGTCCCGGCGTGGCGAGACCGAGCCGGTCGCCGAATCCGAAGCTGGGCGTGAGGCCGAGGGTCTGGCAGGTGAGCGGCATGGTTGCGTCTTCTGTAGGGTGGGCCGAGTCTTCGAGTCCCACCACGAATCACGACCAGAATTCAATTCTCATCCCGTGATGAATGAAATCTGTCATGAAGAATTGACTATTGAAACTTGTCTGTGGTGGGACTCGACGACTCGGCCCACCCTACGTCGTCGGTGTGTCAAACCAGTAGCTGTACGCGCGGTGGGTCTGTTCGGCGGCGAGGCGGCTGTCGGGCCAGGGGAACGCTTCGGCGGAGACATAGCCCGAATAGCCGATCTCGTCCAGTGCGGCGACGATCGGCCCGTAGGTCATGTGGCCGCAGCCGACCGGACGGCGGTTGCTGTCGACGAAATGCACGTGGCCGATGAACCGACCGCCGGCGCGCAGGCCGGCGGCGATGCTGGTCTCTTCGATGTGCATGTGGAACAGATCGGCGAGCAGCCGGACATTGTCGGTCGATAACGACTGCAACAATGTGACGCCGGCGGCCATCGTGTTGGTCAGATTGGTTTCGTAACGATTGAGCGGCTCGTAAATCAACGGCACGCCATGTCGCCGGGCCGCTTCGCCGAGTTCGTCGAGCGCCTGCCGCAACCAGTCGCGGGCCTGGTCGGAGGACACGCCGTCGCCGTGACGGCCCTGCATTGAGCCGATGATCGCCGGTGCGCCGAACGGTCCCCCAAAGTCGATCATCGACTGGATGAACTCAACCGCCCCGCGGCGGACGGAGGCGTCGGGGCTGGTGAGCGACAACTTGTGAATCAGCCAGCCCGCGCCCGTGCCGACGGCGGCGACCTGCAGTCCGGTCACCTTCAGCAGGCCGCGCAGCTCGTCGGGGGTGACGGCGTCGGGGCTCGGCGCGAAGATCTCGACCGCGTGGAAGCCGATCTCCGCCGCGGCCCGGCAACCTCCCGCGAGATCGCCGTGAAAGACGAACGGACCCAGCCGGGCCTGTTCGACAAGGCTGATGGTGACGGCGCTGCGGATCATGTCAGTCCACCTCGACGATCACCTTGATGACGCCGGTTTCGGGCTTGGTGTATGACGGAAAATCGCCGATCAAGTTATCGAAGCCCGTGCGGTGCGTGATCCAAGGCTGCGTGTCGATTCGGCCCTGTTCGATGTGCCCGATGATGCGGTCGAAGTCCTCGGGCATGGCGTTGCGCGAGGCGAGCAGCGTCATCTCGCGGCGGTGCATCAGCGGATGCGGGAACGAAACCGGCTCGGTCGTAATCCCGACGAACACCAGCTTGCCCGTGTGACCGACGTAGTTGAGCGCATTCGACATCGACTTGGCGTTGCCGGTGGCGTCGATGACCACCGTCGGCAGATGGCCGTCGGTCAGGTCGCGGAGCGTTTTCTCCTCGGTGCCGTCGCCCTTGAAGAAAATGGAGTGCTGGACGCCCATCTTCTGCTCGCAGAAGTCGAGCCGCGAGGGGACCATGTCCATCACGATCAAGTTCGCGCCGGACAGCCGCACGAACTCGATCACCGACAGCCCGATGGGGCCGGCCCCGATCACCAGGACGTTTTCGCCGGGTTGCGGGTTAGCCCGATGGACGGCATGGCAACCGATGGCCAGCGTCTCGACGAGGGCGAGTTGCTCCATCGACAGCGAGGTCGCCTTGTGCAGTTTCCGCGCGGGCACCTTGAACAACCGTCGCATGCCGCCGTCGGTGTGCACGCCCAGAACTTGCAGATCCTCGCAGCAGTTGCCGCGGCCGCGCGCGCTGGCGAAGCTGTTCGGATTGTTGATGTAC
>Ga0163151_10004113_pt1 | contig 19968 bp, 19 predicted proteins | sample OliLakLV19MP5IB2_FD_145596 | JGI IMG/M metagenome (GOLD analysis project Ga0163151, IMG submission 145596) | Freshwater microbial mat bacterial communities from Lake Vanda, McMurdo Dry Valleys, Antarctica - Oligotrophic Lake LV.19.MP5.IB-2 | ecosystem: Environmental > Aquatic > Freshwater >... | reverse complement strand
CTCCCGGAGTACCAGGAGGGGGAGTGCGGCAATCATCGTATTCTGCGTAGCCATTGCGATCGTCTACGCCCCGCTGCTCTTTTCGCCTGCCAACTTCCGCGGGTGGTATGAAACGGTTCAGGTTTACTCTGCTTCGTGGGAGGCGAACGGATCGGTTTACGAACTCATCACCGCCCCGTTCCGCGGCGGCGACGGTGGGAGCCTTGAGACCGCCAAGCAGACCGCGCGGCTCATCGGCGCACTGGGGTTTGTCGCGACGCTATACCTGTCGCTGCGAAAAAAGCTGCCGGTGGCGGATGCGGCGTACTGGCTCTTGCTCGTTCCGCTTCTTCTCGCGCCGGTGGTTTATCCGTGGTATCTGCTGTGGGGATTGGCGGTCGTCCCGCTGCTCCAACGTTCGCGCGGCTGGACGATGCTGGTGTGGGCGGCCACCAGCGTGTTGTCGTATCAACTATTACGTGAACCAGTCTGGCGACTGCCCGCAGGGTGGGCGCTGGCGGAGTATTTGCCGGTCTACCTGGCATTGGGCGTCGAAATCTTTAGCGCAGTTCGACGGAGTAACGATTGACGATTGAAGATTAACGTTGGGATCACGGGTTCATTGGTTAATCGTCAATCGTTTTTCCTTATTTCACTTCCGTGTTCAAGCTGCCGATCAATTTCCCATTGAACTTCAGCCCCGTAACTTGCACGCCCGGCGGAACTGCAAATGCGAGGTAGATATCGAGCGGACGACCGTCGATTTGAGGAATATCGGTTACGCCCTTATCAGCGTCGAACGCGCCTAAAAAGTGGTTGCTGGTGCCGACCACCACCTTGGCAAACGCGCCAATCGGCTTGTGCTTGCCGCCGGCGGAATCTTCCAGTTCGTATTTGGCAACGTCAGCCCATTTCCATGCATCGCCTTTTGGGGCGGCGGTGATCTGCACGATTTTTTTGCCGGCGGGCGTGAAGAGCTGTTTTAGCGAATATTCGGGAGTTCCGGCCAGGCGCTGAACGCTTACCGTGCCGTCAATATTGAAGGCTTTGAGCTTGCGGTCAGAAACAGTCACCTTGCCGCCGGTGATATCCACCTGCGCCTCGGCATCGCCGCGGCCGACGTTAATGCCGGTGAACAGCAAATCATTCACGGCGGCGCGGGTGACTTCCAGTGGCGCGTCGTCGGCATCGACGTTAATCGAGCCGGGCTTCTTATCCAGCACAACCTTCTTCCACTGCAGCCCAACCTTCGCATTACGCGGCGGCGGGCCGGCGATGGGCTGCTCGCTCACATCCAATCGGCCCATGCGCTTCACTTCAACGAACGACCCCGGCTTTAACTGCGGCTGGCCCGACTTCAGCGCCGCCGGATCGCGAAGTACGGCATTCGGCTCGACGCGGAAAACCAAATCAACCATTTCCTTTTCCGGCGGCATGATCAGGAAATCATCCAGGCGGGTGGAGAACACGATGCCCGAATCTTCCAGCGTGCCGATCGGATACCAGTTACTTCCGCCGGACATCAGCCGCACCGAACCGAGGCTGAAGCGAAACCGCTTATCGCGATTGTCGCCGGCGGAGTTGGGGTCGATCTTCGTGCGGACGATCAGCAGCATATCGTTATCGCCCGAAACGCTGATCGTCGGCTTGAGGGTGCGATCCTTGATCTGCTCACTCTCACCCTGAATTTGCGCGGCCTCCCGAATGCGATACAGGCCGGCCAGCGAAACCTGGTTGGCCCCGCCGGCGTTGTAGGCGACGCGTTTGGCACCCACTTGAATGCCCAGCCGCTGGCCGAACAGTTCGGTGAGATAATCCGGGTGAACGCTGTTCAACGGTCGAGCGCCCGCCAGCGAGCCGCGGCTGCTGAGCTTGTCGGCAAAGTTCACCAGCATGTCGTCGACGGGGATGACCAGTGACTTCTTTTTGCTGTCTTCGAACGTTTCATCAATCAGTTCGCCGTGGGCGCGCTTGTCCGCGCCCTTTTGGCCGGGGAAATTCACCACCACCTCACGTGAGGAGTCGATCGGGAACCGCGCATAGCCCGCGACCGACGGCCCGAACGGCAGCAACTGGGCCGCGACGGCAAACACGCCCGTGGCAAACAAAGCGCTGATAATTCCCATGACCGCCGCCCCGACACGATCGAGGTACAGCGGCAGGCGAATGTTGCCCGGAATGAAGCCGTCGAACAACAAGCGCGACCCGGTATAGATAACAGCGAAGAGAACAACCAGGGCCATTCCATGCGCGTAATCTGCCGCCATGCCGCCCAGGAATGATTCGACGACCGTCTCGTGGTAGCCGAACGCCAGCAGCGCCGCGAATACAGCGCATATAGTCGAGATGGTGGCGCTGAAAAATCCCTGGATGTAATGGAAGTACGCAATCACACCGGCCAGCAGGATAATAAGAACGGATAAGATCATGGCAATTCCGGTAACGTCACGCCGCGGCGATTCAAACCGCGGCTAGGTCATCCTCAGTTACGACGCGCTCTTGGCGGCGGCGGGTTTGTCGTCGCCGATGCGCAGCACCCGCAGCACTTCCTGCACGCTGGTTTCGCCTTGCTCCACCAGCAGCAACGCCTGCTCCTGTAAGTATCTCGCCTTTTGCTTGCGGAACAGATTCTTCAACTGCGACCCGCTCCCGCCGGCCAGGATGACCTGGCGCACTTCGTCATCTACTGAAAACATTTCAAACACGCCGATGCGGCCTTTGAACCTTAAGTCATTGCAGAAGTTGCAGACGATCGGGTTGCCGCGCTGGTCGCGCAGCGGCTGCGTGCGGGCCTGATACAATTTGCCGACCTTTTCGGGCGACATGTTCATCTTCCGCAAGGTTTCAGGGTCGGGCGTATAACTCACTTTGCAGGCGTTGCAAAGTCGGCGGACGACGCGTTCGTTGATGACAAAGCGCAATTGCTTCATGGCCGATTTGTCATCGCCGACGGCCTTACGCCACTGGTTGATCGCGTCGAACGCGCTGGTCGCGCGAACGCCCACGTAGGCCCGGCGCCCGTTGGCAGAGTGCTGGATCAGCGCGACCGCCGACCGTGGGTTTTCCACCTGCGGGATCATGAGCACGTCGGGTTGCTGGCTGACGACCCAGTCGACGGTTTTAAGTTCCTCCGCCGGACCGGCCGGGGTGGGGATGACGTTTTGAGTGATGCCTTCGAGGTCAAGAAGTTTTTCCTTCTCCACCGTCGCGATATTGGTGAGGAACGCATCGTGCCTTCGAACCATGCCGTAAAGCAGCGAGGTCAGCCCCTGACCCTTCGGCGACGAAAGCAGCACCACGCCGCCGGGGTCGCGAATCAGCGCGTCGATCGCCTGCTGTTGATCTTCCGTGTAGCCGAGCGTTTCGACCATGAAGTCGTGCCGGCTTTTCGGATCGACCACAATCCGCAACGACTCGCCGGCCTTGCTGCCGGCACTGGTAATTTGAAGTTCCTTTTTGTTGCCGTCGACCTGCGCTTTGATCGCGCCGGTTTGGGGCCGGCGCTTGTCCCCGACGTCCAGATTGGCAAGCTGTTTGGCAAATGTCACCGCGGCGGCGCCGGAGGCGCGGTCGAGGGGGGTACCGTTGTACGGCATGCCATCGACCAAATAGCGAACCTGCGTGGCGCTGTCGGCGGCGACTAAGTCCACCTGATCGGCCCCGGCTTTCAGCGGCCCGGCCAGCAGGCGTTGCAGCGCGGTGAAGCCGGGAAGCTCGGGCGACTCGGCATCCGGCGTCATCACCGGCGCGCCTTTGTGGTTGAACATCACCACTTCGCCTGGGCCGGCGTCCAATTTACTCTTGTCTTTGGAGAACCGGGCAAACGGCGCGGAAACAAACGATTGGAGTTCGTCGCCCAAATCGGCCAGACCCACCTTCTGATTCCGCAACGCGAGGTAGACGGCGAAGCTGATCGCGCCCAGCACCACTAATACCGCCCACGCGACGCCGAAGCCGGGCAGCATGAAGAACAGGATGGTCCCCAGCACCATCGCCAGTAACATTCCTGTGTTGAGCGCTACCCGAGGCAGGTGGGAGCGTTCGGCGTCCTTATCCGCCCATGTGAGCAATCGCGCCCAGATCAGGAGCACCACCAGCGCCGCCAGCGCCTTCCAGATGCTGATATATGAGCCAACCTCGACGGCGGCGAGTAAAGTTCCCAACTCCATTCACGCTCCTAACCAGTGCTTCGTCAACGGTGCAACCGCGCGGCGGGATTGTAATTGCATCAATCGAATCGTGCCAACAGCGTCGGTGTGGAATGTCAGGGGGGCACGATGACCGCACTTTGCGAACCGCAGCGACCAGCCAACCTGTTACGTCGCGGGTTTGTCCGTGCCATCGGCCTCCAACTCAATGCGCGACGGCGGGGGCTTTTCCATCGTAGGTGCGGAGGTGGACGCCGACCTTTGGCCACGGAGGGGGATAATCACTTCTTTTTCAGTTTCGCCGCGTCGAATGACCTCGTAAGCGCCTTTTACCTCTTTACCAATCTCGCGCACGGTCATTCCGCCGGCGCACGCGACGCACATCACCAGCGCCATAATGACCGAAACGCCCGTCACCACCCCGCCGAACACTGCCAGCTTCGGCCCTGCCGATGTGCCTGAAAACATGATCGCCAGCGTTTGAATGAGCAGCACGAGCAGCACAAACCCGAACGCGGCGTAATACTGCGAGCGGTTCTTGACCAAATGCGGCCAGATGAGGCATGCGAGAAGAAAAGCCACGATTGCGGTGATGACGCCGTCCATGAACGCATCATAGTGCGGCGTTGCTTCGATTTCAGCCGTGAAGTCGCGAAAGGTTAAGAATCACGACGGCCCGTCAATCTCAGGGCTTTTGTCAAACAATGCGTGTCGACCAGAAACGGAGAACGGTTTTGCAGCCCAACTGATCGGCGTCGACAGCAATTTTGGATGAATCCACTGCAAAAGAATCGGCGCATCGGCGGGGAGCGCCGACCCACTCCAGGCGGCGATCGGGTATTCGTCGACGGCCTCAATCCAAACATCGCAGGCCACGCTTCCGCGCGACGGCCGCTTGGGCGAGTACCAGATTTCCCAATCCCACAAGTTCATCGGCGCCGCCGCGTACGGCGCAGGCTCGGCGTGCAAGCCGACCGAGCGCGCCCCCAGCCGCCGCGCCGATTCAATTCGTTCCGCGACGATCATTCGCGTCGATCGTTCTTTCGCATCTAGCAAAAAGTGCCAGTCGTAGGAGATGCCATGAATTATCGTCGCGACTGCGAGGGTGGTTAGAAGCATCGTCGCTGTAAAACGATGTCGAACGATTCGCGCAATACCGGCGACCGCGAAAATCAATAGGACGATCGATGGAAACAAGGCAAACCGCGCGTACTCCCCAGGCTTCCCCGCCGCGAGTAGTGTGAACTGGGCAAGGATGATCAAGGATGGCGCAAATAGGAGAACGCTGGCTCCCCCTCCCGGTACCCCGGAAGAGGGCCGGGGTGAGGGTTCCCGCGGTGAATCAAGCAACGTCGTTTGCGGCTTTGGCCTCAAACACAAAACGACGCCACCGAGAAGCCCCAACGCAATCACCGGCCACGTCGCTGCATAACCAAGCAACCGCGAAGCATCGGCGACCGATTGCAAGGAGAGCCCCGCCGAATACATCGCCCCGCTGTTGGCCAGATTCGATCGCAGCGGGTTCTCGGCGGCGTTCCACGCGACCAAGTGTTTGACGACATACGGATTCGTCGCGGCGTAAACATCAACCCCAATGACTCCGGCGGCAATCAAGGTGATCACGCGATCCCGCCAATTCATCGGACGCAGCAGAACCATGATCGGCAGAATGATAAAGATCGGCGCCGCCGACAGGATCATCCCCACCGATGCGCCGCACAAAGCGCCGGCGGCGATCCACCACTTTTTTGATCCGGTCTCAATGAACTTTGTTGCGGCGATTACCGCCAACAGCATCAGCACCGCGCCGGGCAGATGCGGCTTGGCTTCGTGTGCCATGTTGATGACGGCGGGCAGCATCGAATACGCAATTACCGCGAAGGCGCAAGCGGCTGCGGATTCCGTCAGGCGCTTCACGATCCACCAGACCACCCAAGCGCCGACGATTCCGAACATTGCAGAGTACAAACGCGCGGCAATATAAAATCGTGCAAACGCTTCAGGGTGATCGAGGTAGTAACTGAGGTCGGTTTTCAGATCGATCAGACCGACGACCGATCCCGCGCCGAGGATCGCGCCGACGGGATAAATCCACAGCCCGCCGTATTGGTAGAGCTTTGGGTCAAGCCGCAAATGCCCCGGCTTCATGCCGGCCAGTGCCATGAAGGTGATCATTTCGTCGGGCTGATAGGAATAAAGCCGGTATCGGCGGACGATTTCAGCGCGCTTGGGGTCGGTGTCGTTCAGCAGGACGGGTTGCGTGGACAACGTGAGTGGATTGCGATCGACGTCGGCGCCGATGGAAGCCGCATCGTCGCGATCGCCGATGAGCTGCATGATTTGCGCGCCAGTCCACGGCGTGCGATCGCCGAAAAGAAATGGATCGACCTTGCGGCTGGGCAGTCCCCAATTGACGCCCAGCAGGAACGCCGCCGTCACGAAAATCAGGCATAGGATCAGAACCAGGCGGTCTCGGGGCATTTCGCGAGTCTACGCGATGACCGGCGTGCGTCGATTGCGGATTGCGGATTTCAGATTGTGGATTGAACACCCGCCGTTTCACACCATCAATCCGAAATTCGAAATCCGAAATCGCAACGTTTCTTGACCATCCTGCCAACTCCCACTACCTTCTGCCGCGCTGTGACTGGCGGCGGGAGACGAATATTGACGCGGCAACGACTTCGTGCATAATTTCACAATGTCGGTCGAAAGTCGAGGCTTTTTTTTAAAGAATGTCCGAAGACTCAAAAAAGCCCGGCGGGCCCGATGCCAAAGAGGTCAACCGACTCCGAGAAGAGTACGGCATGGGTAAGCCGGCCAGTTCGGCGGCAAGGCTGGCTACGTCGGGCATTGAGTTTGGTGGGATCATCGTCGTCGCGATTGTGTTGGGTCTGTGGCTTGATTCGCGGTTCGACACCAAGCCGTGGATCATGCTGGGATTGATGGTTTTCGGCATGGTCGGCGCGATGGTGCGACTTATCCGCCGCGTGATGAAGAACGGTGAGCGCTAATGAATAACCCGCTCAGCGAACCGCCAACGCTTGCAGTGTGGCTCATCCGCATCGGCGGAATGCTCGTACTGGCATCGCTGGCGGCGGCGGTGGTTGGATGGACGTTGGCGCCGAGGTGGACGACCCATGTGGGTGCCGCTCGAAATGAAGTTTTTGCAAGCATCGGGTTGGCGTTGGCAGCGATGTTGGCGGGGTTGGTACCGCTTCGCACGCTGCTATCCGCCGGTGCACACAACATCGTTGCGGCGTGGACGGCGGCCATGCTGGTGCGAATGCTGCTTTGCCTGATCGGCGTGATTGTGCTGATCAAACTGTATGGAATGTCGCCGGCGCTGTGCGCGCTAACCGTCGCCGGACACTACGTGTTGCTGCTGGCGGTTGAAACCACGGCTATGACGATACTAATCCGGCGGTTATTAGTCTAAAGGTGATCTGGAACCGCAACGCAATTGGCGGAAGAATTCATGGATTCGATTTTACAAATCTCTTCGATGCTGGCGGCGTCGGATAACCCGCTTGAGCACGTGATCGATCAGCCGATCATCAAGCTTAATGACAATTTTTGGCTGCTGAGCAACGTCACGCTGATGTTGATCGTAAGCGGCGTCGTCGCCATCATCGGCCTGACTGCGGCAGCGGCGCGCATTCGCACCGGCAACCAGCGCTCGCTGGCCGATTTTCGCACGCAAGGCATCTGGGCCAATCTGGTTGAAACTATTTGCGTATACCTGCGCAACGACATATTTCGCCCGGTGTTGGGCAAGGACACCGACCGCTTCACGCCCATCCTCTGGACGTTTTTCTGGTTCATCCTTATCTGCAACATTTTTGGACTGATTCCCTTCAAAGACCTCACCGGCGGGCTGCTGGGCCTCAACCACGGCCACGGCTACGGCGGAACGGCAACGCAATCGATTTTTGTAACGGCGGCGCTGGCGCTGATTGCATTTCTTCTGGTCAACGTCACCGCGATTGTTCGAAGCCCCATCGGCTACTTGAAACACCTGACCGGCGGCGCGCCGGCATACATCTGGCCGATTCTTATTCCCGTCGAGATCATCGGAACGTTCGTCAAGCCATTCGCTTTGGCCATGCGACTTTTCGCCAACATGACTGGCGGCCACGTGGTCGTGGCGGTCATGCTGATGTTCATCAAAATGATGGTTGATGGTTTAGGCCCGCTCGGCTACGGCATGTCGATTCTGCCGTTCGTGGCGATGATCGGCATTTACTTTCTTGAGATTGTCGTCTCGGTGATTCAGGCGTTCGTCTTTACGTTTCTAACGTGCATCTTTCTCGGCCAGCTCATCCACCACGAGGACGATCATGGCCATGAGGAAAAACACGACGGATACGTGGCTGGCGCGCACGGTGCGGGCGGGCATCATTGATATTTTACCTCCGCGCGTGTGCGTCGGAGGGTGAGTTGGCTTGCGAGAGGTCGATCGATTGAGGCGGTCGGCTGTCGGTCAGTCCGAACTATTCGGCGACTGGGCACCTGGTGTGCCGCAGGCAGCAAAATGGTCGCGTCCTCGGGCGGCCGACTGACTCGGATAGGAGCTTGCGATGAGCAAGAGTGTATTGTTGGGAATCGTTTGCGCGATTCTGTTTACGGGTTTTGCCGGCACGAGCACGGCCTCGGCGCAGGTGCCATTGGACGATCAAGTGACGCTGCAAAAAGCCCCCATCGCCGGCTGGGGCTATGCCGGCGCCGGCATCGGCGCGGGGCTGGCCATTATCGGTGCTGGGCTGGGCATCGGTCGCATCGGCGGAAGCGCCGTTGAAGCCATCGCCCGCCAGCCCGAAGCCGCCGGAAAGATTACCACCGCCATGCTTCTGACTGCCGCCTTTGTTGAAGGTGTTTGTCTGATTGCGCTGGTGGTGACCATTCTGGTTGTTATCAAATAGAGGCAAAGTTCGGTCCGGCATTTTCAGCCGGACCGAACTTTCACTTTCGATCGATCTTTCGCGGAGCTGCAAAGATGAATCGTCTTGTCCTTATCGCAATGTTCATGTTGCCCGCGCTTGCGCTTGCAGCGCCCGATGCGCTGGAGCACGCCGCCGCCGATCATGCATCGGCGCCGCACGCCGCCAAGCCCACGCCGTTCGCCGGAACGATCGCGCAATCGATTGCGGCCATCCTGGTGTTCTTCATCGTGTTTTTCGTCCTGCGGGCAAAAGCGTGGGGGCCGATTCTCAAGGGATTAAACGACCGCGAAGACCGCATCCGCCGCGACCTCGAATCGGCCGATGCCGCCCACCGCGACGCGCAGGCATCGCTCGAGAACTACAAAAAGCAGATCGCCAACGCCGACACCGAAGTGCGCCAGCGCCTCGCCGCGGCGCAGAAGGACGCCGAATTCATCGGCGCGCAGCTCAAAATGCAGGCGCAAACCGAGATCGAAGAGATGAAAGCCCGCGCCACAACTGAGCTGGAAGCGGCCAAGCAAGGCGCGCTTTCGGAAATGCACGATTACGCCGCCACGCTGGCGACCAGCGTTGCCGAAAAAATTCTCCGCCGAAATGTGAACCAGGACGACCAGCGCGCGATGGTGCAGTCGAGTCTGGAACAATTGCAAACCTTAGCCAGAAATTGAAGAGGGTCGCGCATGGCGCAGACAACCCAATCAAACCTTACCGCGACAGCTTATGCCAAGTCGCTGCTGGAACTCGCCAACAGCGCAAGCGTGGCCGAAAGGATCGGCGCCGAACTGACGGATATTCGTCAGGTGCTGCTGGAAAACAAACCCTTCGGGCGCTTCCTGCAGGATCCTTCGATCGGCAATGGAAAACGCCTGAGCGCCCTGAAATCAATCTTCGCCGGGCACGTGCATCCGCTGGTGCTTAACACGATGGGGGTCATGTCGCAGAAGGGTCGCATGGCCAGCCTCGGGCCGATGTGCGATGCGTACGACGACATGCTCGACGCGCAGCTTGGTAAAGTTGAAGTCAATGTCACCCTCGCGAAAAAACTCAGCGGCGACGAGCTTGAGCAGGTGCGCAAGCAAATCAGCGCCGCGCTAAAGCGCGACGCGGTGGTGCACCAATACGTCGACGAATCGATCATCGGCGGAATCATTTTCCGCGTGAAAGACCAATTGATTGACGGGAGCATTCGAAAGCAGCTCGAAACATTGAAAAAGAAAATGCTCGCATCAAAAAAGTAAGTGTTGCCGTTTGCTGGTTGCCGGTTGCCAGCAAAGGCGTGCGTTTAATCGAACTCAAGGCAGCAGGAATCCAGCTCTCGGCAACTACTATCACGGAGTAAGCAATGGCATTGAATGTCGCAGAAATCACCAGCGTTCTGAAGCGCGAAATCGAATCGTTCGAACAGCAGCTTGAAGTGAGTGAAGTCGGAACGGTCGTCGAGGTCGGCGACGGCATCGCGCGCGTGTACGGTCTGCGCAATGCGCAGGCCGGCGAATTACTGGAATTCCAGAACGGCGCGATCGGGCAGGTGTTCAACCTGGAAGAAGATGCCATCGGCGCGGTTATTTTCGATAACCCGCTGGGAATCAAAGAAGGCGACACCGTCAAATCGACCGGCCGTCTGCTTGAAGTGGCCGTCGGCCCGAACGTGCTGGGCCGCGTGGTGAATCCGCTGGGAAAGCCGCTGGACGGCGGGCCGGCGATTGCTTCGAGCGAAACCCGCAAGATGGACATCGTCGCGCCCGGCATCGCCGAACGGCAGCCCGTGCACGAACCGCTGCAAACCGGCATCAAGGCCGTCGACAGCATGATCCCCATCGGCCGCGGGCAGCGCGAGCTGATTATCGGCGACCGCAAAACCGGCAAAACCGCCGTCGCAATCGACACGATCATTAATCAAAAGGGCAAAGGCGTTAAGTGTTTCTACGTCGCGATTGGCCAGAAGGAATCGACCGTCGCTTCGATCGTTGAGACACTGAAGAAGCACGGCGCGATGGATTACACCACGGTGATCATCGCCAGCGCCGCCGACCCTGCCCCGCTGCAATACATCGCCGCCTACGCCGGCGCGGCCATGGCCGAATACTTCATGTGGAAGGGCGAGCACACGCTGTGTGTGTACGACGATTTATCCAAGCAGGCCGCCGCGTATCGTCAGTTGTCGCTGCTGCTGCGTCGCCCACCCGGTCGCGAGGCTTATCCGGGCGACGTATTCTATCTCCACAGCCGTTTGCTGGAACGCGCCGTGAAGCTCGGCAAAGAACAAGGCGGCGGAAGCATGACCGCGTTGCCGATCATCGAAACGCAGGACGGCGACGTATCGGCGTACATTCCCACCAACGTCATCAGCATCACCGACGGCCAGATCTACCTTGAGCCTGAATTATTCTTCGCGGGCGTGCGGCCGGCCATTAACGTCGGCATCAGCGTGAGCCGCGTGGGTGGCAACGCGCAGACGAAGATGATGAAGAAGATCGCCGGCTCGCTCCGGCTCGACCTGGCCGCCTATCGCGAACTTGAAGCTTTCGCCCAGCTCGGAACGGAGCTTGATCCCGCGACGCAAAAACAATTGGACCGCGGTGCCCGGCTCGTCGAGTTGCTTAAGCAGCCGCAGTACCGGCCGATGTCGGTCGAGCAGCAGGTCATGGTCATCTATGCCGCCACCAAGGGCTATATTGACGACATTCCGCTCAACCGGATCGCCGAGTTTCAGGAGAAGTTTCTCGCCCACGTCGACGCCTCCGCCGCCGATTTGCGGAAGGAACTGGCTGAAAAGAAGGAACTCACCGACACGGCCGAGCAGAAGCTGGTTGCCGCAATCAAGGGGTTCAAAGAGCGGATGTGGACGAAATAGAAGCCGCCCATAATAAAAGATGGGCTCGGGAACACTACCGTTTCCGGGCCTTTTCTGTTTGCGAGCCCTCCCATAACTCGTTGTCGGGCAACGCCTCGGCGCGCCACTGTCCCGACCAATTCCCCAGATTTCCATGGCGATCAACGTGCGAGCCACTTATTCCCTGCGACATTCCAATATTCGGCTGGACTTAGCGTATATCATAGTGGAGCCGCGCGCCGCGCCGCTCGTTTGTCCGATGGGGAAAATTGATGAGCAGTCTGTCTTTAACTTCCCTCGCTGCCGAAACCGAAGCGCCAGAAGCGCGCGCTAGCCGGACAGTGCCCGCGACGGTGTTCGGATACGAAGTGATCGGCTTCATCGGCGAAGGTGCCGGCAGCCAGATTTATGCCGTCACCGCACCCGGCACCGGGCAGGTTTACGCGCTTAAGCACGTCATCCGCAAAACTGACAAAGATATTCGTTTTGTCGAACAGCTCGAGGCCGAACATGAAGTCGGCCGCAAAGTGGCGCACCCCAACCTTCGCCGCGTGATTGATCTGAAGTTGAACAAGTCGATGCTTTTCAAGGTTTACGAAGCCGCATTGATCATGGAACTTTTCGACGGCCAGCCGCTGGAAAACGAGCAGCCACGGTCGCTGGCTGCGCTGATCGATATTTTCCGCCAGACTGCCGCTGCGCTGACGGCGATGCACGCGCACGGGTACGTGCACTGCGACCTCAAGCCCAACAACATTCTTTATAACACGCGCAACGAGGTGAAGGTGATCGATCTCGGCCAGGCCTGCCCGATCAATACCGCCAAAGAGCGGATCCAAGGCACACCCGATTTCATTTCACCGGAGCAGGTGAAGTGCAAACCCGTTACCCCGCAGACTGACGTGTTCAACCTCGGCGCGACGCTGTATTACTGCCTGGCCAGAGAGAAGATGCCCACACTCTTCACCGCCGGCCGGAAGGAAAACAGCATCATTTCCGACGACCTGATCAAGCCGCCGGCGGCATGCAACCCGGCGGTGCCGGAGAGCCTTAGCAACTTCGTCATGGAATGCGTCCGCCTGAATCCCGCTAAGCGCCCCGCCGACATGACGGAAGTCGTGCAGCGACTCGAACTGTTTCACCTGATGCTGGTTCAGCGCGAATCGGCTTGAACAGTTCCCCCGAATCGGCACGAAGTTAACACGAATAGAATTGTCGCCACGCCAGCGCCGGCTCAGGATTTCACCGATCGCTCAAGTTCAGTCGTAGATTTCAGAGAACCAACTGAAGACGTTGCCAAAGTGGTGCCCTACTCCTATACGTGTTTGCTTCGTGTCAATTCGTGGGCAGTTCTGCGTTGAGCCTTGAAAAACCATCAGTGGTGCCGATGATTGTCGGCAAGCGAGGTTTCAAGGATGAGACGCCAGATTGCTCTTGCAATTGCATTGCTCTTTACGGACCACACCACGTTCGTTCACGCCGATCTGTCATCCGACATTCGCCAAGCCCTTTTAGCCAAATCCGCCGCAAAGGGGCAGGTGGGTGTAGAGGTCGTCCGACTCGGCCCAAACACCGCGGAGTCGATGGCGGTCTTTCGCGCTAATGCCGACGTGCCGATGGTCCCCGCGAGCAACATGAAGCTGTTGACGACGTCGGCGGCGCTCCATCAGCTCGGAGGCGCGTTTCGTTTCACCACCCGGCTGGTGATGCGCGATGATCAGCTCATCGTCATCGGCGACGGCGATCCAACCCTCGGCGACGTAGAAATGCTCAAGAAGCACGGCTGGGGCACGACCACACTTTTTGAGAATTGGGCCGAACTGCTGAAATCACGCGGGATTACGCGCATCGGCGACCTGGTGATCGACGACAGCATCTTTGACGATCATTTCGTTCATCCCAACTGGCCGACGGACCAGATACAGAAGCGGTACGTCGCGCAGGTTGGCGGGCTGAATCTGAACGCCAACTGCCTGGATTTCTACCTGCACACCGGCCAGCGCGGGTTGGTCGTTCAATACCGAATCGATCCACCGACGGCGTACGCAGCGATTGCCAACAACTGCACGCATGGCCAGCGCAACGCCATCTGGCTCAGCCGCGCCGCCGACGCAAACCAGATCGTTCTGAAGGGTGAGACCAATGCGTCGAATGATGAACCGATTTCGGTCACCATTCACGACCCCGGGCTGTACTTCGGCAAGGTGTTTGCCGAGACGCTGCAGAAAGCCGGCATTACCGTTGCGGGGCAGATCATTCGGCAACGCGACGCACACACTTGGAAAGATGCGATACTACTCGCCCAGCACGAAACGCCGATCGACGTCGTCATTCGCCGGGCGAATAAGGACAGCATGAACCTGTATGCCGAGGCGCTCATGAAGCGCCTAGGTGCCGCACCGAGCGACGGCCGCAACGGCTCCTGGCAATCCGGCGCCGCCGCGGTGAAGCAGTTTCTGCAAGATCGGGGGGTGGGTGACAACGAAGCGGTGATCGACGATGGAAGCGGGCTGAGCAAGGTCAACCGTGTTTCGCCGCACGCGATCGTCACGGTGCTCGTCGCCGACTTCTTCGGACCGAACCGGGCGATGTTTATGGATTCGTTGGCCGTCGGCGGAGTCGACGGCACGCTGGAAGGCCGCTTCGGCGGAGACTTAAAAGGCCGGGTGTTCGCCAAAACCGGGTACGTATCCAACGCGCGGTGCTTGAGCGGTTTTGTCAGAACCAAGAAGGACAATTGGTATGCGTTCTCCATCCTCATCAACGGTCCCACCGGCAGTGAGGCCAAACGCGTGCACGAAGCGATCGTTGCGGCGATTGATCGGAACGATTGAGCGATTTGTTTGTTGCAGGTAGAGGGTTGTGTGTTGTGGGCGGGGCGTTGGTTGAGCAACAACATTTTAGTGAGCGAGTAAAGTATGCTTCCAACTTACAACCCACAATCTCCAACCCACATGCTCCTATGCCCGAACTGTTCAGCGATCGTCTCGTAGAAGCCATCAAGTCGAAAGGCTCCCCCATCTGCGTCGGTATCGACCCGATGCTGGACATGTTTCCGCCGGAACTCAGGCCCGCGAACATGAACGATATTGATGCGTGCGTTGACGCCATTTACACATTCACCATGAAAGTGCTGGAGGCCGTCGCGCCGATCGCGCCGATCGTCAAGTTTCAGTCGGCTTATTTCGAAAAATACCTGTGGGACGGCGTGGAGGCTTACTACTCACTCATCGGTGAAGCCAAAGCGATGGGCCTGCTCACCATTGGCGATGTGAAACGCGGCGACATCGGCAGCACCAGCGCCGCGTATGCCGACGCGCATTTGGGCGACGCCCCCACCCGCGATGGCGAAGCAACTTCTACACCGGATGCGATCACGATCAACCCCTTCCTTGGCATGGACGCGATCGAACCGTTCATCAAATCGGCCATCGAACACGACAAAGGGCTTTTTGTACTCATCCGCACGAGCAACCCCGGCTCGGCCCACGTTCAGGACGTGAAGGCCGCCGACGGCCGAACTGTCAGCGAAATACTGGCCGACCAACTCGCGCCACTTGCGGCGTCGCGGGAGCTTGTCGGTGTTTCAGGATGGAGCAGCCTGGGTGCCGTCGTCGGCGCCACTCAGCGGCATACGATGGAATCGCTCCGCCAACGGCTGCCAAAATCGATTTTTCTTCTCCCCGGTTACGGCACGCAAGGAGCGACGGCCGCCATGACCAAGGCCGCGTTCGTCAACGGGCAAGGGGCGATCGTGTCGGCGAGCCGAAGTGTGCTGTACCCCAAGTCCGCGGGCCAACCCTGGCCCGCCGCCGTCCGCGCTGCGGCAGAGGGGATGCGGGATGACCTTCAAAGGGCGTCTCTTGTATGAATGATCTTCGTCTTATAGAGGAAGCTTTACGGTGCCTTCAACGGCAGGTTTGGTACAATCATCGGAGGGGAATTAGTCATGTCCGTCGTTGAACTTGAGAAACGCATTGCGGCTTTGGAAAAGAAGGTTGATTCCCCTGTTGCGAATCCGATCAAGCCGCAGTCCAGTCAACGATGGCTCGAACAGGCAGGAAAATTCGCGGGCGATGCTGATTATCTGGAAATCGTGCGTCGCGGTCGCGCCTATCGTGAATCGCTTCGACCTAAGAAGCGAAGGCGCGGCAAGTGAACATCTTTGACACGTCGATCGTTTCGATTCTCGACTACCCCCAAGGTAATGAGTAAGAGCGGTTGGCCGATCGAATGCGCCTTGTTCCAAGCGATCACATTGTGACGACGATCATTACTTTTGAAGAACAGATGCGAGGCTGGCTTTCGTACATTGCGGCCTCGAAGAAGGCCGGTCGCGAGGTGCGCGGCTACGCGCAGCTCAAAAAATTTTTTGGTTGCTTATCGCACGCGCGAAGTTTTTGACTTCGACGAAGCGGCGGCAGCAGAATTTGGCCGGCTTCGCGCACTATGTCTTGGTGTCGGCACGATGGATCTGAAAATTGCCGCGATTGCAATCTGCAACGGCGCGGGGGTTATTACACAGAACACCTCTGACTTTTCTCGCATCCCCAACCTTCGAGTCGAAGACTGGACTCGATAATTTACAGTGTTCTTTGAAGATTTCTCGCACCACTATACGATTCATATTGTCATGGACGATTTTCACGGCAAGCGCGTCACCGTGCTGGGACTGGGCCGGTTCGGTGGAGGCATTGGTGTTTCGCGGTGGCTTGTTGAGCACGGCGCCAAGGTGCTTGTAGCCGACGAAGCCCCGGCGGATAGTCTCGCGGAATCGATCGACAAGCTGGCCGGTTTGCCGATTGATTTCCACCTCGGTGCCCTCCATGAGCAAGATTTCACCAATACTGACCTGCTCGTGATTTCGCCTGCCATTCCCCCAAGCCATTCCATGCTGGCGGCTGCGCGAAACGCCGGTGTGCCAGTCACGCTGGAAATCAGGCTGTTTATCGAGCGCTGCCCGGCTACCCTTGTGGGGGTCACCGGCACGAAGGGAAAATCCACCACCACCGCCCTGCTCGGCAAAATGCTCGAACAGAAGTACCGCACGTTTGTCGGCGGAAACTTAGGCGGGTCGCTCCTGGGCGAGTTGCCGAACATGTGTGCGGCTGATGTGGTTGTGCTCGAACTATCGAGTTACATGCTTGAGCACCTGACGCCCATGCGGTGGAGCCCCGATGTCGCTGTTGTTACGATGATCGCCAACGATCACCTTCAATGGCACGGCGGCGTGGAAAAGTATATTGATGCGAAGCGCAATCTTGTTCGCTTCCAGACCAAAGACGACTTTGCCGTGCTGAGTGAAGAAAACACCCTCTCGGCGTCGTTCGCGGCCGATACGCAGGCAAATATCGTAAAGTATGCCATCGAAGGTAGACCGCCTTTTCTGCTTCGCATCAGCGGAAGGCATAACCAACTCAATGCACAAGCCGCGTTTGCCGCGGCACAGTGCTTGGGCGTAACGCGGGAAGCGGCACAACTGGGCATCGCAGGCTTCACCGGTCTGCCCCACCGCATGCAGGTGGTTCACGAGTCGGCCGGCATAACATGGGTTAATGATTCGATCGCCACCATCCCTGAAGCCGCCGTAGCGGCGAGCCAGTCGTTTCCAAGGGGCAAGGTGATTCAAATCGTCGGCGGGTACGATAAGCAACTCGATTGGTCGGCCATGTGCCGCGAACTCGCCGCTGGCTGCAAGGCGATCCTCACCATTGGCACGATCGGCGCTAAGCTGGCCGAGATGCTGCGCGCGTCCGCACCCGTGGCGCGCGTCTGGGAATGCGGCGATTTACCAAGCGCCGTGGCCGCCGCAAAATCGCTGGCCGAAGGCGGCGATGTCGTCCTTCTCAGCACCGGCACGGCCAGCTACGATCAATTTGCGAACTTTGAACAGCGCGGGGAAGCATTCGCAGACTTGGCGAAGCAGGTGTAAGCGACCGCGCATCCGAAAAACGGCTCATGCGTGGTCAACCATTTCCGGGTCGTCTGTCTGGGCCAGAATCTCGATGGCCGCCTCGCATTTGGCCAGCCGCTGGGCGATGCGGCTTGTTATCTCCCCGCCGCGGGCGGACTTCATTTCAAGCTGCCGACGAACCATGGGAAACTGCGACAATTGCTGTTCAACCGTCTCCAGCCGAGCTTGCAGGCAAGCCATGTCTTTTTCGAGCGTAGCAATTCGGGCGTCAACACTTTCGCGGGGCGAATTCTCATCGGTGCATCCTTGCATGAAACAAGAATACTCGACGCGAGCGTTCCATCAACAACGGTTGAAGCCCATTCTGCGATGCGGATAATCCACCCACCATGAGCCGCTCTGACGATCGTTCCCGCCGTTACCACGACCGTGTGGCACGACAGTATGACACCATCTACGAAGATTCCTATTGGGATTTTCATGACGAACTCACGTGGCGAACCGTAAAGCCTAATTTGCCGCGCGATTTGTCGGCCAAGTGTGCCGACCTCGGCTGCGGCACCGGCAAGTGGGGGTTGAAGCTGCTCAAGAGTGGATTCACCACCACCTTCCTTGATTCATCCGGCGCCATGATCGAGAAAACCCGCGAAAAGGTTGAGGCAATGGGCGCAAAGGCCAAGCGTGCCACGCTGGTCGTCGCAGACATTTGCGATATGCCGCAACTGGCCGACGGCGGGTTTGCCCTGCTTCTTGCCATGGGTGATCCGCTCTCAATCTGCAGCGACGCCCAGAAAGCCGCCAATGAAATCGCCCGCATCACCGCGCCGGGTGGCGTCGTGATAGCGACGGCCGACAACAAGCTGGCGGCGCTTGATCACTTTATCGACCGCGGCAACCTCGATGCCCTGGAGCAGTTCGTCCGTAGCAGCCGCACCAACTGGCTGACCGCCGACCCGCGCGAGCAGTTCGAGCTGACGACGTTTACGCCGTCGTCGTTGCGGCACCTGTTCGAGCGCGCCGGTTTCGAGGTGGTGAGCGTCGGCGGGAAGCCGATCATCAACGTCCGCGCCAACCGAAAACTGCTCGAATCGCCCGGCGCGGTGGATCGCTTGTTAAAAATTGAAGCCGATCTGGCCAAAGACCCCTCCGCCGCGGCCAAGGCGGGGCATCTGCAAATCATCGCCAGGAAACTTTTGCCGCAGATGAACGCAGATGAACGCAGATAGGAAAGATTGCTGGTGCCCCAATCTCTGCGTTTCGCAACCCGTTAGAGAACCCTCATCTAAATTTGAGGATACTGCAATTTTGCTCGAATGGGCCGGTATGAGTTAACTGTGTTGATCTGCGTGCATCTGCGTTCATCTGCGGCTAACAAATCAGAACCCCCCGCCGCGCATGACGTCCAGGCTTTGTGGGAACGGGTAGCGGGCGAACACGCTGATCGGCGCCACGCGCCACATGCTCGTTGGCGGGTAAACGTCGCCCGTATACCCCGCATCGTACATCGTGCGCAGAATTGATTCGAAGCTGGGTTGCGCACCATTCTGGTCGAACAGCGCGTTGGCGCGTGCGTCAAGGAAGCTAACCGATGCACTCGGCAACCGGCCTGGCCGGCGGTCAATCATCTCGGACACGATTCCGAACGCATTAGACAAATCCACCAGCGTCAAATTCTGGCGGCTCGGCGGGCGCAGAATGGCCAGCACCTCGACAATGTCCAGGTCGTATTTCAGCACCTTGACCTTATCCGGCCCTGAACTGAATTGCGCCGCGTTCTGGGTGATCGACCGTTCATCCCACTGGCTGGTCGGCAGAATCGATGCCAGTTGCGAGATGATGCCGCGCGAGTTGTCCTGTCCGTTCACCGCACAGATGATGGACCGATATCGCCCCGCCAAGACATCTTCGAGCAGATGATTGCCCCACATGATACGAATACGGGGCTTGGCTTCGGGGTTACGCGATGGCGCCTGGCCGGGCACGAGCACGACGCGATCGGCTATATCGCTCAATTCGCGGGCCATGAGTTGGTCGCCGTCGCCGTCGTACACTTTGGGATGATTGGGGGTTGGCATGTGGATGAGTTCCTTGCCCGCCAAGATACCACGACTTGCGTGTTGGTTGTAGGTTGTAGGTCGCGTGTTGTGGGTC
>Ga0163151_10004107_pt1 | contig 19989 bp, 17 predicted proteins | sample OliLakLV19MP5IB2_FD_145596 | JGI IMG/M metagenome (GOLD analysis project Ga0163151, IMG submission 145596) | Freshwater microbial mat bacterial communities from Lake Vanda, McMurdo Dry Valleys, Antarctica - Oligotrophic Lake LV.19.MP5.IB-2 | ecosystem: Environmental > Aquatic > Freshwater >... | reverse complement strand
TATTCTTTCTTCAAACTCTTCAAGCTTTTTGTAATATACCTTTCAGTAAGGAGTAGTGAAGTTTGTATACGTTTTGCATAATGATTTCATGCATCTGAGCAAATCATTTCATCAAATATCAAACTATTTTCTTTATCCATTTAAAAAATTTAAAGGGCACATATTTCAAGGGTAAATCAATCCACGTTGCTGTGGTGACAACACCTCTATTATTGCTAAACGCTAAAAAACTTTCTTTCCCGTGATATTTTCCCATTCCGCTACTTCCAACGCCACCAAAGGGTAAATTGTGATTGGCAATGTGCATTATTATATCATTAATGCAAGCTCCTCCTGAAGTTGTTTTTTCTAAAATAGCTTGTGCTTTTTTGTTATTGCCAAAATAGTAAAAGGCCAAAGGCTTTTCCTTTTTATTAATGTAAGAAAGTGCTTCGTCAATGTGTTCAAAAGTCATAACAGGTAGAATAGGACCAAAAATTTCCTCTTGCATGATTAAGAAATTCGGCTCAACATTGTCGATGATTGTTGGCGCAAAGTACCTTTCATTTTTATCAATTTCTCCTCCGGTATGTATTTTTCCTTGTTTCAACAAACCTTGCAATCGATCCATCGCTCGCTCGTTTACAATGCGGGGATAAAAACGGCTTTCCTTACTATTCTCACCGTACATGGTTTTAAAATTAGCTGCTATTTTATTTAACAACTCTTCTTTTATGGAAGCATGAGCAAAAAGATAATCGGGAGCAATGCATGTTTGTCCAGCATTAATAAGTTTTCCCCAAGCAATGCGTTTCGCGGCAACGGCAATGTTTGCATCCGCATCAACTATACAAGGACTTTTTCCACCCAATTCTAAAACAACAGGAGTTAGATATTCGGCAGCTGCTTTCATAACTACTTTTCCCACAGCAGTACTTCCGGTGAAAAAAATAATATCAAAATGTTGTTGAAGTAGAATGGTATTGGTTTCTTTTCCACCCTGAACAAGTGCGATATAATTCGGATTAAATGCTTCAGCAATCATTTCTTCCATTAATTTGGCAATGGCTGGAGTGTCGGGAGAAGGTTTTAGAATACTGCAACAGCCAGATGAAATGGAACCGACCAAAGAATTAAACAATAACTGAAACGGATAATTCCAGGGAGCTATAATTAAGGATATGCCAAGAGGTTCGTAAATTATTTTACTAGAAGAAGGAAAAAGAAACAGAGGAGTTGAAACGTGTTGGGGTTGAGCCCATTCTTTTAAATGTTTTAGGTGTAAATCAATTTCAGCGACTACAATATTAATTTCAGTTAAATAGGCTTCTTCCGGAGACTTGTGTAAATCGCTCCACAATGCATCTTCAATGTTTTTTTGATTTTTTAAAATCACTGCCTTTAAGGTATGCAACTGCTTTAATCTAAAATCAATATCCTTTGTTTCGTTGGTAGCAAAAAATTGGCGTTGATTCTTTAGGCATTCAAGTATGTTGTTTTCTGAAGTCTCGTTCATTTTTTTGGAGGTAATTTATTTTTTGTAATCTAATAAAAATCAATCCTTAGGCTAAGCGTCATAAAATAGCCCTGTTGCAGAAACGATAAGCCATGAGTGAAAACAGAAAAGTTTTTATTGTGTCGTAATAAAGTCCCCAATAACATTAGAATAAGTTGAAAAGCCCATGGTTTGAGGAATCGTACTATGTCCTGCTCCAGGAATACGGTGTGCTTCTTTGTAAGTTCCTTGGTAGTTATTATAAACAACAGCTCCATGTGTGTTGATGTTTAAAAAATCATCGGCTTCACCATGAACCCAGAAAAAAGGTTGAGTCACTGATTTTATTTTTTCTCCATTGTTAATTTCAAGTGTTGTGAAAAAGTCACCAGGCATTGCCATTCCGGAGCCATCTTGTACCATTGTTTCGGCAGATGCAAAGGGTGCTTCTAAAATTAATTTGTCGGGTTTCATGCTCCAGTTTTCCGCACTTAATTTTGTGGCAGGAGCAGAGCCCAAACTGAATCCATACATCACTAATCTATCGTTGGAAAGTCCTTTGCTTTTTAGCCAATTCAAGGCGGCATCTACATCGGCATATATTCCATCTTCTGTTGGTTTGCCGTCCGACATGCCATAACCCCTGTAATCAATCATTAAAACTCCAAACCGATTTTTGCTTTTTGTATTGGCTAATAATTTTGCACGTTGCCAGTAAAAATCCATGTGGTCTTTGTTGCCGTGACAATACATAATTACGGTGTCGGTAGCAATTTTTGAAATATCACCAATGTAAATAGCGTAAATGCTTGTAGCATTTGATTCGCCTGATGCTTGTGAAGGAAGTGTGAAGATACTTACCAAACTATCGGGGATCTGATAGGAATTATCTAAAATAAAATCCACTTCACCCGTATAGCCATCCAGCTTATATGAATCTAATTTTGCATTATTGAAGAGATTGTCGTCCAAAGTTAAACAGCTTGTTAGTAGTGTAACGAAAAATATTGGAATAAGTTTTTTCATACTAGTTTTATTTAAGCGCAGAGAACGCAGAGTTTTACGCAGAGGTTCGCTGAGTTTTATTTAAATTTTTAAAATTTACGGGTACATCCAACGTAAACGCCAAATGCTCCGTGCGTTTTTAATGGTGTCACATAATCCACCACTAATTTTTCGTTGGATAGGTTGGGAGCAATTACTTTTGCCTCTATATTAAAACTCCATTTTTTTTGTATAAAACTATGTCCAATCATTGGCATAAAAAGCCATCGGTTTTTTTGTTTGATTTCATATTGTCGTTTAGAAGCCAGTTCAAACCAATTATAAACGCCAACATATACAATGTTTTTTCTTTTTCCATATCCCCAAAACGCATTGATTGCTAATTGAGGATATAACTTTTTTGCCTCTTTGTTTTTGTAAATGATATTTGCTATGGGTGTGATGCTTACTGCTGGAACATATTTATGTTGTTTCAATAATTGTTTTGTGGCACCTAATTCCATTTGAAAATTTCCATAGAGAGCAGCAGTAATGTTGAAAGCCGCAAAACCTGTAAATGTGCTATCAATTCCATAACCATAATTAGCTGTGATAAAAGGAATAGGAATGGTTGCTGTTCCATATTTGATTAATGGTCCGCCCAAAGAAAGATTAGCTGCGTGTTCCTTTTTTTGCAATGGTTTCACAAAGCGGGCAGGAGCGCAGGAGAAAAGAAAGCATATGAGAAAGAGAGTGATTGGTTGAAAGCGCATGATTGTTTTTATATTAGTTCTGCAAAGGTATTCATATTTAATAAAAGCGTAAATTTGTATTTCTAAAATGAAAGACATTTTCTATACAATTCTAGTCGTATGGCTCGTTTGGAGGATTATAAATAGTGTGAACTCACATCGTGCCAAGCGAGCAAATCAACAACAAACTGCTTCTAAACGAGAAGGAGAGACTACTGTGAATTTTGTACCACCTAAAAAGAAGTCGCTGGATGATAGTGAGGGAGAGTATGTTGATTACGAGGATATAAAATGAGCAAAAAATGAAATCCCGACACTTCGGGATGGATTATGAGGAGATAAAGTGATGTGCTGATTTTTTGATGTGCTGATTGGTGTTTGGATTTAAAAGGATGTTTTCGATTTTTTGATGAGCATTTGCTTAATCCCTTCCGAAGGAGTCCTTCGGACCTAGCCCCCTTTTCTAATGGGGAATTTGTTCTGAAATACGATTTTGATTTTAATTCGAATTAAATAATCAGCAGATCGACTCATCAGCAAACCTGCCTGTCGGTCATTCTTTGGTCATTTTTCGCATCAACTTAAAAAACATTTTCGGGAAAAATTGTTTTACGTAAACGGAGAAAATTTCGTAATTGCCAATGTATTTGTGGTCGCGGTTATTTTTAATAGCTTTTACAATTCCTTTGGCGCAATCGTTTGCCGACATTCCTTTTTCTTGTGCATCACTTTTTATTCCGTAAGGTGTTCCGTCTTCTTTTAAAAGTTTGGTGCTTACATCGGTGTTGATGAATCCTGGTGTGGCGATCAATACGCTTACATTATCGTTGTATAATTCTTGTCGCAATGATTCGAAGAAACCAAACAAAGCGTGTTTGGATGCGGAGTAAGTAGCGTAGAGTGGGAGTCCGTATTTTCCCATAATGCTGGTGATCACAACCAGCTTTCCACTTTTTTGTTTTTGCATTAATCTGGCAACAGCTTTCGTTAAGTTAATAGTTCCAAAAAAATTGACTTCCATTACTCTTCTGTCGATGGCTGTAGGCGTATTCACCACTTTTGTACGATGACCCATTCCGCTGTTGTTGATAAGGACATCAATACGACCAAATTTTTGAATGACTTGATTTACTTTTTCATCAATATTTTCTGTATGTTCTAAATCGAGAGGAAGTATTAAGATATTATTTGCATCTAGTTTAGAATTGTTTGCAACACGTTTTAATTCTTCTTCCCTGCGCGCTGATAAAACAAGTTTGGCACCTTCATTCGCACAAACGTATACTAATGCTTCACCAATCCCTGATGAAGCTCCTGTTATCCAAATAACTTTTTCGTTTAAAATTGACATTCTCTAAATCCCCCTAGCCCCCTTTTTAAATAGGGGATTTATCTGCAATACGATTTTGATTACAGTATTCGATTTCAAATCCGCACTTCGGCTTCGCTCATAATAAACGTCACACAAAAGGCTAAGTTTTTTTATTTTCTCACCTATCGCCCCCTTTCCTTTGGAAAGAGGATTAAGGGGAAAGGCTCTTATTTCTTATTTTTATCTTGAAAATCTAATGATGTCACACCCAAAAATTTTAAAAATTTCTTAGCATTAATCTTCAACGTTTCTTTGATTTCTGTCATCGCTGTTTTTGCCATACTTTCATCCGGACGAGTTTTGAAGCGTGAATCACGGTAAACGAAATCTTTTCCGGCAGGTGTATAGTAGTAGCAATAGAATGATTTGCGACTTTCATCTTCCGGTATATTGATTTTTGCATAACCATGGTAAGATGTTTCATCGGTAACCATAATGGCTGCTTGGTTGAAATAGGGCATTACTTTCGACATGCAATTTTTTACATCTTTATCCCAAAATTCAAGTGCTCCACCATATTCATCTTTCCAATTTTTGTTTAAATAAATAAGAAGGTTGTATCGTCTGTGCAATTTAGCAGCGGTATTGGAATTCACATCTACATGGATGTCGACAAAGCTGCCTGGCCCGCCTTGGTGAACTCCAGAGCCTAAGGAATCGTAGGTGGAACTTAATCCATCTGTTCCCGTTACTTTGCTCATCCATTCGTACATTTCAGGAGAATTAAGGAAATCACGCAATTGGTTAAACTGTGGGTGATATCTATCCAGATGGTATTCTTCAGATTTGTTTTCGTTCATGCTTTTGCGTTTCACATTCAAGGTTTCCAATTTTGGAAAATTTGAGTATAACGTATTTGCAACATCGTCCAATAGAAAATTTGGTAATGCAACGTGTTTGCATGGTACAGCCGTTTCGAATTGTGAACGAATCTCTTTTATTTTTTCTTCGCTTAAATAAGCGGGATTAATCAAATTTTTCATGTATAGAAAGGATTACGAACACAAAAGTACGCAAATATTAGAGACCTCACTTACCCAATTTTAGGTAAAAAAAACTCTTTTTAGCACTTTTTGTGATTATGGAGGAGGTGTCACAAAAGGCTTTTTACCTTATATTTGTGACTGTCGTAAGTTGAAAATAAAGAATAGCCGTGTGACTATTCGGTTTAAAAATCCGACAACCGTTCAAAAACAACAGCTACATATGAAAAACATTAATTTAAAGTCTCTTTTGCCAATTATTACAGGAATTGTAATTTTTATAGTACTTACGTTCGGCTATTTTTCTCCCATGATGAAAGGGAAAGTGATTGTGATGAGTGATATGGTTCAGAACAAGGGAATGTCGAAAGAGATTTCAGATTTCAGAGAAAAAAATCATTCGGAACCACTTTGGACAAATTCAATGTTTGGAGGAATGCCAGCTTATCAAATTTCCATTCGTTATCCCAATAATCTTTTATATCCTTTGCGTGAAGTCCTTGGTCTGGGCATGCCTTCACCGGCAATTAACCTTTTTAATTATTTGGTCGGATTTTTTATTCTGCTCTTGGTTTTAAGAGTTAATCCTTGGTTGGCAATTGTTGGTTCGGTTGCCTACGCATTTTCGGCATACAATATTATCCTTTTAGATGCAGGACATCTCACCGCAACGTTAGCACTAGGTTATTATGCACCTGTTTTGGCGGGCGTTATTTTAATATTTAGACAAAAGTATTTGTTAGGAGGAGTTTTGTTATCAATTTTTATGGCTTTGGAGTTGTTGAGCAGCCACATTCAAAACACTTATTATTTATGTATTTTATTACTTATTTATGTACTATTTGAATGGGTACAGTTGATAAGAAAAAAAGAGTATGGCGCAATTTTTAAAAGTTTTGGAGTGTTTGCTGTTGCCGGAATATTGGCTTTGGGATGTAACATTACCAACATCTGGAATACTTACGACTATGGAAAATATACGATTCGCGGAAAATCGGAATTAACATCAAACAAGCAAAATCAAACAAGCGGTTTAGATAGAGATTATGCAACGCAATGGAGTTTGGGTAAATCGGAAACAATGACCTTACTAATTCCTAGTTTTAAGGGAAGTTCTAGTAGCATTAGTATCGCAGAAAATAAAAGCGTGCTGAAAGATGTTGATCCGCAGTTACGTCAAAATGTTGGAGGAATGGGTCAGTATTGGGGAGACCAGCCATTTACCGTTTCTCCTTACGCGGGAGCAATTATTGTTTTCTTATTTATTTTCGGGATGTTCATTGTTAAAGGACGACTTAAATGGGCATTGTTTTTTACATCCATACTTGCTATAATGTTATCGTGGGGACATAATTTTATGTGGCTTACAGATTTATTTTTTGATTACTTCCCGTTGTACAATAAGTTCAGAGCTGTATCCAGTATTTTGCTTTTGGCAGAGTTTGCAATTCCTGTTATTGCAATATTAGCGATAGATCAGATGATTAAAAATCCTGGAATTTTAACAGAAAAAATAAAATTGGCATTAAAATGGAAAGGCAATTATCTTATAAACAAAGAGATTACAACTCAAACGGCATTTCTTTTTTCGTTTGCAATCACGGGTGGTTTATCATTACTGTTCTATTTAATACCAAGTCTTACCGATTTTACTTCGGCAAGTGATTTGCGAACATACGAGTCGATTGCAAAAAGTAATGGTGAAGAAATAGCGCGTCAGTTTTTTGAAAATGTTGAAATAGCACGAAAAGGCTTGTTTCAAGCAGATGCACTTCGTAGTTTTTTCTTTGTTGTTTTGGGTGCAGGAGTTGTTTGGTTATATTTAAAATCAAAGCTGAATACAGCATTATTAATAGCTCTTTTAGGTGTATTTATACTTGTTGATTTATGGTCGGTAGACAAGCGTTATTTGAACGATAAAAACTTTACAGATAAACGAAAAGCAGAAAATCCATTCCCGTTTACGGATGCCGACAAAGCAATTTTGGAAGATAAAGATCCAAATTACAGAGTGTTGAATCTTACAGTAAAAGAAGGTCCGTTTAATGATGCAAGTACTTCTTATTATCACAAATCAATAGGCGGTTACCATGCTGCAAAAATTAGAAGGTATCAGGAATTAATTGATGCACACATTCAAAATAATATTCAGGATATTATAACTACCGCTAATGCAAATCCATCCGATTCATCTATCCGTTCCGCTTTTTCTCGCTTAGGTGTTTTAAATATGTTGAATACACGTTATATTATATACAATCCGAGTGCAGCCCCTTGGGTGAATCGTTATGCCTTAGGAAATGTTTGGTTTGTAAAGGATATTAAAATGGTGAAAAATGCTGACGAAGAAATAAAAACAGTGGGAGAAATAAATCCTGCAACAACGGTTGTTGTAGATGAACGTTACAAAGAGGAGCTGAGTGGATTTGTGCCGAAACCTGATCCTGCAGCAACGATTCAATTGACAAATTACTTGACAAACAATTTGAAGTACGAATCAAATACAACATCAGAACAATTGGCTGTTTTCTCTGAAATCTATTTTAAAGAAGGCTGGAATGCATATGTTGATGGAGAATTGAAGCCATATTTTGCAGGGAATTATGTGCTGCGTGTCATGCGTGTTCCTGCCGGAAAGCATACCATTGAATTTAAATTTGAGCCACAAAAATATTATACAGGAGAAAAAATTTCTCTAGCTTCATGTCTTACATTATTTGTAATGGCATTAGCTGCTTTGTTCTTTGGATTAAAAAAAGAAAAGAAAGCGGAATAAAAGAATTTTTGAATCTAAAATAAAAGCAGTCGGATCATTGTTCGACTGCTTTTTTTATAAGTTGATTTTTAACCGTCTTAAATTCTTTCGGATTTTTTCATTTAATTCCGGAGCGGCTTGAAGTTTTAATAAGAGCAAAATAAATATACCAGCCACAAGTGTGCTTCTTACAGCGATATCTAAAATAAGAGTATCTATTTTTGGGATAAAGTAACCGGGTAAAAAAGCAATGATAGCAATCAGTATAATTTTTATTGTGTTGCTGTCGTAAGGCTGCAGTTGATATTTATAATACAGGAACAACCAGCGCAGAATGTTGTAAGCAGCAATGGTAATAGCTGTTGCAATGGCTGAGCCGGAGATGCCATAAATTGGAATTAGTAAATAATTGGATAAGATGGTTATTCCAACTACAAAAAACATAAATAGGGCATCGTACTTATAATGTTTGGATGTAAGTATAATAATACTGTTAATACCTGTTCCCATATCCACTAAATAGCCAGCGCTGATAAACAGGATAACATTTTTTCCTTCCGCATATTCTTCAGGTAACAATTGCATAATGTTATCAATGTTTGACCAAATGCCAATAAACAATAGTAAACCAATTACCAATTGATTGTTGCAGGATTTATTATACAACGAACTGATGGATGCAAGATCATTTTTTTTGAAAGCTTCCGCCACAATGCTGGTTGCGATGCGGTATAATGAACGTGCAGGTATAATAATAATGGTGCCGAAATAAAATGCGATTCCATACACACCTGTTTTTTTTAAACCCAGCATGTCGTTCACCATAATAGTATCAATGCTGGAAATTAAAGCCCCTGCGCTACCTGAAAGTATTGAGAAGATACTAAGTTTGATCATCTCTTTTTGTAATTCTTTGGATAAAAAACCACGAACAGGTTTCACATGCCACTCTTTTAGTTGAACGATTTTATATAAAAGGAGACAGGTTGGTATACACGTAGCTGAAATGTATAGGAATAAAAAGGATGAAAAATTGATGATGTTGAAAAAATAGAAGGAGAGGACAATCAAGATAAGAATCCTTTGCAGAAAATCTTTTACAAAGGAGCCAAAAACAGAACTGTAGCAGGCTCGTAAGTAATTGTCAAAAAGCGCAAAGAAGAGTGTAAAAAATGTTAAAGGCATTAAGTAGAAAAGATAATCGACAAACAGTTTTGATTTTTCAATATTCTGCTCAATAATTTCTTGCCTAAAAATAAAGAATAACAAAAGACACAATAAAAATCCAACCAAAGAGATAATAATGCCATAGAACAGAAATCCATGATGGCCATTCTCTTTGTTCCTGAAATAAGGGAAAAGCCGGATTGTAACCGAAGGAAAACCCAGATTCGCAACCTGAGCCATTAATAAAGAAACAGAAACCAAAACCCTTAAAAGCCCATTGGCATCGGTACTCATTAAATGCGGTAACCACAGCACCGTTATAAAACCTAAGCCCGCACCTAAGTACGAGTAGATGGCATTTTTTGTAGCCTGTGTTTCAATGATTCCCATTTGTTGGACAAATATAAATTAAAAAAGCAGCTTAATTGATAAGGGACTCTTGTGTTTGCGACAGCCATATGTTAAAAACTCTTAAATTTGTGTTGTTTACTAAGCGCTTTATGAGAATAGTCTTTATTACAGATAGTTATGGCGGTGCTCGCATTCATAAAAATGAAATAGGCGTTAGTAGCTCACAAACCTATCCCGAATTATTGAAGCAGGAGCTTGTTCCTATGGGACATGAGGTGCTTATTGATTTTGCAGCTTTCCGTAAACTTACCGATTTGCCTAAGTTGTTTCTGAACTATTCGGAGGCTGATGTGTATGTGTTTCAAGCAGGAATTGTAGATTGTTATCCACGTGTGTTATCACAAGAATTAACCATCTCTCAAAATGCATTTGCAAAACTCATACGAAAACTCATTCGGATAAACCGCAGCTTTTTTATTCGTTACATTTATAACAAACCATGGTCTTCTGAAAAAGAGGTGTTAAATGCAATAACAGCTGTTTGTTCAAGCACAACTGCAAAAATGATTTGGTTAAATGTGGCTCCGATAAATGCTTTTCAGGAAAGAGAAACACCTGGAGCAAATGCAGCAATTGTGGCCTTTAATACTTTATTGTCCTCAAATTTGACGAAGCATAAAAATGCAATACTGCTCGATATTTACACGCAATTGATGAAAACGGAGACGTATGAAATGTATATTCACGAACACGATTCACACTTGAATATTGAAGGAAATAAATTGTATGCAAAAGAAGTGTTGAACGTATTGAAAAAAATAATTTAGTTTTGTAGGATGAGTAAAAATATCACCATTATAGGAGCAGGGCAATTAGGAAGCAGACATCTTCAGGCTTTGGCTTTGGTAAAGGATTCCATTTGTATTCAAGTAGTAGATACATCGCAGGAAGCATTAGCAATAGCCGAGTCACGTTTTAATGAAGTGTCGGCTACATTTAGTGGCAAAATATCTTTTCATACATCCATTGCAGCGCTGGAAAAAGAACAGGAGATTGTTATTGTTGCTACAGGATCAAAAATAAGAAGAAGTATTATTGAAGAATTGCTTGCTCATGCCAAGGTGAAAAATTTAATTCTAGAGAAATTTTTATTTGTGAAGGAAGAGGATTACAGTTTTGTTGAGCAGTTGTTGAATGAGAAACAAGTAGCTACTTGGGTAAACTGCCCAAGACGAATGATGTCTTTATACAGAACATTGCAACAGGAACTAACCGGGAAAATTCATTTTGTTGTTAACGGAAATGCTTGGGGACTTGGTTGCAATGGAATTCACTTGTTGGATTTGTTTTCTTTTTTAACAAATGAAAGAAGTATTCAACTATCAAATGATTTAATTGATAAACAAATTATTGAAAGTAAACGTCCTGGCTATATCGAATTTACCGGAACAATTACTGGGCATGCCAACGGGCATTCGTTTCATATGACATCTTTTTCGGAAGGGGCTTCTCCTTTGCAGTTGATTATTCATACAGCCACTGCAAAATATAGCATTCAGGAAGGTGCAACAGCAAAGGTTTGGATTTCCAAGCAAGCCAATCAATGGGCTTGGGAAGAGCACTCTTTCACAATGCCTTTTCAAAGTCAATTAACAAATATTGTAGTGGACGATATTCTAGCTACAGGTAATTGCACACTTACAACATACAAGGAATCGGCTCATTTGCATATTTTGTTTTTAAACAATTTATTGGCACATTTGAGAAAAGTAAATAACGATAATACATTAAAGGAATGTCTGATAACATAAATAAAAAAGTATTACTCGTTGGTGCCGGTCAAATGGCGGTTGATCATTATAAAGTGTTGAAAGCATTAAATTGTGATGTTACAGTTGTTGGACGAAGTAAGTCATCGGCATTAAGTTTTGAAGAAAAAACGGATTTTAAAATACATGAAGGAGGCTTGGAGTTATTCCTTCAGCAAAATAAGTTGCATTTTGATGCAGCCGTTGTTTCAGTTGGAATGGAAGTTTTAGCAATAACAACCACACAATTACTAAATAGCGGATTTAAAACCATTTTGGTTGAAAAGCCTGCAGGTATGAATCGTTCAGAAATAGAAGCACTTGCCACCTTGTCTACGCAATTAGAAGCAGCTGTTTTTGTTGCGTATAACCGCAGATTTTATGCCTCTGTTTTAAAAGCGAAAGAAGTAATTGCATTGGATGGCGGCTTGAGCTCTTTCAATTTTGAATTTACGGAATGGGCCCATACCATTGAACCATTGGACAAAAAACCGGGAATCAAAGAGAATTGGCTGTTGGCAAATTCATCGCATGTGATTGACTTGGCTTTTTTTGTGGGTGGAATTCCTACAAAAATGAATTCGTTCACATCTGGAAACCTTTCCTGGCACGAAAAAGCTGTTTTTTCAGGTGCCGGTAAAACAACTGAAGATATTTTATTCTCTTATCAGGCTAACTGGGCCGGTCCGGGCCGATGGGGTGTTGAATTTATTACAAAAAAATCACGCTTGTATCTTCGTCCTCTGGAAGAACTTCATATTCAGCTAAAAGGGACTGTTGCTGTTAATAAAATGGAATTGGACCAGAGCCACGAGAAAAATTTTAAACCAGGTTTGTTTTTGCAAAATCAGTACTTTTTAAAAGGCGACTTTACAAATTTTAAAACCATTCAAGAGCAAGCACAAATGACGGCTGTTTACGAGCAAATTGCTAAAGGAAACTGATCCCATTTTGTTTGCCTTTTCAGTGCCAATAATCTCTTAAAATTCCTTAGATTTGTGTATTAATCAACATTGATTTATGAAAACAGTCTTAGTAACCGGAGCGGATGGATTTATTGGAAGCCATTTGGTTGAGCGATTGATGGATGAGGGGCATAAAGTAAAAGCATTTGTATGCTACAACTCTTTTAATTCTTGGGGATGGCTGGATACCTTTCCCAAAGAAAAACTAAAAAACATCGAAATTTTTGCCGGTGATGTGCGCGATCCTAATGGTGTGCGCACTGCTGTGAAAGGAGTGGATGAGGTTTATCATTTGGCTGCATTAATTGCCATTCCGTATAGCTACCATTCTCCCGACAGTTATGTGGATACAAATGTCAAAGGAACATTAAATATTTTGCAAGCTGCTCGTGATAGCAATGTCAAGCGCGTTTTAGTCACTTCTACCTCTGAAGTATATGGAACAGCAATGTATGTTCCGATTGACGAAAAACATCCGAAGCAAGGACAATCACCTTATTCCGCTTCAAAAATTGGCGCAGATGCAATGGCCGATTCTTTTTACAGAAGTTTTAATTTACCTGTTACCATTGTTCGTCCGTTTAACACATTTGGTCCTCGTCAAAGTGCTCGAGCAGTTATCCCTACAATTATCACTCAATTACTAGCGGGTAAAACCGAAATAAAATTAGGTGCACTGCATCCTACTCGTGATTTGCTTTTTGTAAAAGATACAGCCAACGCATTTGTAGAGATAGCAAAATCGGAAAAAACAATTGGGCATGAAATAAATATCGCTACCGAACAGGAAATTTCTATTCAGGACTTAGCGCAAACAATTATAAATATAATTAATCCTAAAGCACAAATAATTTCGGATGATGTTCGTTTGCGTCCCGAAAAAAGTGAAGTAGAACGATTGTTAGGTGCTGCTCAAAAAATAAAATCACTTACCAACTGGAAACAAACGATTGATTTAAATGAAGGGTTGAAACAAACAATCGAATGGTTTAGAAATCCTGAAAATTTGAAAAATTACAAAGCCGACATTTACAATGTATAAGCAAACGCTTGATTTTATAAAATCAAAATTTCCTTCTCAAGAATATATTCCCTTGCATGAACCTCGTTTTAACGGGAATGAAAAAAAATACGTATTGGATTGTATTGATTCAACATTTGTATCCTCGGTTGGTAAATATGTAGATGATTTTGAGAAACAGCTAGCTGCATACACAGGTGCAAAATATGCTGTGGCTTGCGTTAATGGAACAGCAGCATTGCATATGGGAATGCTGGTTGCCGGTGTTAAGAGAAATGACATTGTGATTACTCAACCCTTGAGTTTTATTGCTACATGCAATGCCATTGCATACATCGGAGCATCGCATTTATTTATAGATGTGGACATAGATACCATGGGTTTAAGTCCCGATAAACTAAAAGCATACTTGACTGAATTTGCAGAAAAAAAATCGGATGGTTACTCCTATCATAAAACAACCGGACAAAAAATAGCAGCCTGTGTTCCAATGCATACATTCGGGCATCCTTGCAGAATTGATGAATTGGCAAGTATCTGTAAAGAATATGCAATTGCTTTGGTAGAAGATGCTGCCGAATCGATTGGTAGTTATTATAAAAATAAGCATACCGGCACGTTTGGTGTTGTTGGAACATTTAGTTTTAATGGAAACAAAATAATTACAAGCGGAGGCGGAGGTGCAATTGTTACAGATGATGAACAGCTTGCAAAAAAAGCAAAGTATTTAACTACACAAGCAAAAGTACCACACCGCTGGGACTTTGTACACGATGAAATCGGATACAATTACCGAATGCCGAATATCAATGCAGCATTAATGGTTGCTCAACTTGAACAGTTGGATGTTTTTTTGAAAAGTAAACGCGTCTTGGCCGATGAATATGAAAAACATTTTGCAGGAACTGACATCCTGTTTGTAAAAGAACAGGAACATTCTAAATCAAATTATTGGTTGTGTTCCATTCTTTTAAAAGATAAAACTACGAGGGATGCATTTTTGCAATACACCAATGATAATGGAGTAATGACTCGTCCTGTTTGGCAACTCATGAATAAGTTAGTGATGTTCAAAGATGCAATGCATGGTAATTTGGATAATGCCGAGGAAATTGAAAATCGTTTAGTAAATATTCCTAGTAGCGCTAAAAAATAAAAAGTGTTTGTGTTTTTTATTGACTTGAAAAATAAATGAATAAAGTACTAATCATAGCAGAAGCAGGGGTTAACCACAATGGAAGCATGGACATGGCGAAGCGTCTTGTAGATGCTGCAGCAACTGCAGGTGCAGATTATGTAAAATTTCAAACTTTTAAAGCCGACAAGCTGGTAAGTGCTGCTGCAAAAAAAGCAGCTTATCAAGTAGAGAATACAAACGGAGATTCTCAATTTGAAATGCTGAAAAAATTGGAACTTTCCGTTGAACAGCATCATGAACTGATTGATTATTGCAAACTAAAAAACATAAAATTTCTTTCAACGGCTTTCGATTTGGAAAGTATAGATTTGTTAAACGCTCTGAATGTTCAGCTGTTTAAAATACCATCCGGAGAAATTACCAATTTGCCTTATCTGGAAAAAATAGGTTTTCTAAAAAAAGATGTCATTATTTCTACAGGCATGTGTGTGATGTCGGAAATAGAAAATGCGATGACGGTTTTGATTAAAGCAGGCACAAATAAAGATAATATTTCCGTTTTGCATTGCACAACAGATTATCCTACAGCAATGAAAGATGTGAATTTGAAAGCCATGCTGAGTATTCAAAAGCAATTAAATGTTCCTGTGGGTTATTCGGATCATACATTGGGCATAGAAGTTTCGGTTGCAGCTGTAGCAATGGGTGCAACAATCATCGAGAAACATTTTACACTTGATAAAACCTTGCTCGGTCCAGATCATAAAGCATCTTTGGAGCCACATGAATTAAAAGAAATGATAATTGCGATTCGAAACATAGAGCAAGCGCTTGGAAAATCGGAGAAGGAGCCAACAGCAACAGAAATGAAAAACATGTTGGTTGCCCGAAAAAGTATTCATTTGTTAAAGGCGTTTTCGAAAGGTCATATTTTATGTGAAAACGATTTAAGTATGAAGCGACCTGGTGATGGTATATCACCTATGGAATTAAAAAAAGTGCTAGGCAAGAAATTGAAAATTGATGTTGATGTTGAGCATAAATTACGTTGGGAGGATTTGGAATGATGGAGATAAGAGATTATAAAGAAGGAGATGAAACGCATATTTTAAATTTGTTTAAGGATACATTCGGAAAGCCATTGTTACCTGAGTATTGGAAGTGGCGGTTTATTGACAATCCGAATAAACAAGTAATGATTAAATTGATGTGGGACAACAATCGTATGGTTGGCCATTATGCTGTATCTCCTTTAAAAATGAATGTTGAAGGTGAAAATATACTGTCTGCTTTATCAATGACTACGATGACACATCCCGAATATGCAGGAAAAGGGATATTCACTAAACTGGCCGAAGCACTTTATACTGATAAGTATCAGAATGCAAATTTAAAAGCCGTGTGGGGATTTCCTAACAATAATTCGCATTATGCATTTATCAATAAGCTGAATTGGGTAGATGTTTCCCCAATTACTACCCGTTCACTAGCAATAGAAAAAATTAAAAATAAAAGCTCCTTAAACAGTTCTGTTGTAAGTTCTTTTTCAAACCAGCACATTAAAACGCATGAAGAACTAACTGCTAACCATAAAATAAAAACAGACAAATCAATTGACTATTTAACCTGGAGGTATTTGAATAATCCAGTGAATGAATATACGATATTTGAATTAAGAAGTGCAACCCATCATTATTATGCTGTTGCAAAAGTATTTGCTTCATTTTCGGAAAAAGGGAAATACGAAATTGATGTTCTTGAGCTGCAATTTCCGGAAGACGAGGGGTTGATAAGTGAATTGATGATTGCAATAAAAGAATATTATTCAACGTATGCCTTGTTGCAAATTAATATTTGGCTTTCAGCAAATGATGTAAAAAACAATATTATTGAAAAAATAGGTTTTGTAAACACTTCGCAAACTACTTATTTCGGAATTCGTATCTTAGATTCGCAATATGCTGTTTTGGGTAAAAGTAAAGAGTGGCATAATTCAATGGGGGATTCAGATGTTTATTAACGAATGAATAAAAAGAGAAAAATATTAGCTGTTACCGGTGCCCGTTCAGAGTACGATATTCTATATCCTATTTTGTTCCTGCTTCAAGCGGATGACAGTGTAGATCTTCAGATTCTGGTAACAGGTGCCCATCTTTCAGAGAGATATGGGAAGACGGTAAGTATTATTGAGAAAGATGGTTTTGTGATTGCAGAGCGAGTAAATAATTTGTTGGATTCGGATGATAAAATGTCAAGAGTGATTTCATTGGGGAACCAAATTCCAGCATTTGCAAAAGTATTCGATGCTGTAAAACCTGATATTATTCTTGTTGTTGGTGATAGGGAAGAAGCAATTTCTGTTTCGTTAACAGGAGCATATATGGATATTCCAGTTGCGCATATTGCAGGAGGCGATATCGCAAAAGATGGAAATATTGATAATTCAGTACGATATGCAACAAGTAAGTTTTCCCACATTCACTTTACTATATTGGAAGAACATCGTAAAACGTTGTTGAAACTGGGGGAAGATGACTGGCGAATTTTTACAGTTGGAAATCCTGCCTTAGATCGTTTTTTAGAAACACCTCAACTGAGCAAAAAGCAAATTTCAGAAAATATCGGATTTGATATTTCTGATGATAATTATATTGTTCTCATTCAACATCCGATAATTACAGATGTAGAAAATGAAGGCAGAAACATTCGCCAGACCTTGGATGCGGTAGTTGAGCTAGGTTGTAAGTGCCTCATTAACTATCCTAATTCGGATGCAGGAAATTTTGCAATCATTGATGCGTATAAAGAGTATGAAAAAAAGCACAAGCAGTTGTTTCTTTTTAAAAATTTAGACCGCTTGAATTATATAAATATTTTAAGAAATGCATCTTGTTTAATAGGTAATTCCAGTTCCGGAATTATCGAAGCGCCTTCTTTGGGTTTGCCTGTTGTAAATATTGGCAGCCGACAAAGAGGCCGGATTCATGCAGAAAATGTTATTTTTGTTGATAATGACAAAGTACACATAAAAGCAGCGGTTGAAAAATCTTTGAATGACAAAGGATATATCCAATCTGTAAAAAATATCAAAAATCCATATGGCGATGGAAATTCTGCTGTTAAAATAGTAGTCGTTCTAAAAACAATTGAACTAAACGATAAATTAATTCATAAAAACATCACATATTAATGAAAGTAATAGTTATATCGGCACATCCTGATGATGAAGTAATTGGTTGCGGTGGAACGCTTCTCAAGCATGTGAATAATGGGGATGATGTTTCTTGGTTAATTGTAACCAATGTGTTTGAGTCAGCAGGTTTTTCAAAAGAACGTGTTGTGAGTAGAAATGAAGAAATAGAAACGGTTAAAAAAATGATGGGATTTAAGCAGGTTTACAAACTTGATTATCCTACAATGAGTTTAGATTCAAGTTCCATTAATTCATTGATTCCAAAATTATCGACTGTTTTTAATGAACTAAAACCAGAAATTATTTATGTGATGAATAGGTCAGATGCTCATTCCGACCACCGTTATACATTTGAAGCTGTGATGGCTTGCACAAAATCATTTCGTTATCCCTCTATTAAAAAAGTGTTGATGTACGAATGCATTTCTGAAACAGAATTTGCTCCAGCTTTGCCTGAAAAAGTATTTCAACCAAATTATTTTGTGGACATCACGAAACATTTTAAAAACAAACTTGATATAATGAATGTGTATAAGTCGGAGTTGGGCGAACATCCTTTCCCTAGAAGTCTTAGAAACATTGAAGCGCTTGCTGTTTTTAGAGGAGCGTCAGTTGGTGTTGAATATGCTGAGGCTTTTCAGTTGATAAAGTTTATTGATAAATAATAATGAAAATGAAAATGAAAATGTGGATATTATTTTTTCTTGTTTTTGTCCAGATCTCATCTATAGCGCAGATGAAAAGATGGATAATGGGAAGCGCCTGTTTTAATTCTGGGGGAACTGCAAATGTTCCAGCCCTTGGCTTGTTGAAATTTTATGAAATGGATTTCACAAGTGGCTCCCCAGTATACTCATCACGAATTCTTGGTACAAGTGTTACGTCTTTGTCAACTGCTGGAACAAATGAAGGTTTAAATAATGGTGTTGATGCTTCAGGGAATCTTGCATTTTATGTATATGTTAGTTGCCCATCTCCTTATACTTCTACTACATTGGATGAAATGTATTTTATTGCACCTGATATAACAACAGGGAAGGATGAAGTTTTTGCCACTATTTCAGCAGTTGGAGGAGGAGGTTCAAGTGTTAGAAATATTGATGTTGTTCCTAAAGATGGAACGGCAGATGAGTATTATGTTATTTATAAAACTGCTTGTATAAATAGTCTTGCAAATGATTTTATTCGATATGTAATTGTAAATACTACAACAAAAACGGTTACGGCTCCAATTACACTTGCCTCCGTTAATTATAATGAAGGTCTTGCTGTATCACCGAAAAATTGTTTATTAAATAATCGGTGGTTGTTTTTTATTAAGTATGTTGCTGGAAATCTTCAAGTTTTTAGATCATCAATAACGGCCTCAGGTATTTCTTCTCCTTCTTTAGCAGCAATAGTAATTATTCCTGGAAATGTTTCAAATGGTCAAGGTGATCTTGAAATATCTCCGCAAGGGGATAAAATTGCGATTGCTGATCTTGCTACAGTGGGAATAAATCACGATGTAGTTATATTGAATCTTGATTTAGCAAGTGGCAATTTAACTAGCCAAAGATGGATTAATAACCCTACAAATTTCATTTATAGTTGTGAATTCTCACCTGATGGGCAACGATTATATATGGCTAGATCTGGAACCTCGGCAGTTGGAAATGAATTATATAATGTTGCAGTTCCTGTTTCTAACTACACAATAGTAGCTTCCGATGTCGTTGCTGTTGCACTTGTTCCAGGACTAATCAATCTTGAAGTAGGGTATGATGGGTACCTTTATTTTAATAAAGGAAACTATAATACAGACTTGTGTTATATAACAAACCCAAATGCAAATGCAGCCACGAATATTGTAAATCAGACGCCAATAAATACTTTTGGTGTCGGTAATGCAGTAGGAATTTCCTTCCCAGATCAAATTGATGGATTTGATACTGGTGGAAGTGTGAGTCCTTCAATCTCTGCTACTAGCACTATTCTTTGTTCTGGAGCTTCAGCAACATTAACAGCCTCTGGCGGAATAAATTAT
>Ga0163151_10004100_pt1 | contig 20042 bp, 18 predicted proteins | sample OliLakLV19MP5IB2_FD_145596 | JGI IMG/M metagenome (GOLD analysis project Ga0163151, IMG submission 145596) | Freshwater microbial mat bacterial communities from Lake Vanda, McMurdo Dry Valleys, Antarctica - Oligotrophic Lake LV.19.MP5.IB-2 | ecosystem: Environmental > Aquatic > Freshwater >... | reverse complement strand
GTTAAGTAGGCTAAACATTTATATGCTGTCAATGTTTTGCTGGCGACAGCAAACAATTCACGTGTCTCCGGCGGCGTGCCTGTGAATAGCCACGTTGGGCGCTGTCAAGAATGGGGAAAGTCGAGCTAAGAGCGTGTCAAAAAAGCCCAGAACAAAAAGTTAAACTTTCGTTTCGGCGTGCGGTATTGAGAAGGAATGGAGCGACGAGCTTGCTATCCCACGGATGTGACCGATGAGCAATGGAGTCGGCTGGAACCACTGATACCCGCACCCAAGCCGGGTGGGAGACCGCCCACCTATATGGGCGGCGAGAGATCGTCAATGCGGTTCTCTACAGACTGCGAGGCGGCGCCGCTTGGCGCATGATGCCGCACGGCCTGCCCCCGTGGGGCATTACCTACCATTATTGGCGCCCCTGGCGGAAGGACGGTACCTGGGAGCGCGCCCACGATACGCTGCGCGCCGAGGTGCGGCAGGCAATGGGGAAAAATGCGCAACCCAGCGCGGGGATTGTGGACAGTCAATCGGTGAAAACGACGGACCGCGGCGGCGTGCATGGCTATGATGCCGGCAAGAAAATCAACGGCTGCAAGCGCCATGTGCTGGTCGACACGTTGGGCTTGGTCTGGTTGGTGGTCGTCACCGCGGCCAGTACGCAAGATCGCGATGGTGCCAGAACCCTGCTGGCGGTGCTGGCCACGCATATGCGCCGTCAGCAGCTAATCTGGGCCGATGGCGGGTATGCGGGAGCGTTAATGGGCTGGGTGGCGTCGTTGCAGAAATGGGGCAAAGTGCGGTTGGAGTTGGTCGCCCGTAACCCGCAAAGCAAGAGCTTCCAGCGACTCCCCCCACCGCTGGATCGTGGAACGAACATTTGGATGGCTCAATCGCTGCCGACGACTCAGCAAAGACTATGATCTCCTCACCGATACCAGCGAATGCACCATTCAGGTCGCCATGATCTATCTGATAGTCCGCCGTCTGGCACCCCCGAAAAACGCAGGCGGGAGCGCCGATCACAAACACGCAGGCTTTTTTGACACGCTCTTAATCCATCTCGATATGGCCGACGGCCAAATCCCCATCAACGCACTCCTCACTGCGGCCAGCGTGCATGATTCGCAGGTGGCGATACCAATGATGAGGATGACCTCCGATCGCGTCACCTATCTTAACGACGTGATGGATTCCGCCACGACGCCAAAGCGATTCGGACGGCCAGCCAAGCGCACAATCACAAGCCGATCATCCAGCCCCATACGCGACCGAAACCGAAAACGCTGGTCCCGTCACGGGTGGAACTCCCGCCGGAATGGGATCCCGCCGAAAAGAATCGCTATAAAACCAGAACGATGGTCGCACGCGGCTTCAACCGGCTGAAAGACGAATTACTAAGCCGCCAGATCCGGGTGCGAGGCGAGAAGAAGGTAATGGCCCAATTGATGTTCGGAGTGCTGGCCTTGACCGTGGACCAGCTTTTGCGGCTGCATCGTTAGCGGTTCATTCCTTCAAAAATAGGGTGTAACGAGGAAGGCATTAGACCCATATAGCCTCGATTTATGTTTTAGGGGCGAACCCCGCCCGGAACCATCCCTGAAGACCCTGCCGAGATCCGCATACTACACCCCGCAAGCGTTTTTGAAAAGTTCTGCAAGTCGTTCCCAACATATTCACTTTTATATTTCCATTATAATCAACATCTTCCAGTTTCAGAGCCCCGAATCGCTTGCCCGCCCATGCTACCGTGAAGTCAGCCCGGAAAACTCCGCGCCGAAAAAGGCCCTCCGCCAACCGGAGGGCCTTTTCGCGTTCAATAACCCAAAAAGGAGAAGATGATGACTACCGAAGACCGCGCCCAAATCGCCCGCGAAAACGGCGCCAAATCCAAAGGCCCAATAACCGAAGAAGGCAAAGCCAAAGTCAGCGCCAACGCCGTCAAAACCGGCGAACACATCGATAAACTAGCCCAATTCCTCCCCCCGCATCAGGCCGTCCTCTGCAACGAAGACCGCCCCCAGTACTACCAGCTCTTCAAACAGCTCATCGAAATCTACCAGCCCGTCAACCAACTCGCCGCCGCCGTCGTCCGCGACATCGCCATCGCTCAATGGCAAATCGAGCGCCTTCACACCTGCGTCACCGTCCAGTGGAACCTCGCCCTCATCGACAACGCCGCCAAACCCAGCACCCTCGCCCCTGAACTCTGCGAAATCCAGGCCATGGGCCGCGCCACCGAAACCCTCATCGGCGGCAAAGGAACCGTCAGCAAAATCAACCGCGAAATCGCCCAACTCCAACGGGCTATCGCCAGCCTCGAACGCCGCCTAAAGTTCATTCACAGCACTTTCCCCACTGTCGCCAAAAAACAAACCCAACAGGAAAATACGCAACCCGTTGAAATCAAACAATTTACCGAACCGCCCATCTACGTTACTGAAAATTCGCCCGCAGTGATCAAGGCCTACAAACTCCAATTTCCTAACCGCGAAATCATCGTTCTACCGCCCGATGACGTCGCCAAAGGCATCAACCTCGAGGACGACATGCCGCTCGCCCCTCGGAAACCAACCTGAAAGTAGAAGATGCGACCCACATTCGGCCAACTCGACCTCAATCTCCGCGAACTCATCCAAGACGCCGCACCACTCCGCCCGGACGCCGGACAGCCGATTCATCCCCGCGCTAATCAAGCCGTACTCGCGTGGCAGCCGACCCTCACCGCAGGCACGCTACGCTACGTGCCCCACGGCTCCCGATTTCCCGGTCCCCAACGGCATCTCGGCTTCGCCCCCGCCGATCCTGACATTGCCTTTGAGATAAGATACACCCTGACAATGCCCACTCCACCCACTCGCCGCGAATGGCTCGCCGCCTCATCTCTCGGCCTCGCCGCCTGTTCCGCCCCGCCAAGACCCGGCGAATTCTCGATCTCTGAAAGCCCCGAAATCCTCGGCGGGCAGAAGGCCATCACGCTCAAGCGCGACGTGCCCTCATCTGGCGGCGCCCCCATCCTCCTCGAAGCGGAAATCCTTCCCGGTCGTGGTTTCAACACCTGGCAACTCCGCGCATTCCTTCCTGGAAAGGGCGTGACCAACCTCTTCACCGCCCTGTCTTTGGCTGATGCCGCCAAACTCATGACCGGCGCCGATAACGATTTCCGCGGCAATGAATCCTTCAAGAACGGCGGCGCCATTCTCGTCCCCTACGCCAATCGCATCCGCGGGAAATTTGACGCCAAAGCCCGCACCATCGAAACGAAGGCCGCGGGCAAAACCGTCAAACTCCCCGCCAATTGGATCGGTAAGAAGCCCGGCGCCGAACCCCACGCCATGCACGGCCTCCTCCTCGATCAGCCCACAATCATTACCCGCCGCGTTGCCGACGCCAATGGCGCCACGCTCGAAGCGTCCTGGGAAAAACCGTTCCAAAACGAATGGCCCGGCGCGCTTAAAATTCATTTCCACGCCTCCCTCACTACGAAGGCTTTCGTACTAAAAGTCATCGCTATCAACACTGGCGCCGAACCCTGCCCCGTCGGCATCGGCTGGCACCCCTATTTCAACATCCCGAGCGGTGACCGCCGTCAGGCCAAGCTCAAAATCCCCGCCAACACTCTCGCCCTCGTCGACAACTACGACAACGTATTCCCCACGGGCGTCACCCAGCCCACGGCCGGATCTAAATTCGATTTTCGCCAGCCCCGCGCCATGGGCGATCAGTTTCTGGACGATTGCTTCCTCGATCTCATCCGCGATGCCAATGGCTCCGTCACCGCGGAAATCCACGACCCCGCGTCCAAGTTCGCCGTAAAGATCACCAGTGCCTCGCCCGCGGTAAAAGCCTACCAGTGCTACGCTCCGCCCGACAAATCGTTCATCGTCCTCGAACCCCAATTCAACATCGGCGACCCCTTCAACAAATCCGTCTGGAAGGATCGGGACACCGGTATCGTGCTTCTCGCCCCCGGCCACGAAGTAGTCTACGACGCCACCGTCGAAATCGGCGGAATCTAACATGGAACGACTCGTCCTCGCCCCTATCGATTACTCCATTCTCCTCACCTACACGCTCTTCGTCCTGGGCATCGGATGGCTCCTCAAAGAGAAGACCAAGACGAGCGAAGACTTCTTCCACTCCGGTCACGGCATCCCCGCCTGGATCGCCGGTTTGGCATTCCTGTCGGCCAATTTAGGCGCGCAGGAAGTAATGGGAATGGCCGCCAGCGGCGCTAAATACGGTCTCATGACCAGCCACTTCTACTGGGTCGGCGCCGTCCCCGCCATGCTCTTCGTGGGCATTTTCATGATGCCCTTCTATTACGGATCCAAAGCCCGCAGCGTCCCCGAATATCTTCGCCTCCGCTTCGATGAAAAGACGCGCGGCCTCAACGCGCTCTCTTTCGCCGCCATGACCATCTTCAGTTCCGGCGTCTCTCTCTACGCCCTCGGCCTGCTGCTCAGCGCCCTCCTCGGTTGGGATTTCGATGCTTCGATATTGGCCGCCGCCGCTATCGTCCTGGTCTATGTCTTCTTCGGAGGCCTCACTTCCGCCATTTACAACGAAGTTCTTCAGTTTTTTCTAATCGTCGCCGGCTTCCTTCCGCTCGTCATCGCCGGTCTCCAGGATGTCGGCGGTTGGGGCGGCCTGGTCACGCGGCTCAACGCCGTCGCCGTCAAACAGGGCTTCGCCGCCGGGACTTACACCCAACTCTGGCAGAATACCGGAAACCCGGTCCAGAACCCCATGGGCGTCGAATGGTTCGGCCTCTCCATGGGCCTGGGTTTCGTCCTCAGTTTCGGCTATTGGTGTACCGACTTCCTCGTCGTCCAACGCGCCATGGCCGCCGAATCCATGGACGCCGCGCGCCGCACGCCCCTCATCGCCGCCATCCCGAAAATGATCTTCCCCTTCCTCGTCATCGTCCCCGGTCTCATCGCTATCGCCCTCACGCTCGGCGGCGACTCGTCCTTCAAACTCCCCGCCAAACCCGACGGCACTTTGAACTACGACATGACCATACCCATGATGCTCGCCCACTACTTCCCGCCCGGCCTGCTCGGCCTGGGGTTGACGGCGCTAATGGCGTCCTTCATGAGCGGCATGGCCGGCAACGTGACGGCCTTCAACACCGTCTTCACCTATGATATTTACGGGGCTTATATTCGCCCCAACGCTTCCGAAAGCCACTATCTGAAGGTCGGCCGCCTGACCACCGTCGCAGGAATTGCGGCCTCCATCCTCGCCGCCTACGCCGCCGTCCGCTTCAACAACATCATGGACCTGCTCCAACTGGTCTTCGCCTTCGTCAACGCCCCGCTGTTCGCTACCTTCCTCCTCGGCATGTTCTGGAAACGCGCCACCGGCCACGGTGCCTTCTGGGGCCTGCTTCTCGGCACCGTCAGCGCGGCGTTTCATCACGGCCTGACGCTCCCCGCCCGCTCCGTCCCCGGCCTGAAAGGCGGCTGGCTCGGCGTTGTCGCTAATTATCCCAGCGAGATGGCGCAAAACTTCTGGACCGCCATCTGGGCCTTCTCCGTCTGCTTCGTCGCGACGTTCGCCATCAGCCTCGTCACCAAACCCAAGCCCGATGAAGAACTCCGCGGCCTTTGTTACGCTCTCACCGACCGGCCGAAATCGGACCACCGCGGCTGGCGTCCAGAAACGGTGGCGGTGGGAATTCTCGTCGCCATTGGCGCGTTAAACGTGATCTTCTGGTAAATAATATATGGCACTGGATCTTCGCCTCGTTATCGGACGCCTGCTGCTTGCCATCGGCCTCCAACTCTTCGTCTACGGATTCCTGAGCGAGGGACGCACCGCCTCCATGAACATTGCCTGGGGCGGCGTCATCGCCATCGCCGGAGGCGTCTTCCATCTCTTCCGCCGCTTAGGGAAAACGGCTTGAAGCCCCGGCGCTTCCGCGCCCCCGGCCGCGTCAATCTCATCGGCGAACATACAGACTATAACGGCGGCTTCGTCTTCCCCGCCGCCATTGACTTGGCCACTTATGTCGCCGTCACCCCCCGCGCCGACGGCCGTCTCCGCGCGGTTTCGGACTCTTTTACCGAAACGCTCGACACCCCCATCACCGCCCTCAAGCCATCCGGCAACTGGACGGATTTCGTCGCCGGCGTCGCCGCGCTGCTGCAAATCACGGAAGGCGCGGACCTCTGGATCACCACCGAAATTCCCATCGGCGGGGGCTTGAGTTCCTCCGCCGCGCTTGCCGTCGCGACGGCTCTCGCCCTTGGCGCGGGCATTCGGCCTCGGCAGGAAATCGCTCGCCTCTGCCAGCGTGCTGAAAACGAATTCACCGGCATGAAATGCGGCATCATGGACCCCTTCACCAGTTGCCTCGGCGAAGAAGGCCACGCCCTCCGCATCGACTGCCGCGATCTTTCTTACAAAACCGTCCCCATCCCGCCCGAAGTCAGCCTGGTCATCGCCAACACTATGGTGAAGCATGAACTCGCCGCCAGTGCCTACAATGACCGTCGCGCCGCCTGCGAAAGTGCCGCCGCCCGCCTCGGCGTTCCCTTTTTGCGCGACGTGGATTACAGCGCCCTGGAAGGCGCCGAACTCCGCTGCGCCCGCCACGTCATCACCGAAAACGCCCGCGTTCTGAACTTTGAAACCGCCCTGCTAGCCGGCGACCTGACAGCCGCGGGTCAACGAATGTACGAGTCTCATCGCAGCCTGCAGACCGATTTCGAAGTCAGTTGCGCCGAACTTGACACGATGGTCGATATCGCCCGGGAACTGCCCGGTGTTTACGGCGCCCGCATGACCGGCGGCGGCTTCGGCGGTTGCACCGTAAATTTGGTTGAAACCAATATGACCGAAGGCATAGTCCGCCAACTCCGCCTCCGCTACGAAGCGGCGACCGGAATCGCGCCCCAGATCTTCGTCACGCGCCCCGCCGCGGGCGCTTCGGAGATCGAGCAATGAACGGAGTCCACCGCCGCTGGAATCCCCTTTCCAAACGGTGGGTGCTCGTCTCCCCCCACCGCTCCCAACGCCCCTGGCAGGGCCAGACGGAGGCCCCCGCCCAGCACCCCGCAATCGACTACGATCCAGCCTGCTATCTCTGCCCCGGCAACCTCCGCGCCAACGGCGACCGCAACCCAAACTACGCAACGACATTTTCTTTCGAAAATGATTTCGCCGCCCTCCTCCCCGATCCCCAACCGCACCCGCCGCCCGCCAGCGCGATCCTCCGCGCCGAACCCGAAGCCGGCATTTGCCGCGTCCTCTGCTACGGACCGCATCACAGCGTCACCATGAGCCGCATGACGGTCGCTCAGATCGAGAGCGTGATCCAACTCTGGCGCCGCGAATACACCGAGACAGCCAAAATCCAGTGGATCCGCAGCATCCAGATATTCGAAAATCGCGGTGAAATGATGGGGGCCAGCAATCCCCATCCTCACGGCCAACTCTGGGCGACCGAGTCGATCCCCGGCGAAGTCGTTATCGAAACTGAATCCCAGAACGAACACTGGCAGGCCACCCGCCATTCGCTGCTGGCCGATTGCCTCGCCGAAGAAGAAGCTGCGGGCGAACGAATCGTCTGCGCCAACGAACACTTCGTCGCCCTCGTCCCCTTCTGGGCCGTCTGGCCTTTCGAAACGATGGTGCTCCCCCGCCGCCACTATGGCTCAGTCATCGAGCAGACCCCGCAAGAAGACGCCGCGCTCGCCGCAATTCTCAGCGAACTGACCGTTCGTTATGACAGCCTTTTCGACACCGCGTTCCCCTACTCCTTCGGGCTTCACCAAAGCCCCGTCAACAGCGGTCCGCAGGACGGCTGGCATTTTCACATGCACTTTTACCCCCCGCTACTGCGCGGCTCCACGGTCCGCAAGTTCCTCGTCGGCTACGAGATGTTGGCCCAACCCCAACGCGACATCACGCCCGAGGCCGCCGCCCTTCGTCTGCGGGAAGCGGGCGCCATTCGATAAAACTATTGCGCCACCGTAATGTGCTGGACCGAATTCGTGTTCGCGCCAATCTTCAAGACCACCGGCTGCGGCCCACGGCCCAGTCCCTCCGGCATCACGGCTTCGATCACAATGATGCTGCTGATGAATCCGATGGTAGTTGAAGCGGATTTGATCTCGGCGGACTTCCCGCCGATCGTCAACGAAACAGGTGCCACCGGCTTGGCCTGAGGCGTGCCAACCCGGTCTAGGTAACTTGCTAACCCTGCTGGCGGTTCGAATTTCCCAGCGCCCGTAGCGAATATTCGCATAGTCTCGCCCGCCCGGGCTGGGCGGGACATGGAGTTTAGCGTTTCGTCCGAATTGAAGATAACTCCCTGACCGTCTCCGGATTGGTTCACTGAAAGGATCGCGGGCGTTGTATCGGCAACTTCCACCGAGACCGGAGTTGAGTCGACATTGTAGTGCCTGACGATGATTTCCGCCCTTGATGGCGCCTGAACTACGAACGGAACGACGGCGTTCACCTGTCCACCCTCGCAGTACAGAATCGGTACCGCGACTCCGTTAATCATCACCTGTGTCCCCCCGGAATCGGTGCGATAGTAGAAAATTCGACTGCCAGGAATCGCCTCGACGAGTCGACTCCGGTCCTTTAGCGGACAAAGGTTCGCGCCAAAAACCGTGATGATCCCGCCAGGGGAAATCGCTCCGCCCCGGCGGCCAGCTGCGCTTACGACTGAAGAAACGACAGGCCTCGGAGGCAGTGAAGGAATGACTTGCACTTCCAATAATCTCGCTGTATCTGGCTGCCCGGAAACCCGAAAACTCATCATCAATTTATAGCCTGAATCCGCCGAAGTTCCCAGTAACCCTGGCGCGATCTCCGGGTCAATGCTAACTAGAAGTGTCGCTGGAGTCTTACCGCGAACCGGGGAAACAGAAACAAATCTTGGACCGGTATTCGGAAACACAGATGAGCCGGTATACTCGAACTCGACATTTTCTCCGTTCGATGTTAGTTGAATTAATTGGGCGGGCGGAAGAATCGGGGAATCCGCCGTCATCCGGAAAGTTAGGCTCGTAGGCATCGGGGATAGGGTCTGCCCGTTAACCCCGGACACGATACCCAGATAGGCGACTACAGCGAAACAACTTGATAAGTAACGAAGAGTCATTTGGAAATCCCTGTGACCTTTATCCGAATGAGTGATGGGGACGCGCCGGACGCGACCGTAACTGGAATGATAATTCCATTTCCTGCGACCGGAACGCCGGCCTGATCGCTCAGCCTAAACAACGAGCTATATACCGATAGCGTCTTTACTTTACCGTGTCGTAAGGAATCAAGATCTGTTGACCCCGACCGCCAGAATCTTTCGAGAGGACTCGTGCCGTTTTGGATTCATGCTGCTCCAACAACTGACTGGAATCCTCTACTCGAATTGAGACGAATACGCCCAGTTTCAGTATGATCGGATTCTTCACCGAAGTTTGCAGTTTGGAAATAGTAATTGGCGGCGATTGCGGCCCCCACTCGCACGGATTGAGCCACGCCGTACCCGCCGAATGAACGCAAATTCGATAGTCACCCTCTATCAATCGCTCAAAGGAAAAAGAACCGTCGGATAGGCTTGTCGCCACTTGTTGCGTCTTGAGGAATTTGTCTCTTGGGTGAGGCGGGAGCAGCCACAGCACGTTTGAGGGTTGGAGGCGGAAGTTCCTGGAGTTCCAGACACAAAGGATGGTGGAGCGGGCGGCCCACTCTGGGCGAAAGCTATCCGGCCGGCGATTGCGATAATGGCGAAGAAACAACGCGCGATTACCTCACAAGGGTTCAATAACCGGCCGAACGCCGGGTAATTACAATATGGACAACCCTACTGTGGAATGCAAGTGAGTCTACCGCAGATGGGGTGCGAATGATAGGACGCGCCCCGCGGCTGTTTCCCGCCCACCCGCAAGCCCAAGCCAAAATTGAGAAGAATTCCCGGCAGCGGCCACTACTTGTATAGAGCCGCCCCATTGCCCCTGACACCATTCAACGGACTAGACGAATACAGTCGCGTCGCGCTTCGCCGCCTCGCTTCCAATTGGCGTGAATCGCCCACCCGGCCGAACATCACCGGCCATGACGCCCTTTCCTGGCACGGCCTCCTCCAGGAGTGGGTCCATGATCGCGCCATGCCCCTCCTCATCCGCCTTCCCCGCTACGGCCGCGGCCGGGAAATCATTCACCCCAGCGGCCGCATTCTTATACCCACCGACGACTCCCCCGCCATGTACCTTCTCTCGCTCGCCATGGAACACCGCCGTTCCAGCCGCGGCGCGCTCCAAAACGCACTGGAATCCGGCCGCTTGCCCATCGCCGTCGCACTCACGCCGGAAGAGCGAATCAATGCCCGCTACTCCGGCACTGTCAGCGAAATGGATGCCCCCAACCTCAACCAACTCGGCTACACCGTCCGCCATATCACTCACGTCGGCTTGCGGCGGGTCCCGCTGCAAGACCGCACGGAAATCGAACTCGTCGTTCACTCCCTGCTATTCCTGAGCCCCGTCAACATGTTCGTCGTGCCGAAAGAATACGCCGGCCTCAGCGAACTCCCCGAGTTCATCGACGAAATGGACGACGCCCGCGCGTTCGCCGCCCGTTCCAACTAGAGCAGTTCTTCCGTTATCGCCCGAGATAGGTATCTTCCGGGTCGCCACGCTGGAGGCGCCGGCGGTGTCGGTCACGGTCAGTTCGATCGTATATTCCGTGTAGCCCTGGGCGAACTGGACGGTGATCTTGGGGGTGTCCGCCGATTGCGGGATTATGGCTACCGAGCCGCCGGACACACGCCACGCGTATTTCAAGCCCATACCCAGGGAGGAATTACCGTCAAACGTCGTCTCGCGGGTGGTAGTGGATTGTTCACTTCCGCCAATCCTGGCTTCCGTCAGAATGGGGGCGGCGGGAGCGCTGATGCTGTATAGCGCGACGGCGCCGCTGGTTTCGTTGGCGAGCACGAGGAGCGGCTGTTTGTTCGGGCTGTCGGCCGCGGGAATCACGAAGATACCTTCCGGAGCGAGATCTCCAGCCGTCAACGCGGCCGGGTTGCCCTTGAAATCACGGGAGCTTGTGTAGGTTACGAACACCGGCTTTTCCGGATCGGTCACATCGTAAACCATTACGCCGCCCATACGCTCCAAACCGATGAACGCATAGAGCTTGCCATTGATCCCGGAGACGGCCACTCCTTCCGGTTCGGGCCCTTTGTTGTCGCTGCGGTCGTCCTTCGTATTGTTGGTGCTGGAGGCATTGAAGTAGTCCGGCAGCTTCGACTCGAAGTACTTCTCGAACTGATCGCCGCTGTCCCACACCAGCTTTCCCGCGGCATCCCAAATGGTGAAGGAGCGGCCGCCGAGAACGAGCAACCGGTCCTGATCGCCGTCGCCATCGGTATCGCCGCCGAAGCGCGTAACGGTGGGGCCCAATTGTGCGTTGCCTTTAACCGCGTTGCCGTTGGGGAATTTCGCGGGATCGAGCGTCAGGGCGCTCACGCGGGACTCCTCGACGAAGTCGCCCCACTCGCGCGCGCCGCCTTCGTTGGCGGTGATGAGCCATGTCTTTCCCTTGGCTTCAAACGCGGCGATGCCATCGGGCTGATACATGCCAAGGACGGGCCAGTTGGCGATGTTTATGGCGTTGTCGCGGTCACTGGCGTCGAGGCCGTTGCCGGACTTGCTGTGGTCCTTAAAGCCGAGCCCTGCCAGTTTGGTGAACTTTGCGGTGGCGATATCCAGGAGGCCGAGGGCGTTGTTCTCCTGCAGCGAAACGTAAGCCGATCGCAACTCGCCCGAAACGGCGATGTACTCGGGTTCGAGATCCTGCGCCACGCTGGCGTTGCGGCCATAGATACGGATGGAGTCGTCGAGATCCTCCTTCTTAACGGCGGCGAAATCGGCCGTGCGGACGGCGGACTGGCTGATGCCGACGATTCCCTTGCTGACATTGATGATCGAAACCGAGCCCTCCGGATCGGCGGCATAGTTGTCGCTTGGTTCGCCCTCGTTGGCGGTCAGGACGCTTTTGCCGTCGGGGGTGAAGGTAATCGTGTCCGGCTGCGCGCCAACGGTCACGGCACCCTGCAGGTTGCCGTGACCGTCTTAGAATAACACGCGGCCGGGGGCGGTTTTGGGGATCGGCTTCGACGGCGACGGCGAGGATTCCATTCCTCACGGCCAGGCTGTTGGCGACCTTGCCATAGATGGACGGAATGAAGATGCGAAAGACGTCCGCGGGTTTGGCCGGATTGGAGATGTCGAGAGCTTCAACGCCGGGGAGAAACGCGTTCACGAACAACAGGCGCTTGGTGGCGGGATCGTAGGCGGCGATCTCGGCGGCGCCGCGGTCAAACACGCCGGTTGCGAAACCACCGATTTTATCCAGTTTGAAATCCTGCCCGATAAGGGCCGCCGCGCACAGCGCGCAGGTCAGAAACTTTAGCATCCACCTGGAACATCAAGCGGAGTTTACAACCGCATGAGCAAGAGGTGTCCTTTGCATGAATTTGCGCTATTGCAGGCGCATCCGCAGGGTTCGCAGCGCCCGTAATGACTCGCTCGACACCTCGGGATCGGCATCCTTCGCCAACGTCTCCAATGGCTCCACCGAGTCCTTGCCGCCGCCCTCACCAAGAATATCCGCCAACGCGAGCTTTTCTTCCCGATTCGCTTGTAGCAGCGCATTGTGCAGCGAGTATCGCACCACGGCTTCCGGCGCCAGATCTTTCAGGAAACCTTGCGCCACACCCTTCCACGCGGCGTGGTTCAGGGTGTTGATCAAATACTGCAGCGGGCTCAATTCACTAATCTCCCGCTGCCCCAGCGCCACCAGCGCATAAGCCAACGAAAGGCGCGGCCGCATCTTGCGCTCCCCGTCCCATAGCGTCTCTATCCGCGCCCGGTCTTCCGCCTTCACCAGCCGCCCCAAACCCTCCGCCGCCCCGGCACGCATTCCTTCGTCCGGGTCCAGCAGATGCCGCTCAAACAGCGGCCGGTTCGTTTCGTCCGGCAACATCGCCATCGCCTCCAACAGCGCCCGTCGCACTTTTACGCTTTTCGTCCGCTCCCACGCCTCCCGCAGCGGCGGGTTTGCTTCCTTGTTTCCCAATAACGACACGGTTTGAATCGCCGCCAACTGCACCTTCTCCTCCGGATCCCGGAGCATGTAAAATAGCCGCGGCGCCACGTCCGCCTTCCGGATCTTCTCAAACGCCGTTAACACCTCGTACAAAACCGCCGTATTTTTCGTCGCCAGCGCGGCCAGCAGTTGTTCGCTCGCCTCGTGTCCCCGCAGGACTCCCAACGCTCGCGCCGCCGCCGCACGCGCGTCCATCGACGCCGATTCCGCCGTCACCTTCCCCAACGCCGCCACTATTTCCGGGCGCGCCGTGACATACGCCGGCGCTACCGGCTCGTCCGCTCCGCGAAACCGATCTAATACCGTGTCCGCGCCCCGCTTCATCCGTCCCCGCCAGCCGCTCTGGTAATATCCCGGCACGTAGAAGTTCACCAGCCCGTTAGCCGCCATCCGCTGCACTTCGCCGTCCCCGTCGGTCAGCGAATAGGTCAGCGGCTCCAGCGTTTGCTGTCCGCCAATCGCCACTAGCGACTCCACCGCCGCCCGCCGTACATTAACATCGCTGTCGCTCAAAAGCGGGCGCAAACGCTCCACCCCGGCGCTTCCGTCTTTGGCTAATTCGCGCGCCGCTTTTACCCGCTGCTTTGCGTCCGCGGAAGCGGGATCCTGCGCCGCCATCGACGACGCCGCCATCAACACGGACAAAAATACCACTCTCATACAAATACGGACGCGCGCGCGCCCCAAAAAGTTGTCCCAGCCTACCGGACGATTTCCAGTTCCACGCGGTTCGGGATCAACCCCAATTCATGACCCATATCTAACAGCTTCTGCGCCGCCTTCGGAATGATCTCGCCGCAGTCCACCGTGTAGTGGTTCACGTACATCCCCACGAACTTGTTGGCCAACTCCGGATCCATATCCCGCGCAAACTGCATGGCGTATTCCAGCGCTTCCCCGTGGTTGTCCAACGAATACTGGATGCTGTCCCGCATCATCCGGCACGCTTCCGACCGGTGTTCCGCGGACAAGTCGCGCCGCAACACATTACAACCCAACGGCAGCGGCATGTCGAACTTCTTTTTCCACCACTTGCCTAAGTCCAAAATGTGATGAAAACCCGTGTTCGAATAGGTCAATTGCGCCTCGTGGATCACCAGACCCACGTCCGCCGACCCGTCCTTGACCGCGTCCAGAATCCTATCGAACGGCACTTCCACCGGGATGAAATCCGGCTGAATAATGTTTAAGGTGAGGAACGCCGTCGTCAGCCGGCCGGGAATCGCTATGCGCTTCCCCTTCAGGCCGTCAACGCTCATCGGGTGCAGCGCCACCAGCATCGGTCCATACCCGTCGCCAACGCTCGACCCGGAAGCCATTACATAATACTTGTCCGCCACGTAAGGATAGGCGTGATAGGAGATCGCCGTCAGCTCATATTCTCCGTTCATTGCCCGGCGGTTTAGCGATTGAATATCCTCCAGTTGATGCCGAAAGTTGAGCAGTTTGGAGCGGACCTTCCGAGTGGCGAGGCCATAAAACATATAGGCATCGTCGGAATCCGGGCTGTGCGCGCAAACGATTTCCTTAAGGTCCATACTGAGTGTTCTCCCACTATAGCAAAGGACCGCCGGAAATCGGTTAAACTCGTGCCAGCATCACCAGCGCCGGATGAATGTCCTCTAACGCGCACGCCAACCGTTCGATGCACGGCCCCAGCGAGTCCAACTCACCGGCGCGCCCCTTCTTCTCCAGAATAAACGCCGCCTGATAGACAACGTCCGCCCCAAAGTTCGACACTGAACCCTTCATGCTATGCGCTGCCCGCTGTAACGCCTCGGCATCCCGTGACATCGCCGCCGACTGGATGTCCCGTAGCAACATCGGGTACTCGTCAAGGAACAAACCCGCCACTTCGCGCAACAGTTCCTCATCACCGCCAAGCCGTTCAAGCGCCACCTCGCAATCGAGTTTTGCCAGTTCGCTGGAAAACTTCATCGTTACTCCTCTCAACTTGGGACGGCCCAATTGTAGCAAATCCGGCACCAAGGGGTGTAGTACTCTCAGTAGCTACTCCCCTCTTATCGTCACAGGCGTGGATGCCTTTAGGCGTTTGCGCAGTAATCGAATCACGTATTGTCTTCGGTCTGCTCGATCAACCGGTCAACGGCCATCGAGTAAATGACGATTTTTCCGTGCCGATCAGTCTGAAACGCCACCCGGGCCGAGTTCGGAGATAACACCGCCCGCGCCAACCGCGCGTCCGAACACCTATGCTCACAAATCGTCAACTCCCGCTTAACCGACCGCAAAAGCAACAGTAAATGCGGCGATGCCTGGCTGCCGCTCGCCCCCAGAAATACCGTTGCATCGGCGTTCCGCTGGAAATGGGCAAACTGCGATGTCTTCGCCACCAGCGAATCCCGGTTCCCGTCCGGCACAATTTCCCGGATCTCCGTCAACTTCCCCGCCCCCGCCGGCTTCAATAGATACAGCAACGTCCCGCCGTCGGCCGTCCAAAGCGACGATAGAACCTCGCCCGCCGCCGTTTTTAGGACCGCCGCTTTCTTCGTTCCCAACGGCAGATACCACAACCCGCCGCCGGCGATAAATGAGACCGCCGGGTGGCGCGGCCGCAGATATAGTGTGCCAATGTCCCCGTCCCGTTCCTCCGCCATCGCCGCCGCCCGGCCGGTGACCATAATCCGCGTCTTCGTCCCATTCGACGACGACAAGACCACCGTCAAACCATCGTCACTTATCGCAATCCGCGGACTTTGCGCCCACACCTCGGGCATCTCGTAAACCAAACGGTCCCGCGCCGCCGCCGTCCGCAGCAACTTCCGCCCGTCCACGTAGAGCAGACCCCGGTCCCCCGCCGTCAACGTGAACGTATTCGTATTCAGCGACGCCGCCTCGGTCAGTTGCCGGTTCTTGTTGGCCTTGAAATCATGCCGGTACAACTGCGCGGTTCCGCCGGCGTCGGAAGCAAAGTGCAATGCGTCGCCCTTCCGCGTAAACGCGCGATTAGAAGCCAGCGGCAACCACGCGTTATGACCCAAATCCGTTACGCGCAGAATCTCAAATTCAGTCGCGCCGTCCAGGAATTTCTTGGCTTTTCCCGGACTCTCCTGCCCTTTCGCCGCCTGCAACTCCGAAGCCACACCGACGCTGAGAATCGCGCGCCTCGTCCATCGGCTCACAGGGGACGGGGCCTCTTCCATATCCACACTCTAGCATGGCCCCGCCGCGCCTTTCACCGTGCGTTTTGTTACTTACTTGTGGCTCGACTGGTAGTGGTTACCGAGCAAGTCGTACCCGAAATCGCCCGTAAAATCGCGCCACACCGCGTGGACATGATTGTTATTGTTCTGCGTATTGTCGTATTCCACCAGGAACGCGGGCGCCTGCACGCGGTAGTAGTGGCCCTCGCCGCGCTCCAGTCCGCCGGTCCACGCAAAATTCATGTTCGCGCCTGCCTTTTTGATCTGTTCCCGCCGCGCTGCCGCGCCCTGCTCGGGAACGTTGTTGGCATATTCCTCCAACAGGTTTTGCAGCAACACCCGCTGCTTGGCGTTCAACTTCGACGCCGACAATCCCGATGGCTGCCCGTCCAACGCCGCCTTCCGCGACGCCATCGTGATAATGTCCTTCAGCGCGACATCCGACAGCACCGCCACTTTTCGTTGCTCCGGCGTCAATGACTTTACCAACTCCCGCGCCAGATCCTCTTCATGCCCCAGAACCCGCAAACCTTTCCGCGGTCCGTCCTTTACCTCGGCCGGGTTTGTGCCAAAAAACATTGGACTTGAGGCCACCTTGCCGCCGACAATCGTGAAGTTCATGGCCACATGATGCCCCTCAAACCGGAAGCCCCACGTCCCGGTCTCCGATGGCTCGCCGAAGATCGAGAAGAAGTAATTTTCGGGATCGCGGCGTCCGGGGGGCGTACTCTTCTCCTGGATCCTCAGAATCTCTTCCAGGCTCATAATGCTGGTTGTCTTGATGAACCCCTGCTGGCTCAAACTGGAGTTCAAGAGGGCCAGGGCCAGCGGACGCTGTTCATGCGTCATCAGCTTGTAGCTAAGGCCTTTCCGCTCCCGCGGAATAAAGTGCCAATTCAAGCGTTCTTCGTCATTAAAGCTGAAGACCGCCTTCGCCTTTTGGTCCGCGCTCAAGGTACTTAAAAGCGCGTTCGCGGCGTTGGACATCACCAACGGCGTATGCGAGCGGTGTCCCGCAGCCGCAAGAAGAAGCGCGCCCGCGGCAGCGGCAAAATATCGAATGTGAACTGGTGACATGGGGGTTTCCTAAGTTGACCGTGGCCCCAGACAGAGGAACCTGTGGTCCCAAGCATTGTATTAGAACGGAAGGTCTTTTTGCACGGGTGTCTCGCCCAAAACCAGCGATCGAGCCAAATATTTGTACGGATTCACCGGCGCACCGCCCTGCCGAACCTCGTAGTGCAGATGCGGAGACGTGACGCGGCCAGTAGCGCCGGACCGTCCAATTACCTGCGAACGACGCACATCCTGCCCTGGAATTACGTCAAATGCGCTGAGATGCGCATAATACGTCTCCACTCCGCCGCCATGGTCAATGACGACGAGCCTCCCATACGCCCCCGACCACTCCGCCGATTTCACAATCCCGTCCGCCGTACTGCGAATCAGTGTTCCCGTCGACGCCGCAATATCCACGCCCGAATGGAAAGCACTCCCGCCTGTAAACGGATCCGACCGCGATCCGAAACTTGACAACAATCGTCCCGGAACCGGCCACAGGCTCGGCACGATATTGGTCTGCCAAGTCCGCGTGATCCGCCGCGTTCCCGAAGAATACAGCCGCGCGGTGCGCAGCAAGTCAAACCGCTCCAACGACTGCTGATACGTGGGCACCAACCGGCTTTCACTCGAAATCGACGGCGGGCCTTCCAGTCGTTGTTTAATTCCGTATGCCGACGTCACTTCAGACGCCAGCATTTGCAGCGTGGCCAACTGCTCTTTCGTCTGCTCATTCGTTCGCGAAAGCGCCTGGTACTTCTTCTGGAGCGTTGTAACTTCGTCCCGCAGATTATTAAGTTTGGCCACTTTCCAAGCCATTCTCGCGTAACTGGACAGGAAACCCGCTACCGTAACCCCGCCCACCAGGGCCAAGGCCAGAACCGTGTACAAGATAGTGTGCGAAACATGCATGCGGCGCAAACGACCATGCACGGAATGGGCTAATACAAGTACAAAATAAGGCTGATTCATCGGCTCTCTCTGGCTTGCCTAGTTTTAGCGACGTTCACTATCAAGCGTGGGATCGACACGACCGGGGAAGCTACTGTGAGCCGCGATATCTGAATCCAATCAGACCGGGGGAGGTCGGCTCGGTGTTGCATTCCGCCTCATCAGTGTGGCGGAGACACTACATTATCAGCTTCGGCGCGGACGTGTCAAGCCAAAACACACCAATGGCGAAGGGAAGGCGAAAGAGGACGGTCACAATGAAACCGGCCATCCGCGCCCTCCCGGTTCACCCGGTCCGGCAAACGCCGGAGGCAAATAGTCATACGTTTGGTGCATCCATTCGCTCAATCGTTTCAACAAATCCGATTTTGCCCCGGCGTACGCCGGATCGCCGGTGATATCGTTGAATTCGTCCGGGTCGGTTCGCAGATCGTACATCTCCACCATTGGCCTGGCCGGCTGGAGCAGACGTAAATAGCGCGCCGCGAGCATCCCTCGCTTCCCCAACGCCAGGTAGGATTTCCACGACGGACTTCCTTCCAAATCCCACGCCGGTCTGTACGGAAAATGCGGCGCGGCGTTGAAGATCAGCTTGTACCGATCCGTTCTCACTGAACGGATCGGGTCGAAATTGTCGTGCCAGTTGCGCTCGGAAAAAACCGCCTCCCGCGCCTGATATGCCCCGCCGCGCAACAATGGCACGATCGACCGGCCCTGCATCTTACTTGTCACCGCCGCCCCGGCGATTTCCACCCAAGTCGCCGGCAAATCCACGTGCGAAATCAGTTTCGTTTCCACTGCCCCCGCCTTCGCCACGCCCGGCCACTTCACCAACAGCGGCACATGGATTCCGGGGTCATAACAGGTACCCTTCGCGCCTGGAAACGGCATGCCGTTGTCGCCAGTGAAAAACACCACCGTATTCCCCGCGAGTCCCCGCTCTTCCAATAGCGCCAGCAACTGGCCGCACTCGGCGTCCATGCGTGAAATGAAATCGTGATACAGCGCCAGATCGTCCCGCACTTCCGCCGAATCCGGCAGAAAGCGCGGCAGGCGGACCTTCGCCGGATCATGAGGCGGAGTTACCGCGCCCTTGGAATAGGGCCGGTGCGGATCCGTAAATCCGACATGCAGAAAGAACGGTTTCCCCGTCGGCAGTTTGTCGAAAAACGCTTCAAACTTCGCTTTCCTGTCCGCAGTGTAAAAATCAAACCGCGAGTTAAACTCATTCCCTTGGTGAACTTTCCGGAACCCTCCGGTGAAGTAACCGCGGGCCTTTAACTGCTCCAAAAACGACGGCTCCCACGGCGGCATCGGCGTATGCAGGCGCGACGTCGATGTCGTGTGCGGCGCACACCCGGTGAAGATCGCCGACCTGTTCGGACTGCACTGGGGCGACGCCACAAAGCAATTGGCGAACCGCACTCCTTCCCGCGCCAGCCGGTCTAAATTCGGAGTTCGGACATGCGTGTTTCCATAACAGCCCAAATCGGCCGCCGTATGGTCGTCCGAAATAAGGAAGATAATATTGGGCGGCGCCGCTCCCGGCGTCTGTGCGCTCAACGCCATGCCACCCGCGGAAAATGTTCGCCGCGAAATCTTCATAGGCCATTAGCTCGACTTTCCCCATTCTTGACAGCGCCCAACGTGGCTATTCACAGGCACGCCGCCGGAGACACGTGAATTGTTTGCTGTCGCCAGCAAAACATTGACAGCATATAAATGTTTAGCCTACTTAAC
>Ga0163151_10004097_pt1 | contig 20049 bp, 25 predicted proteins | sample OliLakLV19MP5IB2_FD_145596 | JGI IMG/M metagenome (GOLD analysis project Ga0163151, IMG submission 145596) | Freshwater microbial mat bacterial communities from Lake Vanda, McMurdo Dry Valleys, Antarctica - Oligotrophic Lake LV.19.MP5.IB-2 | ecosystem: Environmental > Aquatic > Freshwater >... | reverse complement strand
ATTCACCCATTCACCCATTCACCCATTCACCCATTCACCCATTCACCCATTCACTCAATCACCCATTCACTCAATCATATCTGATGGATAAAATGATCGTACGCTTCCCCGCCCAACTGGGGGAAGCCCTCGAAATTGCCCAAAAAATTACGCTCAAAAAACACAGTTCGCCCTTCCGCTCGGTCTTTATCTCTGGTCTGGGCGGCAGCGGTATCGGCGGCGGATTTGTTCAGGATTTTGTGCGCACATCCTGCAAACTCCCGGTCGTGGTCAGCAAAGGCTACCAGGCACCCGCCTGGGTAAACAAACACACGCTCGCCATCTGCTCCTCGTACAGTGGAAACACGGAGGAGACGCTTAGTACCTTCGAGCAACTCAGCAGCACTGGAGCGAAGATCGTCTGCATCGCTTCCGGCGGCAAACTCATCGAACTGGCCAAAAAACACGGGTACGATTATGTGCAATTGCCAGGCGGCTGGAGCAGCCCTCGGGCTTGTCTTGGCTATTCGGTGGTGGCGCAACTGGGCGTGTTTCGCGCGGCCAAACTTATCCCCGGCAAATTGCTGAACAACGTGGCCGCCGCTCAAAAACGCCTCACCCAAGACCAGGCCTCTATCCAAAAACACGCCCGCAAAATCGCCGGATTCCTTGTCGGCAAAACGCCCGTGCTCTACATCGCCGACCATGCAGAAGCCGTGGCCGTACGCTGGCGACAGCAGATCAACGAGAACGCCAAGATGCTTTGTTGGCACCATGTGATCCCTGAAATGAACCACAACGAACTCGTGGGATGGCGCGACCAACGCCCCGATGTAGCCGTGATCTGGCTTCGCAACCACGATGATTATCAACGCACTGCGATCCGAACGGACATCAACAAAGACATTGTTGAACACTATACGCAGACCTCCATCGAAGTTTTTTCCAAGGGAAAATCGCAGATTGAAAAAGCCCTGTGGCTGGTTCACTTGGGCGATTGGATGTCGGTCTATCTCGCCGAATTGCGCAAGGTGGACCCTGTGGAGATTAAGGTAATTGAGTTTTTGAAGGGGGAATTGGGGAAGGTGTGAGCGCAAGGTGGGACACGGATGACGCGGATGAGACACGGATTTTTTAGATTATTAGATCCGTGCAAATCCGTGTCATCCGTGTTCCACCTTGCACTATCGCCGCACCACCAATTTCTCTACCCAAACCTTCCCTTTTGCAAAGAACTGAATGAGATACACACCACTCGGCAACTCAGAAATATTGAACGAATGCGACCCCGCACTCAGTCGAGCCGTTTGCATCAATTTCCCGTAGAAGTCCACTATTTCTAAACGGCCAGCGGCAGGCAAATCGTTGATATTGACGAAATCATGCGCCGGATTGGGTGAAAGGGTCAGATTCCAGAAATCCTTCGGAACCACTGTTCCCACCGTCCCAATTTGCTGATAACCAAGGAAAAAAATCAAGGTGCTCGTCATGGCCGGCACATAACATTCGCCGTGGTCTGCTGTGGGCAGTACGTCGCTGATGGCAAAGTTCGTCACGCCGGCGGCGAGGAATGAATCTCTCGCGAGCAGACTATTCCGGTAAGGCACCTGGTCGTCTTCCATGCAATAGAAAAGCCGGAAAGGAGCGCTTGGCAGCCAATTTCCGTCGTAAGTATTGTTGGCGTTGAGGGCCAAATTGATGGGATGGTCTGGATTCGCCTCAATTTCCTGAATGATGCTTTCCTGCAACATTCTGAATGGCCGGCACGCTCCCTCATTGTCAATCAGTGTTGCAATCAACTGACTGTTCAAACTGGACAGCGTGATTTGTCCTTCATAAAATTGTTGGATCAACGTGGCGTAGTCCGGCTTGAACACTTCGCTCAAATCATTGAACAGGTTCCCGTACACCGTTTGGTACGACAAGGCAGTGTTTGGAATGTAAGCCGGGTAATAATACACCGCATCGGTCAGGATCAAATCCCGCATTACCCCGGAAATGCTGTAGGGGCCTGACATGGGCGCCGCAGCAGTTACTTGAAATTCCTCTGCGGGGTCTTGCTCAATCGCCCGGTGCAAGGCCATAGCGCCGTGTCCACCCTGCGAGTAGCCCGTGATGAACAGCTGATCGTTCCTAACGAATTGATTTTCTTGCAAAAACTGCTCCCCGGCCCGCAACATATCCATCGCCGCCCAAGCCTCGCTCTCCGCGTGGACATAAGGGTGAAAACCTTTGGAAGTATTCCCCAAACCAAGGTAGTCCGGCAAAAAGGCAACATACCCCAGTCCGGCAAACAATAGCCCCACTTTCCCCTCCCCTCCTGAAACCACATTTATGGAAGGCACATCCTGCTTTGAACCGGAAGTTCCGTGTTGATAAACCAAACGCGGGTACTTAAAAGCCGGATTGTCCGGCACTGACAACAAGCCCGAAGCCGTGTCTACTAAGCCCTGCACACTTTTGGTTGTGTAGGTGACGCGGTAATATTTCGCGCCGTATTGAATAAAAGGCAGGTTGTCAAATTCTGCCAACAACTCGGCCTTGGTTTTTTGACCAAGCAAAGTTGCAGAAACCAGGTTTTGGCTGTAAAGCGGAATGTTGAATGCTACAGCCAATAGTAAAATGACGATCGGATTTTTCATAAAAGGCAATTATTTGTCTTCTCGTTTAGTTGTTTGGTTTCGATAATGCTACTATGTCTTTTACCGGCGGATTCAATTTCCAAATACCTCAACCCCCGCATTCAAACAACCCGCCGTTGTCAACCCTCCCTTTCGAGCCACCATCAGTCCATATCGGGTGTGCAAAATACCGTCTTTGCTGTGCGCATCCGGGTTGATGCTGATTCGGATTCCATATTCCAAAGCCCTAGGAATCAATGTCCAATCAATGTCCAGGCGGCGCGGGTGGGCGTTGAGTTCGATACTGACCTTGTGTTTTGCACAAGCCTCAAACACTGCATCCCAGTCAAGCGGATAACCCTCTCGGCTGAGCAAAAGTCGCCCGGTCGGGTGGCCAAGGACGGTGGTGCAGGGGTGTTCGATGGCACGCACGACGCGCTCTGTGGCCTTCTCGATGTTCATCCGAAGGTTGGAGTGGACGGAGGCAATGACAAAGTCAAACTGCTCCAGCAGCGCATCGTCGTAGTCAAGAGAGCCATCGTTCAGGATGTCGCTTTCTATGCCCTTAAAAATTCGGAACGGCGCAAATTCGGCGTTCAATTTTTCTATTTCCTCCATTTGTGCAAACACACGGTCGGGCTTGAGGCCATTGGCGTAAAACGCGGATTGGCTGTGGTCTGTGATGCCGATGTACGCGTAACCGAGCGAGCGGGTGTATTCGCACATTTCACGGAGGGAATGAAGGCCGTCGCTGTAAGTGGTATGGACGTGGAGGATACCCTTTAAGTCTTGATCCTGAATGAGTTGGACTTGACTTTTTGTGTTTAAGATTTCCGCGCTTTCTCGCAATTCTGGTACGACGAGCACCCGTTTTGCCTTTTCAAAGACCGCTTCTTCCAAGGGTAATTTCCTAAAATCAAGGCCCGAATTTTCTTTTACAAAAGCTTCCAGAAAAGTGGCTGAGCCAGTGTGTTTGAACAATTTAGACCCCCATTCTTCCGGCAAGCATTGGTGCAAAACAACCGGGGCGCTCTCCCCTCGATGGACGACAATTTTCCCATCATCCCGATTTTCCGGTTCAAAGTCAGATCCCTTGAAAACACTCAACAAATCCCCGTCAAAAGCAGCCAAAACTTCCACGGATTCCACCACAGGGCATCTGCGGCGCACTTCGCCGACAGGTTCAACTAAGATGTTTTTACCCGCTAAAGCCGAAGAGGGGGGATATTTAGATAGTAAGAAATTACAAACGGCATCGGCTTCGGCCATTGCCGTATCGAGGTGAAGTTTGCCGCGGCTGCTAAAGAAATAAGCAAGTTTGTTCTTGAGGTCTTCCTGCGTTTTCAGACCAAAGCCTTTGTATTCTACGAGGCGGTTTTCATTGCAGGCGTACCAAAGTTCACCTGGGTTTTCGATGCCCATTTCCTGCCAGACTTGCCGCACTTTTTTGGGTCCGAATCCACCTATTTCGAGCATTTCCCGAACACCATCCGGAGTCTGGGCGCGGTATTTTTCAAGGGTCGCCATTTGGCCGCTCTCTAGCAATTCGCGAATTTTCCCGGCTATTGCCGGGCCTACCCCTTTGATGCTCTTAAGTTCGGTATCGGACAATTCGGCCAATGGCGAATCGAGTTTGCGCAGCGTGAGGTATGCGCTGGCGTACGACCGGATGCGAAAAGGGTCTTCTTCATGGAGTTCCATGAGGTTGGCGAGTTCGTCGAACGCGAGGGCTATTTGTTTGTTGGTCATTGCTTTGCAAAATAATCCAACACCAAATAACAAAAACTCCTAACCCCCAACTTCATCCCACTTTCGTCCACGTAAAAATCAGGCGTATGGTGTGATGGTGCTTTTTTCTCATCTCCTCCTTTGGGCATCCCACCGAGAAAAAAGTAAAAACAAGGTATTTTCTGGGCAAAAAAGCCAAAGTCCTCAGCACCTGTACGGGCTTTGTTTTCCGAAACATTGACTGCCCCAGCTGCCTCTTGCAAAGAAGGCAAGGCTCCGGCTGTGAGGCTTGGGTCGTTGTAAGTGACCGGGGTTTTATTGTCAATACGAACCTCAGCAGTCGCGCCCGCGCTCTCGGCTATCTTGGTGACCGTCAGTTCTATTTTTTGGTGGATCAACCGCTGCATGGCCGTGTCGAGCGTGCGGATGGTGCCCACCATTTCGGCCAGTTCAGGGATGATGTTGGCGCGTACGCCGCTGGTGATTTTGCCCACTGTGATCACCGCGGGAAATTCGGTGAGGTCCACTTGGCGGCTCACAATGGTCTGCAAACCCTGAATGATTTCGGCGCTCACCACGATGGGGTCAATGCCGCTCCAGGGAGCCGAACCGTGTGCCTGTTTGCCGTGCACTGTTATATAAAACCAATCCGAAGCAGCCATCGCCCCACCCGGGCGATACCTGATTTTGCCGACTTCTGTCTGGGAGTCGATGTGCAGGCCAAACATGACTTCCATTTTTGTGTCCCGTAGCAAGCCTTCTTTGATCATCAATGGCGCGCCACCTTCTTCGTCGCCGGGAGGGCCTTCTTCGGCAGGCTGAAACACAAACACCACCGTGCCCGCCAGTTCGGCTTTCATTTTGGAAAGTATTTCGGCCACACCCATCATGATCGCGACGTGCATATCGTGTCCGCAGGCGTGCATTACGCCGACTTGTTCCCCGTTGTACTCAGATATGACGTTCGACTTGAAAGGCAAATTCACCCGTTCGGTGACGGGGAGTGCATCCATGTCCGCCCGGAGGCCGATGACAGGGCCTGGCTTTCCTCCTTTCAAAATGCCCACGACCCCTGTTTTGGCGATGCCCGTGCGGACTTCCATGCCAAGGGAACGCAAGTGCGATGCCACTTTTTCGGCGGTCTTAAATTCCCGGTTGGAGAGTTCGGGATTTTGATGAAAATCGCGTCGCCAAGCGACGATCTTGGATTCAAGTCCGTCGGCAAGTTGGTCTACTTGGCGTTTTAGTGTCGGTTGAGCCAAAAGCGGGACCAGAATGAGGAAGTTCAAAAACAGAATAGAAAGTCGTTTCATACCAAGTTTGTTTGGCGCGAAAGTAGCCATACACGCTTTCGTTTTCCAAACTTATAAGTGGCTACCAATTGAAAAGATGTTTTTAACATTGAAAAATCATCTTCTGTTGGATGGTTTTTCAATGTTAATCTATACTTTCGTGTTATGGTACCACGTAACATCCTCTCTCCAATAAAAGAAGCCCTTGGCTATTTCCCGGTCGTTGGCATTGTCGGGCCACGTCAAGTAGGGAAGACCACTTTGGCAAAACTGATCGAGCAATCTTTGGACAAGCCAACACTTTTCCTTGATTTGGAACGCGATACCGACCGTCAAAAATTGTCCGAGCCGGAGATTTTCCTCTCCCAATACACAGACAGCTGCGTAATTATTGACGAAGTGCAAAATATGCCCTCCTTGATGCCCCTCCTACGGTGGTTGGTGGATCAAAAACGTGTGTCGGCACGTTTCCTATTAACTGGCTCTGCTTCTCCAGACATCGTGCGCGGCAATACCGAGACCCTTGCAGGTCGAATCGCTTATTTTGAACTAACTCCGTTTACATTGCTTGAAATTGGAGCGACGGTATCTCAAGCGGAACATTGGGTGCGTGGTGGGTTTCCCAATGCACTGCTTGCACCTACCTCTGCATTGAAGGAAATGTGGCTCAGCAATTTTACAGAAACTTTTTTGCACCGTGACATTCGGCGTATCGGCTATGACATTACCATCCCTTCGATGGAGCGATTGCTCAAAATAGTCGCTTCCCTGAGCAGTAACCTGCTGCATGTGGAACACCTTTCCAAATCATTGGGCATTGGTTCGAACACAGTCAAAAAGTATCTAGATATTCTGGAAGGCAGTTTCTTGATACGCCGGTTGCAACCGCACCATGCCAACCTAACAAAACGCTTGGTGCGCACTCCCAAACTTTACATGCGGGACACAGGTTTGATGCATCACTTGCTTGGCATTCGCGATTTTGAACATTTACATGGCAACCAATGCCTTGGCTCGTCGTGGGAAACGTACGTTGTGGAAGAGGTGCTTCGAGCAGGCGGCAAATCTTTTGAATATTCATTTTTTCGTACGCAAGTGGGGGCTGAAGTGGATTTGGTGTTGAGGAGTCCAACAGGCAAACTAGTACTTATCGAAATCAAATACAGCTCCGATCCTACGCCATCCAGAGGCTTCTTTACAGCTGCGGACGACTTGGCTGCTGCCGCCCGGTATGTAATAGTCCCACATGGCGATGCTTGGGAACGAAGCCCTGCCCTTAGAGTTTGTGGCTTGAAATGGTTTTTACAAAATGAACTCCCCAAACTGGCAATTTTGTGAAAGCAACACTGACACATGAGACAGGTCTCTTTAATCACCCCTCCACAGGCATCACCACATTTTCCATTCTTACGAAATTTTCGTTGGCCAAGTCGCTCTCGATAAGTCCATCCCGCAGGCGTACAATCCGGTGGGCGTGCATGGCGATGTCGTGCTCGTGGGTAACCAAGATAACGGTATTTCCCGCTTTGTGGATTTGCTCGAAAAGCCCCATGATTTCGTAGCTGGTCTTTGTGTCCAGGTTGCCGGTCGGCTCGTCGGCGAGAATGATGGCGGGGTCGTTCACCAAGGCGCGGGCTACGGCTACGCGCTGGCGCTGGCCACCCGACAATTCGTTGGGTTTGTGCGTGATGCGGTCTCCAAGGCCCACAGATTCGAGGGTTTTGCGGGCTTTTTCCAGCCGTTCTTCACGGCCAATACCGGCGTATACGAGTGGAAGCGCCACATTCTCGAGGGCGCTAAGTCGAGGCATCAAGTTGAAAGTCTGGAATACGAAGCCGATTTCTTTGTTCCGCACTTCAGCCAGCTCGCCATCGTCCATGGTGCTCACTTCCGTGCCATTGAGCCAATATTCTCCCTTTGTGGGTGAGTCAAGACAGCCCAGCAGGTTCATGAGCGTGGATTTTCCACTACCTGAGGGGCCCATGAGCGCGACGTACTCGTTTTTTTCAATGTTTAGCGTCACGTCTTTGAGGGCTTCCACGATTTCCGCACCCATGAGGTATGTTTTCGTGAGGGATTTGATCGAAATTAGCATGATAAAAATGTGGTCAATGTGAACCCCGCCTTCGTTTTTACTCGCATTAGCCTTAGGCGGCGGCGAGAAACTTCGGCGGGTAAAAATGTGGTTCCCACCTGCGCTAAAGCTATGGCGGGTAAAAAAGCGAACCCGCCTTCGTTTTTACTCGCATTAGCCTTAGCGGCGGCGAGAAACTTCGGCGGGTAAACATAAAAATTCGGCACTACCCTTTTTTTCTTCTAAAAATCAGCCCACCCAAAAAGACAAAAAATGCGACAATACCCACCGCGATTTGCTCGATGATCTGAGGAAAAAACTGCCTGAGTACAAAAAAAGCTGCGATTCCAGCTACTGCTACGATGGCAAGCAAGCCACCTTTTGAGTTCGTAATTGCCATATGTTGGTTGTCTTGTTTTAAATGAGTTTTACGCTCAAAGTTCTTCAGGCCGCCCAGTTTCAAGCCCCGAAATACGGAAGAGCCTTTTCGGCGCAAAAAAAGCTTAGAAGTTTGCAGCGTGTTGCCCGTTCAACAGGGTTTGTTTCCCGTTGAACGGAATGTTGTGCAGCATTGCATTCTAAAAAATCTGCCGTTAAAAAAACATCAGCAGTTATGTTTTCCCAATCGGACGAGTACTTTTGCCCGGACTTAGTATACTCACACCTATTAATTCATTTCAGACAAAATCTATGAAGAAACTTTTCACCCTGGCATTTTGCGCGCTGCTCAGCGGCGCACTCTGGGCTTCTTCGCCCAGCACCACGCCTGCCAATCCGTTTCAAGACGAGCTCAGCCGTCTGGATAGCGAATTTGCTGGCATGACTGAACTAGAGCAGTTGGTAGAAGCGCGCAATGCTACCTACTCCCAACTCGCTTCGGAGAACAACACGCTGCTTAACAATGTGACGAGCGACAACGACATCGCTTCTTCGCTCCTTGGCAGCGTGGCGCCTGACGGAGAACGCCTGCTTGGTATCCCCGGTTTTTGGTGGGGCTTCTGCCTTGGTATCCTCGGCATCATCTTGGTCTATGTAGCCGTTGAAGGCGATGCCAAAAAGACCGAGGGCAAGAAAGCCATCATAGGGTGCGCCATCTGGACTGTACTCTGGTTGGTATTGTGGTTTGGCCTCCTTGCAAGCGGTGCCTGGTGGGCTTCCGCAGGCTAAGCAATGCTACGAAATCTTATTGAAACCGGGTTGTTCCGCATCTGCGTAGCGACCCGGTTTTCTTTTTGACACCAGTATCCAAATTCACTACTTTTGCCCCACTATGAGCATTCCAATCCGAGGCACGCTTTTGTTGCTGGTGGCTTTTTCCGTCAATGGCATACAAGCCCAGACTGAATTTTACCGATTTAAATCCGACTTTTCCATCAAAGAAAAAGAAACGGGCAAAGATCAGGGCAGACTCATCACCGGAACCATTTACTACGATAAAAACCTGCACAAAACGATTTACGACATTCGGTTTCCTGAGCCGGAACAGTGGCTCGTGCGCGACACGTTGATGTACCGCATGAAAGCGGATACGCTCGTGGCACAGCAAATAGTGCCCCCGGTTGGGGAGTTTTCTATATTCAACATGATCTTGAGCCAACAACTCAATGATTTTGGGCTTGCCAAAGTAGGCTACACCCCCGGCGATGTACAACAGGATGGCAAGCAAGTCATCTCCCAGTGGCTGCCACCAGCACAATTTAAGGCCTACCTCGGGCCTGTGACCATGGCGCAGGAGAATAAGCGGCTCAGCGCTGCGGCTTTCTACGACAAGGAGAAAAATCTGGTTTCCAAATTCTATTTCAAAGATTATTCAGTGCAAAGCGGTCTACCAGTTCCGGGGAAAATCTACCAGCTATTTTACCGCGAAGCGGGCGAATTTATTCGGATCATGACCCTCAAAAACATCATCATTAACCAAGCAGATGAAGATAGCACTTACGATTTCGATATTCCTGCTGGCGGGTAACTTACCTGCTCAACCTGAACATGTGGTACACCTCGGAGGTGTGCCACATGTTGGCAACGAGATTTCAATTTTACAACAAGCCTTTGCTGCTGCCCCCAAAGCGCGGCTCTTGGAGCAGTTTTCGCTCAGCCGCGAGAATCCCAACGAATTGCAGACCGTTCTTTCGGGGCTGTTCCTGGTTTACAAATCCTTCTTTTCTTCGCAAGACAACCAGCGTTGCAGTTTTCACCCGTCTTGCTCCGAATACGGTCTGGAAGCGGTCAAGAAATTAGGCGTGGTGCGCGGTATTATTTGCACCTGCGACCGCCTGACACGGTGCAATGGTTTCAGCCCTCGACAGTATGAAATTGATCTGGAAAAAAGAGTGCTGAAAGATCCTGTGGGCTGGTAGTGAATCAATTAACCTCGTAGGTTTTTAAAAACCTACGAGGTTTTAGCGCAAAAAATGAACAAATTTTTTCCCAGTTTCCTTTTCATTTTCGGAGCAATTTCCCTCTCCGCTCAGGACATTTACGACTACAAGCATTCCCATGCTTATGCCCGCTACTTGCTCCAATCGCAGCAATACGCGCTGGCTGCCGAAGAGTACGAACGCTTGATATTCTTTCGCCCGGACAACGATACCCTTCGTGCCGATCTGCTCCGAACATATAGAAAGGGCAATACACCTGAGCGCGGCCTCGAACAGTGGGCGAAATGGCAACTTGAGCCTAAGCCCAAAACTCGGCTGCTCTACACCGAATATTCCAAACTCTTGCTTCGGGGTGGCTTCCCGGATCGTGCGCGTACGCTGGTTACAACATCAGATATGTTTGACAGTACCCAGCTGAGGCGCACGGTTTTGTATGCCAATATGCTGGAGCAAAAATGGCCCGAAGCGCGACAATCAATCGAGTCCATACCGGTTGCAGAAAAAATTTCCCGCCGTGCTGATCTGGAAAAACTCATCAAACGCGGAGAACGCAGCAAAAAGAAAAACCCCTGGGTCGCCACTGCGCTCTCGGTGCCGGTGCCTGGCTTGGGCAAAGTCTACGCAGGCGAATGGAAAGACGGTATTATCAGCCTTCTGTTCGTGGGCATCAATACCTGGCAAGCCTACCGCCGATTCGACAAAGAAGGCACTGATACCTTTTGGGGCTGGATTCATGGCGGCTTCGCGATTGGGTTTTACACCGGCAATCTTTATGGCTCACACAAAGCCGCTCGGCGGCAAAACCAAAAGAAATTCAACCGTTTACAACATGATACGGAATCTCTGGTCTTCCCTGTGCTGGATTAGCACTTCACAGGTCACTCGCTCTCTCACGCCTCACGCTTTTTCACGCCTCTCGCTTTCTCACTTTCTCACCGCTTTACTGTGCTGGATTAGTGCCGTCAGTTTTCTGCCTGCCCAAACGGCGGACGAGACCATGCTTTTTGCCCGCGAGCAATTGACTGCTGGAAACAAAACGCTTGCTTTGAAAAGCTACCAGCGGGTACTTTTCTTTGGTGGCGACCGATACCGTGACGAGTGCCAACGCCAATTGGCGGCACTTTATGCTGAGCAAGGAGATTTTGAAAAATCGGCATTTTATTGCGACCTCTTGTATCAAAGTGCCGACACGGATAGCCTGCGTTATGAGGCACTTTTCAGCAAAACCGGCATATTGATGCTCCAAAATCAGTACAAAAAGGCGCTGTTAGAACTGTTTTCATTGCCAAATAATTTACCAGAGCCCTGGATGACCAGGAAGCGGCTCTACCTCGGCGCTGCGCACTTTGGCATCCGGGAATTTGATTTGGCCAGAGCAGATTTGCTGCCGCTTTTTGCGCCAGAGGATGTACAGGATCGGGCAGAATTTGAACGGCTTATGCGCGAGGCAAAGCGGATAAGCCGCAAAAGCCCGAAGACTGCCCGGGTGCTGAGCATGGTATTGCCCGGGGCGGGACAGTTTTATGCAGGCGACATCAAAAATGGCCTGAACTCGCTCCTACTCAATGCTTTGTTGGGATATTGGTTTGTTGCCACGGGTATTTCTTACACGTTTTTGGATGCCGCCGCAACGGTTACACCCTGGCTTTTCCGCTATTATGGCGGGGGTATCCGACGGGCGGGGGAGATTTTGGAAAAGAAAAAAGAGGAGCGGCTGCGGAAGGTTTTCAGAAATGTATTGATAAAGATAGAGCGATGATGAAACCGCGAAACAGGAGAACAGGAAAATTAAAAACCAAACATCCAGAACCTACTAAAAGCTGACTCGCAACAATTCCAAAAGTGAACTATGGATAGACTTGAAACGCTCTCATTGCTTATACAACATAAGTCCGATTTTGAGGAGGAGTCTACCTTTTTAGTGCAAACGATTGCCTTCGTTGAACAGAACGAATATTTTTGGCAGCGCAGCACTTTAGAAGAACACTTGACCGGTTCGGCATGGATACTATCTGCGGATGGCAACTCGGTATTGCTGGTTCACCACGCCAAACTGGACCGTTGGCTCCAGCCTGGCGGTCATGCTGACGAGGCAGATGCTTCATTGGCCGAAACGGCCAGGCGTGAGGCTTTTGAAGAGTGCGGAATTCAGGGATTGACGTTGATTTCACAAGCAATTTTTGATCTGGATGTGCATGAAATTCCGGCACGAGGCTACGAACCTTCACATTTGCACTATGATTTGCGCTTTCTTTTTGTCGCGCCAAGAGGTGCTGAAATCGAACGCAACCTTTTGGAAACCAAGGCCATTGAATGGGTGCGCATTGAAGATCTTTGTACAGAAACCACGCCACAATCATTGAGAAGAATGGCATTAAAAACCAATGAAGTTGAAAGGGATTCAGAAAGGTTTTAAGGGTTTTCTACCTTCGCCACAAATCAACGAATCCTCAGATCAACGAATAACCGAATCAACAAATCAACAAGCATGACCTCTGCATTGCCTCCTGAGAAAAAAACTGTGAAGCACATCGCCATCGCTGGCAATATCGGCGCGGGCAAAACGACCCTCACCGAGATGCTTGCCAAGAATTTTGGCTGGGACGTACACTATGAAAACACAGAGAACAACCCCTACTTGTCTGATTTTTATCTGGACATGAAACGCTGGTCGTTCAACCTTCAGGTGTTTTTCCTTTCCAGTCGCTACCAACAGGTGCTGCGTATTTTACAGGGTAGCCGAACCGTGATACAAGACCGTACGATTTACGAGGACGCTTTCATTTTTGCGCCAAATCTTGCCGACATGGGTCTGATGGAACGGCGCGATTTTGAGAACTACATGACCTTGTTTCAGTCCATTGTGTCGCAGGTGAAAGCGCCTGATTTGCTGATCTATCTGAAGGCAAGCATACCCACTTTGGTGGATCATATCCAGATGCGCGGGCGCGATTACGAAGGCAGCATAAGTCTCGATTACCTCAAACGCCTCAATGACCGCTACGACGGTTGGATCAATGGCTACCGTGAAGGCAGACTCCTGATTATCAACGTAGATAACCTGGATTTTACGAGTAATAAAGAACACGCCTCCAAAGTGCTGGAAATGGTACAAGCGGAATTGCATGGGCTGTTTTAGATCATTGGTTATCAATAAATTATGACAAAAAAAATCACCCTAATATCCGGTGCATCCCGCGGCATAGGCCGGGCAGTGTCGCTTCGGCTGGCACACGAAGGCCACTTCGTGGTGGTGCTGGCGCGCAATGCCGAAGAAATCGGCGAACTGGAACACGAAATTGACGAGGCCGGCGGCAAAGCCCTCTCTTTTGTTTGTGATATTTCCGATGAGCAACAAGTAAACAATGCCGTGGCGGAAGTGATGCGCGATTTCCACCGTATTGATTGTGTGGTGAATAACGCAGGAATCGGTGTATTCAAGCCTGCCGAAGAGATTACGTCCGACGACTGGGAGCGCGTGATGGACGTGAACGTGAAAGGTTCATTTTTGCTCACACGTGCCGTGTTGCCACACATGAAAGCAGCCGGAACAGGACACATCCTGGCCATTGCGTCGGATGTCTCGAAACGCACTTTTGCAACGGGTAGCCTTTACACTGCCAGCAAATACGCCCAACATGCTTTCTTTGAGAGCCTGCGCCGGGAGGTTCGTTCGTTGGGCATCAAAGTAAGCGTGGTTTATCCCGGATTAGTAGATACCTACTTCCATCAAGTGGAACAAGGCGAGCCAGAACAGGCTAAATATCTCCATGCGGACGATATCGCGATGGCAGTTTCCTACATCCTAAATACCCCTCCTCATGTACTCATTGACGAACTGATGATCCATCCAATGAGCCAGGAATGGTAGGTATTATATTGATGTTGAGGTATTGAGATACCCTAATATCTAAATATCAAATTTCCAAACATGAAGCGCCTTCCAATCACCACCCTATCCCATTTCGTCATTGGCTATATGATATTGGCCTTTGGGTGGTGGTCGTTTCATCTTTGGAAACAAAACGACCGCTTGTTTGAACGGGAAAAACGGATTGTCGAGTTGCGCTATCCCGAAGTAAATATGGAAGCCACAGCAGCATTCCAAATTGCCCAAAAAGCGTGGCAAAGCGGACGCAGGATGGTAATAGCAGAAGGACTATTTTTTACTGCCTGTCTGGTGTGGGGGCTATGGGTCATTCGGCGGAGCGCAGCGCGGGAAGTTTCACTGACACGTCAGCGGCGCAATTTTTTGCTCAGCATCACCCACGAACTCAAATCACCCATTGCCTCATTGCGGCTTGTGATCGAGACCATTATCAAACGCAATTTAACTGCCGAGCAACGCTCACCACTCCTTGGCAACGGTCTCAAAGATGCTGACCGACTCCAGGACCTGGTAGAGAGCCTGTTACTTGCTGCTCGCCTGGAAGATAACTGGCGCCCTTTGCACGAACCGGTGCATTTTGGCACACTTGCAATGGAAATAGCAGAAAGCCTCCGTGTTCGATTCACGGAAGCTGATTTAAGGTTGAACATCCCTGCCGATCTCCCACCCGTACAAGCCGACAAGATGGGCCTCGCTGCCATTGTGCGAAACCTTTTGGAAAATGCCTTGAAATATTCCCCGGAAGGAAGCCCCATCGAACTTTCTGCCAATTATGAAGGCGGTAAATTCCGCTTCCGCGTAGGCGACCAAGGCCAAGGAATTCCCGATGTGGAAAAGAAATCGGTATTCGAAAAGTTCTATCGAATGGGCAATGAAGAAACGCGACACAGTACCGGCACTGGTCTCGGATTATACATTGTAAATCAAGTGCTTAAAGCCCACGACGGCAAAATTAGCATTGCCGACAATTTGCCAAAAGGAACGGTTTTTATCGTTGAAATTTAGCGATAGTCTCCCTGAAGTGACAGGGGTTGAGTCAAAAGTTCAGATTGAAAATCTATCGCGGAATTTTATTTTTTTTTCACGAAATCCTATAAGGTTTTTAAAACCTTAGGATTCAATTGCCAGAAACGCAAAATATTGTTTCAGGAAAAAAATTGCGGGATACCTTTTGACACAACCCCATCACTTCAAGCAGACATCACGCTCTCTTTGCGCTCTTTATGTTATTATGACTGCTAATCTTGCTCGCAATTTCCTGGTCGAACAACTCACGCCGCGCTATGGCGAAGGAGAAGCCAAGGCCATCGCAAGCATTGTTTTTGAAGATGTCTTTGATCATGGGCGGGCATTCGAAGAAGTTCGATTTGCAGAAATTCTCCAGCGGCTTGTGGCGGGTGAACCAGTGCAATATGTGCTCGGAGAGGCCGACTTTTTTGGGCTGAAGTTCAAGCTCAGCCCGGCGGTGTTGATTCCCCGGCAGGAGACGGAAGCATTGGTGGCTTGGGTGTTGGAGTCATTAAAGATATTTTCTCCCTTATCCTCCCCAACTTTATTGGATATCGGGCTTGGGAGTGGCTGTATTGGCATCACATTGAAAAAGAAAATGCCGGGTATTCAATTGATTGGCCTGGAAAAAAGCCTCGCTGCACTTGCGATCGCCGAAGAGAATGCCGAACGAATCCTCAATATCCCAATATCCCAATTTCCCAATTTCCAATTCTTTGAAGGAGACATTCTGAACCCCTCCGATTGGGATTTATTTCCTCAACTTGACCTGGTCGTGAGCAACCCGCCTTACATCCCCCATTCAGAAAAAAATCTGGTTCCAGAACACGTTTTGGCGCACGAACCAGCGTTGGCCTTGTTTGTGGATGACCCCGATCCGCTGCTTTTCTACCGCTCCATTGCGGATTTTTCGTTGGAAAAACTGCGCCCGGGAGGTATGCTTTTTTTTGAGTGCAACGAATTCAATGCTTCCGATGTGGCGGTTATGTTGTGGGAAAAAGGGTTTGAAAACGTGGAAATCCGAAAGGATTTATCGGGCGCAGAACGCATGGCAAAAGGTATCTTTGAACCGAATTGCAGCAAATAAAAAAATGCTTTTTCAGATTTGGGTTGCCCGGCTACTGCTGCTCATTTTGAGTTGTCCGAGTACCCTAAAAACCCTGTTTCGACCCTTCATTGGACCGAAGGCAACTACAACAGAACCGATCTTATCAGCGTCGGCAGGCACGGGATCGAGTATAACTGTTCGAATTGGCGCGACCCTGTTCCGCAGGCAGGCTTCTTGTCTTTTGAAAATTTTTTGAATGCGCCGTTGGACTCGAACGCTTTGATTTCACCAAAAATTAGAGCCAAAATCGAGGCGCATCTCGGCAAAATCTCGAAACACAGTCCCGCCAAAAATGCTGATGCCGCGCTGCCAAAACCACCTACGCCGCGCGAAAAGGTCGTTCAAATCATTTTTCACAAAAACTAGACCATGAGATACCTCCTCAGCCCTGAACTTTTCTGGCTGCTGCTTTACTTCGCTGCCGTCATTGTCGGCAAAATGAACACCCCGCCAAACAAAGCCGTAGACGATTTTATTGATACATGCTGGTTCTACATTCCGGCGGTGTCGGTGTTGGTTTTTGGATTGTGGTGGATCCCGTCGGTTGAAAAAAACTGGCTGTTGCTGCGGGTTTGGATTGTCGGACTGGTCGGCGGGCACTTTGTCATCGAAAAAACGTTTTCGGCTTACAGCAACCCCGGCCCCGGAAGTGGGATGGGTTACTTGGTTGCATTGATGTTCGAGTTCGTCGTGCTAGTTGTGGGGAGCATTTTTGTCAAAATCAAGTTTTGAGCAAGCTTGAACAGAAAATGAGCAGGTTTTGGGCTGGTGCTTGGGCAAAGCCGCGTTGGACTTTCGTCCCATTAAATCAAACCGGTCCCTATGATTCGCACCTTTATCATTGATGACCATCCGATGGTCCTGGCTGGCATCAAATCCCTCTTGGCAGATTCTTCCGTTGTCGAAATTGCTGGCACCGCCACCGACGGCTATATCGCGCTCGAAGCACTTAAAAATTCTGATGCAGAAGTGGCGCTTACCGACATTAACCTCGGCGACATCAACGGCATTGAACTTTGCGGGATACAAAAAAAGCCAAGCCCGGCCTGAAAATTTTAGGGCTAAGCACTTTCAAAGAACGCAGCTGCATCACACGGATGCTCGAAGCAGGCGCATCGGGCTACCTGCTCAAAAACGCCACCAAAGAAGAATTGGAGGAAGGCATCACCGCCGCTTGGCATGGCAGGATGTTCATGAGCGCCGAAGTCTCGGAGGTAATGACTTCGCCGGCAGCCAAATCCTCGCCTTTGCCCATGCTTACCGCTCGTGAAAAGGAAGTGCTGATTCACATTTCCGAAGGCATGACCAATCAGGAAATTGCCTCCAAACTTTTCGTTAGCCCGCTTACCGTGGATAGCCACCGCAAAAACCTGCTGGCCAAATTTGGGGTAAAAAACACGGCGCAGATGGTGAAGGTGGCGTTGGAACACCGGCTTCTTTGAGGAGAAAAAACCGCAACAAGCTCAGTCTTTGAACACCTCCGCCAGTTCCAGTTCAAAACCTTCTAACGCGATTGACTTCAACACATCTCATTGACTTCATGCAAAGCCACTAACTTGTAACGTTGCTCGGTGTAGGTGTACAATTCGATGGTGCTGGTGCGCGGATCCACGAGCCAATACTCGCGCAAAGCAGGGGAAAACACCTTGCTCAAAGAACCGACATAGACCACATTTCGGCCAGAATCTGCTGCTGCGAGCGGTAGAATCGGATTGCTGTTGTAGTGAAAATCGTAATCAACACATTGTCTATTGTAATAGGCAGCCCGCGACTTTCACGGAGGTAATCCGTCATGGCTGCTCGGAGAGAGGGTTCTCCCGTGGTTTCACCATAAAACAGCAGGTTTTTGCGAAAACCCTGCCGTAGGGCAGTTCGGTAAGCACGACTGAGAGCATCCCAGGGTGCGATACGTACATCTGGAAAACCGTCGTTGAAGGCCAGCGAATTGGAACTTTTGACGAGGGGTAATTTTAGCAAAGGATCCGCCTTGAATGGAAAGCCCGCTTTGGGCTGCGTATATGATGGGGCAGAAATAGTGCTTTTTTTAAACGAAATGGGCCTGATATCCGGCAGCTTTTGGCTGACAAATGTGCCACGCGAGTTTTGGGTTTCAAGCCAGCCTTGGGCGAGTAATTCCTCGTAGGCGGCCACCACGGTTTTTCGGTGCAAACAAAGGGCCTCTGCCATGCTGCGTGTGCCTGGAAGTCGTGCTCCAGAAGGGATGATGCCCCGCCGGATGTTTTCGGTCAACGCAGCGGCGATTTGCAGGAAGATGGGCGTTTTAGCTGTTTTGTCCAGCGAGATGAGGGTAGCGTATGGAAGCATAGATAATACCAGAAAGTGTCTTTCAAAGGTCGGGCAAAAGTGGATATTAATTTCAACTGGACTATCCATTATTTAAAAACTGGACGATTTTAGTAGTCCAATATCAAACTAATTTTGCATCTCGAAAAACAGTCTAAAATTACGCTATGAAAGCAAAAACAAGCCGAACCGAAGGCAGTCGGTATTACCCCAAACGCTATGATATGCAATCCGCCAGCCGCGATGCCATCTTGGACGAAGGATTGGTCTGCCACGTTGCATTTAACATTGAAGGACAGCCATTTATGATCCCAACGGGCTATTGCCGAGTGAACAACACGCTGTATTTGCACGGCTCGGTGGGAAGTCATTTTTTTATGCAAATGGCCAAAGGGATTCCAGTGTGTGTGAGCGTTACTTTACTCGACGGACTGGTGCTTGCTCGCTCTGTTTTCAACCATTCTATGAATTACCGCTCGGTAGTGGCTTTTGGCAAAACGCGCCTGGTGGACACCGATGCCGAACGCTGGTTGGCCGCCGAACGATTCACCGAACACGTCATGCCCGGTCGCTGGGCAGATGCTCGGCAACCAGATGCCAGCGACATGAAAAAAACGATGTTCATCGCCGTAGAAATAGAGGAAGCCTCCGTCAAGTTCCGGGCACACGGCGTAGCGGACGACCCTGAGGACATGGACTTGAATGTGTGGGCGGGGGTGCTGCCGCTGATGCTCAGCCCGCTTGCGCCAGAAACAGATAAAAGCGGCAAACAGGGGGTTCCTATGCCGAATTATTTGCTCAATTATCAGCGATAAGAAAATTTCACGCAACGGCGCAACGGGATTGTCAAACGTTGCGCCGTTGCGTCGTTGCATGAAAAAAATGCTATGAACACACTCACCCTCATGAACAAAAACACCGCCCTCAGCAAGTGGATTTACCTGCTGGCACTTTCCCTGATTTGGGGCAGTAGTTTTATCCTAATCAAAAAAGGCCTGACTGGCTTTGGCTATTTTGAAGCGGCCACAATTCGGTTGATGTCGGCAGGATTGGCTACAAAATCAATCAGGTATTTGGACTGCTGCTTGGGTTAGCATGCGCGATTTTGTTGGCTTTAGAGCGTTCTAACACGGCCATAACTTTCAACTGGCACGCAGGGCTGATAATTTTGGCGACACTTTGTTATGGGTTCAACATCAATTTAATCAAGCAGCGATTGTCGCACATTCCAGCAGTGGTGTTGTCAACAGTGACGGTTTCAATCACCGGATTGTTGGCGTTTTTTCTTACATTTTTGCCCAATATCGCAAGTTATCTTCCCAGTCAAATCGAATGGGTGCCACTCTTGTCGCTGGTCATTTTGGGCGTCTTCGGTACAGCCATCGCACAATTATTTCAATACAAACTCATCAAAGAAACTTCTGCGCTGTTTGCCAGTTCGACGACGTACATCATCCGGGTGGTAGCCGTTTTCTGGGGAATACTGGACGGCGAGCAGTTTCACTTGATTCACGCGCTGAGTATTGCAGGGATTTTGGCGGCGGTGGTGTTTATAAGGAACGGTGTCAAAATAACTTCCCAATTTCAGGCCAATTATTTTGGCGTTAGCCAACTATCTTTTGAGGCGAATAGTGGGGCTATTTAACGAAAAAGATAGGATGGTTGGCG
>Ga0163151_10004094_pt1 | contig 20058 bp, 26 predicted proteins | sample OliLakLV19MP5IB2_FD_145596 | JGI IMG/M metagenome (GOLD analysis project Ga0163151, IMG submission 145596) | Freshwater microbial mat bacterial communities from Lake Vanda, McMurdo Dry Valleys, Antarctica - Oligotrophic Lake LV.19.MP5.IB-2 | ecosystem: Environmental > Aquatic > Freshwater >... | reverse complement strand
TCCCGGAAGTGAATCCGCAGCACAAGGAACAGAGGCAGCACAAATGGAAATGAAAGAGCTTGACAAAAATGCCAAGCCTAAAGAGGCTGGTTTCGGGCCAATGGTAGGTTTTGCTTTTCTCGGCATCGCCCTTTTGTTGGCCGGAATTGCAGTTGTCAGGGGAGGCAAGAGACCTATTTCGGATCTACAACCAATGAAAGTCGCAGCATAAATTAAACTCCGTCTCTGACGGTAAAACTTAAAACACATGGACATTTTAGCAGATCCAATTGAACAGGAAGTAACAGTTGATGGAGCAACCCCACAAGGAGCTTTGTTTGTTTCGGTGAAAAATACCGGAGCCAATATTGCCACTTTTAACGGAGTATCTCTGCCTCCCGGAGAAGCTAAGAGCTACTCCTTTGTTGGCAAAGGGTATAAGGCATTGCCTTATGTAGTCAACGGTTCAACCCTCAAATTACTTTACATCCTTTAAAACTATAAGCAATGATAAGAGCAGAAAAAGCACATCGCATCATGCAGCTATACGAAAGTGATTATGACAACTTTCTTGATAAGTTGAAAGCGAAACGCAAAGCAAAAAAAGCAGCAGCCCAACAAAAAAAATCAGAAGCCGACAAAGCCGATAAAACTGTTTCCGAAGCTGAAGGGTATAAAAAGAAACATCTCGGACAAAAAGCAAAAGACCTCTTGGATAAAGCCGGAGGTATTGAAGGCGCTCAAAGCACTATTCAGAACGTGATGAAATACTTTAAGAGCAGCGAGCCTTCCGATTACGAAATGAATGTTGGTGGATCAGGCGAAGGAGATCCCAAAGCTGAAAAAACAATTATGGGACTTCCTCCCATAGCAGTTTATGTGGGTGGTGCTGTTCTCTTGCTTGCAGCACTTTATGGTGCATCACGCATGATGAAAAACAAAAACATACAGGCTCAGCCACAAATACAACCTGCACCAGTTCCGGTTGCAGTAGAACCAGTTTTACAAGCAGCAGCATAAATCAACATGGTCATACCAATTCCATCACAACAACAACGGTTTAAAGTCAAGGTAGGCATTCGTGCTTATGAGCCTTGTGCTTTGGGCGTGAAATGCTATGATGCTACAAAGCCGAATACCGATTATATCCGCAGGCGTGTTCCCTTTACGGAAGATTTATTTAAAGGAAAAAATCCCGGTTACAAAGAGTTCACCCTTCCCTTTCCGCTTTCACCGGATCAGCTGATGGTGGAGATGTACGATAAGGCGTATGGAGACAATGGAAATTTTCGCATTGAAAAATTTGAGCTGGAGAAAATAGAGCCGAAAAATATTTGGGCTGAACCGGAAATGCACCGCTTTATCGGCTTCGCACAGGACTTTGCTGTGAAGGCCGGATATATGCCTACCGGAGTTTATGACAGCAAGGACGGTGATTTTCTTATTCAATACCTGCCTGTTATCGAAGATGAAGAAGGCAACCCATTAGTAACTCCTGCACGGACCAACCGCAAATCAGGAAGAATACAAGTAGCGCAATCGGCATTTGCTGGCTATACCATTCCGGTAAGAGTAGTGGTACTGTTCCATGAGCGCTATCACTTTCAGATTCCAACACGACTGGAAAAGCCAGCCGACTTACACGGCTTACGCTTATACCTGGACTTGGGCTTTCCGAGAACAGAGGCGGTTTACGCCACTACAAAAATATTTACCTCTCATCCTGAATCCGTAGGGAAGGGACACAGAGACAGAGTGAAAGACATTGTGAATTTCATTGACAATTACTCCGGCAGAGAAAATTTAAAAACACAAAGGAAGTAATGAAAGTTGGTCGTAACATAGGTATTAACGGTTTGGCGCAAAGCCTCAAAAAGATTTTTTCTGAAAAGAAGAAATCCGGTGAGGATAACTTTGTGAGCAAAACCTATGGAGATACAGAAGACAGTTTTTTTGAAGAAACAAATAAAAATCTTCGTGCAGCACTTAACCTGGATAAAAAAAGCGAGAGCTACGAAAAGGATTTAAAACGTTTTGGTACACGCATCAAAATAATTGAGGTGGCCGATGATGCAATTCCCAACAAACGCAACAAAGAACAGTTACCACTTAAAAAGCCTTCAAAACCTACTAACGAAAGGTATAGCGAAAAATACGAGAAAGACTTAAAACGCTTCGGAACAAGGCAAGGTGTTATCCGTGTATCGAACGATGATCCGGCAAAAAGGAAAAAGAAAAAACCTTTCCCAACAGATTTCAGCAAAGCAATTTATAAGGCAATGATGAGTAAATGGAAACCTCGTGAGGTAACTCCATTTTCCGCTAATCCCTTTTCAGATATATTCCGTGAGTTCCCAAAAGCACAGGTAACTATTCAAAATAAATCTACCGAAGAAAAAGAAGTTGTATTGTGGGGAGCAAATCAAAACATTAGTATTAGTCCTCCAGCTCCGGGAGATGTTCAGGATCATACCATTGTTGCACAAGTCAGCATCCCTGCCGGAGTGCATCCGCAGGGCATTGTGGTTAATCCTGCAAATCAACTGATATACATTGCCAATCAGTTAAGCGGTACTATAACTGTTTTGGATTCCGGCAACCAGGTTGTAAAAGTTATTCAGCTTCAGCCCACCTTTCCCGGTTTCACATCACCGGTTGCATTGGCGGTTAATACAAAAAGCTCCAGCAGTAAATACGGTTTTGTGTATGTGGTTTGTTCGGTAGCAAATACGCTTGCTGTTATTGATTTAGCATTAAACGTAACGGCAACTATACCAATTGGTACACGTCCGGTGGCAGTAGCTTTCAATCCAATAAACCTGCGTGTGTATGTAGCTAACCTGGTCAGCGATAACATGAGTGTTATTGATGCGGAAGCTCTTACAGAAATTATAGGCTCTCCATTACCAACCGGACAGGATCCTATCGGTGTAGGAGTTAATCCTGTAAATGGCGATATCTATGTTGCCAATTCACTTGCGAATAGCATTACTGTTTACGATAGTACCAACGCACTTGTAACGACTATTCCGGCAGTTGGTCAACGCCCTGTCTCCATTACCTACAACCCTGCTAACAACTCTATGTATGCCGTTGCTACCAATAGCAATTTTGTTTATCAGATAGAAACACTCACGCATACTATCGTTGGAACAATTGCAACAGGCAGTAAACCATACAACAGTTTTTTCGATTCTTACAATGGCTTTCTGTATGTGCAGAACAGGGACGATAACACCTTCACTATCATTCGCCCGGACAACAGCAAAATTGACGGATTAAGTTTCGGTGAGCAAAACATCGGTGGAGCTTTCAACAGCTTTAATAATTCAATATACGTTTCAGATACCAGCAATAACACCATTAATGTTATCGGCTATCTGCAAGTAAGCAGTAATATTTCCATTAATTCCGACTATGCTGAAATGCGTGAAGATCTGCAAAGCAATCCGGCAGTTATTCAACACGCAAAATTTGTTGTTACTGGATTAGAACGCCTGAATAGTTTCCGTGTAAACAAGTTTACGCCTACTGGTTCGCGAAAAAGCAGACCTATCTCATTTGAATTATACGCCAGCCCTCAAAGTAAGCTGAATGTAGCAGAAGTAACAGAGTTGGCCGGAACCGTCATCGATGGTAAAATGAACTGGCAGTTTAAGCTACCCGGACTTCATACGGTGAGCATCCTGGTATGGTATCGCCAATTCGAGGTCAGAGAAATTTTAAGCCCAACAAATTATAAATCAACAAATAAAAATCAATAGCCATGAACAACAAATTAAACTACTTAGTGCTTCATTGCACAGCAACACCTGAAGGAAGACCAGTAACAAAAGAAGATATTATTCGCTGGCACACAAACCCTGTACATCTCGGAGGACGTGGATGGAACCGTCCCGGCTATGCTGACATCGTAGAGCTTGATGGAGATTTAGTAAGCATCATTCCTTTCAATACAGATGACTTTGTGGATCAATGGGAAATAAGCAACGGTGTTGTAGGATTGAACGGCAATTCCCGTCATATCGTGTATGCAGGTGGAATGGACAAGGAGAACAAAAATCCGAAAGACACTCGCACCAAAGAACAATTGGCAACCCTTGAAGTGTATGTAAAATACACCATCAAACGCCATCCAAAAATTTTAGTGCTTGGGCATAACGAAGCTCCTAATGCACATGGTAAAGCCTGCCCAAGTTTTAACGTGGGTGAGTGGTTGCGCTCCATTGGTGTAGCGGATGCTAATATTTATCATAAACCATCAGCAGAAGAAAAGAAAGAAGAAGTGGCAGTAGAAACAGTAGAAATAAATTCTACTGAAGCAGAAGCATGATGAGGACGATACTCATACTTGCTGCCGGAGTTTGGGCCGGCAGGGAAATCTACATGACACTCGCCAAAAATCAGGCGAAAGAACGTGAAGTGAACATTCGCAAGAAATTGGAAAAGTTCATTATGGAAAACCTGCCAAGCCTTCCATCAAAGGAAATGCAAAAGGAAGTTGAAAACATATTAAAGGTGTCATAAACACATTATTTAAAAGCGAAATGGCCACAATAATACAAGACATTATCATACCGGAAAAAAGTTCCGAATGCTCGGAGTGGATCAGCTATTTCAAAAAGCTGGAGGAAAAGTTCGGAGCTGAAAATGCAAAAACCATTTGGTTAAAAACATGGCAGGTGAATGGCTCAACAGCTTCCTGTACTACCCGTCCTGACTTTAATGCTTTTTTCAAGAAACAGGATATTGATGTTACCAACCTTGCTACAAGTGCGGTTGCATCCGCTGCGGACTTAGGAGGAAGTATTATGGGCCTTGGTAAAGGCATTACTCAGGTATTGACCTATGGAGTTCCCATTGTATTGACTGCGGTAATAGCAGCTATCCTTTATGCCATTGTTAAGGTATCACAGAACACGTCTGCATCTGACATTGCAGCATTAACCCCACAAGGGAGGGTGGCTGGCTTACTAAAATGAAAGCTGCTGCTATAAATATTGCCCGGACAAATAAAAAAGCACTCATCATCGGAGGTGTTGTAACCATTGCCGGAGTGTGGATAGGTGTTGCTGTTTTCAATAAGAAAAGAAAAAACAGGGACAGATTGGCCATTGCATTTTTTAGTGAATTGCAAAGAGATATTGCTCCTGATTCAGTTGGACTTGTTGAAAGCAATGCCTTTGATATACGCTATTGGGAAAACGTTGGAAAAAAGATAAAGAAACCAATGTATATGCTCACAGTAGCAAGTGCAAAAGCCTATGCAAAAGACATACGTGATTCATGGGGAGTGTTTGATGATGATGAAGATAAAATCAAAGGCGTGTTCCGTGCATTGAAAGACCAGGTACAAGTATCGCAAGTGGCATTCCAATATTACCAGGCTTCCACCGAAAAAATAAATCTGATTGATGATCTGAAAAGCAGGTTAAGCAAGGATGAAGTTGGAGAAATACTGGAGATCACAAAAAAACTTCCACAGTACAGAGTAGCTGAACCACCAAAAAAGAAATAAGCGATGGCAGAAACAACACAAGATAAAGAACAAAAAAAGGGATTATTAAAAAAGTACCTGGATAACACTTTCGGAGATGAAGGTTTAAGAACGGATGTGAAAATCACGCTTACCAATGATACGATTTTCAAGTTCGTGGCTGCGGTAGTTGGAGCCACCACATTAAGTACCGTTGCTTATTACATGATAAAATCAATGTTCACACACAAAGTGTGATTTTATTGAAGTACTGAAGAATAAAAACAAATAAAAAAATGAAAAAAGCATTGATAGCCATTTTTTCAATTTCAGTAACAGCCGGAACGCTTTACCTGACCTATTCACAGTTGAAGGACTATTTAATTAAAAAACTGGTGAAGTCCTGGACAGAGGAAGCGAAAAAGCAAGACAAGGAATTGAATGAAGAACAAATAAAGCAGCTCAAAGAAGAACTGGACAAGCTCTACTTATGGGAAGTAAAGCTGCTTGCCAACTATTCTGAAAAAGCAATTCTACGTGCGCCTGAAAAAGAGATTTCACCGATGATTGCGAAACTCAAAGAAAAAAAGATACTGGAAAGGGCCGACTTAAAACCAGTTGATACAATTCTTTTCGGCACATAATCATTAAAAAAATAACCTATGGAAACCTTAACCGAAATTATCGCACACATTCAAAGCTACATGACTTCCCTTGACTGGCAGTACATTATCACCTTCATTATTATCTGTTATGGTATCAACCATTACAAGGTAAAGGAAGGGTTACAGAAGGCAACCGGAACACAGACACGCACACGTTACCGTGTAATTATTATCGGAGTGGTATATGCTATTGGGTTGTATTTCCTTCGGGGGTATAAGTTGAAGCAAATCGAAAACCTTTTTCAGTCCTTTATTTTCGCTTTGGTGTTTCACAAGTTCATTGTGGAAGCACTCTTGTATTGGCTGGCTAAACACGCACTACCGGAATCTATCAGCAAGCATATTTTAACCGAAGAACAAATCAAAAAAATTAACAGCTAATGAAAGGGACTAACATCATAACCTCTATTCTGCTATTTATCTGCTTTGCGCTGTATGTAGCCATTGAGCTGAAAACCCCCTGCAAGGACGGAGAAAAAGAGTGCGAAGAAAACACAAAGCGACTGCAAGCACAGAATGATTCGCTTCGACAAAACAATTTGGTACTGGATGAAAAATACCAAGCACTTGAATTGAAAGCAGACAGCATTCAGGAAAAACTTTCCACTACCAAACAAACCATAGTTCAATTAAAAAACAAACAACATGAAAAAATTAATGTCATTGATGGTCTCACTAATGATGGGCTTTTCGGGTTTTTCTCAAAGTTTAATACCGAAAGTACAAGTACAAAATAAGGATACACTTTTCTGTTTTACAATACCGCAAAGCAAAGTGATTGCAAAGCATTTGGAGAACAGTACTTATTGTGATTCTGTTTTAATACAAACCGAAAATGAAGTAGAACTGTTAAATCAGTTGCAAGCTATTAATGATAGTTCCATACTGGTACTAAAAATGAAAGCAGAAAACCAGCAATACCTTATCGGAAATCAGGACGGTACTATCCAAAATCTGAATACAGATTTAAAACGATCCGAAAAGAAATACCGGAATGAACGATGGCAGAAAAGATTATTTGCTGCCGGCACATTTCTGTTTGCAGCGTTGGCCATTTTAAAATAAACATTAACACTAATACAAATATACATGAGCTTCATTGGAGGTTATCAAAGTGATGTAAATCTCAACGATATTAATTACGTTGGTGATTTCCCTGCCGAACATTTACTCGGAGGGTACGGCATTGCAACAGGAACAAACGGTTATGTGCTTACACTCAATCCGGGATTATCTCAATACCGTGATGGACAAAGGCTTGAAGTCAAATTCCTAAATACAAATACCGGAGCTTCACTTATCAATGTGAATGGCAAAGGGAATATTCCTATTAAAAAAGTAGTGGATAATAATTTAGTAGATGTTGAGCCAAATGATCTAAAGGCAAACCAGCAATACATTTTAATTTTTGACGGAAATGTATTTCAGGTAGTGAACCTTGACGACAATTCCCCTTTGGCATTAGCAAGTGAGATTGCAGCTGGAGTAACAGAAAGAGCTACACAGGGAGAGGTAAATGCTGGAGCAGATGATGAAAGACACATCACCGCTCTAAAATTGACCAATTGGTTTTTAACCAAAGTAGCGACAGAGGCCACTCCGGGTATCTCTATGATTGCAAGTCAGGCAGAAGTGGCTGGCGGAATAAATGATGCGAAATTTATTACACCTGCAAAACTCGCTTCTTATGTTGCAGATAAGTTAACAGGTTTATGGGAAGATAAGGGATTGATAAACGCTTCAACCAATCCTAACTTTCCGGCTGGCCAGATCGGGGATGCTTATACAATCAGTGTGGCTGGTAAGATAGGCGGTGTGCTTGGTGATGATGTACAGGTTCGTGATGTGATCTATTGTACTGCAAATAATCCTGGAGGTGATAAAGCAGCTGTTGGAAATAGCTGGAATATTATTCAATCCAATTTAGTACAGGCTACTGAAGCGATTGCTGGCTTTGCTCAAATCGCTTCACAGGCAGAAGTGAATGCCGGAGTAAATAATTCTAAATTTCTTACTCCCTTAAAACTTGTAACGTGGTTTGCAGCTCAACTTGCTACGGAAGCCCAGGCCGGAATTTCAGAAAGAGCGACACAGGCAGAAGTAAATGCAGGTGCGGATGATCTAAGACATATCACTCCTTTAAAGTTAGTTACGTGGTTCGCATCACAGCTCGCTACGGAAGTTCAGGCAGGTATTTCAGAACGTGCAACTCAGGCTGAAGTAAATGCAGGAGCAGATGATGTGCGCTATGTATCACCACTTAAACTCGCTACGCACTTAGCTGTTGTTGTGCAACAAGCTACTGAAGCTATAAAAGGTATTGCGGAAATTGCCACGCAAGCAGAGACCGATGCTGGTGTGGATGATAGCAGAATAATCACACCACTTAAATTGCAGGTAAGATTGAATAATTACCTGAACAGGGAATCTATTTTAGCACTTGGTAATGAAAATATCAATCCGAATTTCTATTGCACTCCCGGACGGAACAAACTTGCTTTAATTAACGGAAACTTGCTTGTTGCAAGGGATTTTCGTTTTAAACCAAATGCTGTTCCTGCTGTTGTTGGCACTCACGTTTTGAATTTTCCAAAACCGGTGTACCAGGGTGCTGGCTTTTCGGGAATAATTATTAGCAATGTAGGTGAACGATTCATGTATAGCATTGATAGTAGTGGCAGGGTATCCTTATTTGGAACTTTCAACAATGCGAATGATGAGTTGCTTTTCAATATCAATCCGTATGTTGCCAAATTTCCCTTAGAGTTTCATCCAACACAACCACCATCTTAAAAAAATCACGATCATGGCAGGAGATGGATATGAAAGCGACCCAATACCGGCTTCTGAAAGTAACGCAGGAATTATTCAGCTTGCGACACAGGCAGAAACAAACACCGGGATGGATAATAGCAAAGCTATTACCCCTCAAAAGCTCGCACAATATGTTTCGGATAAGATAACCGGTTTATGGGAAGATAAAGGATTGTTGAATTGTTTTACGAATCCCAATTACCCTGTCGGACAAAAGTGCGATGCTTATACCGTTCAAACAGCAGGTAAAATAGGAGGTGTAAATGGCAAGGCGGTAGAAGTTAGAGATGTGATCTATTGCATGGCTGATAATGCAGGAGGCAATGAAGCTGCTGTTGGTGCATTTTGGAATGTTATACAGGTGAACGTGGTACAAGCGACAGAATCAATTGTTGGCTTTGCTAAAATAGCTACTCAGCAAATGGTAGTAGAAGGAATAAATGATGATTCTTTTGTAACACCATTGAAGCTCGCTAATTCCATCAATACGCTTTTGCAATGGATAAAAGGAGTAGGTACTAATTCGATTATTCCGAAATATGCAATTGACAATTCCGCTAATGGATCACATTCAACTATTTTAAATGGAGAGCATAACAAAGCGGATAAAGATTGGAGCATTGCATCAGGGCGATATGCCGATGCATTCATGTATGGTTCTGCTGCACATTCAGCGGGAGGCTTTTTCAATGTAAAAGGATCTGCTGAACGAATTTTAATACAAGCCTGGGGACAGGTTAATTCAGGGATGGGTTCCGTAATTATAAATCTTGATGGAACCGGAGGTTTAACAAATAGATGGACTGCACCATTAAATTCCCTTCAGCACTTTAAGATTTATTTTGATGTTGTGCAAAATTCAGGTTCGATTGGTCAGATTGGTGAAAGCTGGATTGGAACATTTCAGGGAGCAGTAAAAAATGTAAATGGGGTAGTGTCCTGGATAAGCGCTGTGCCGAGAAAAGTCCCTTCTCAAATATTTATCAGGAATGATATTGGATTGATTCCTTCTATCTCTTTTGTCATAAGTGGAACTAATATTAATCCCACAGTGCAGGCGATAGCAGGTAAAAACTTATTTGTACACGCAGCCATACAGATTTATCAAACGAAATTTCATTTGCCAACACCGGTCATATTACCACCAATATTTGAACCACCAATAATAGAACCATAATGGATTATTTAAAACTAATTGCAGTATTATTTAGTGCAACCGGCTTTTGGAAGCTGGTGGAGCTTATCGTTAAGTTTCGCTCTGACAAAAGGAAGCAGTCCGCAGAGATCAGGAATCTCAATGCCCAATCTGAAAGACACGTAGTAGAAAATTGGGTGCAATGGTCGCAGAAATTGGAAACAAGAGTAAAGGAACTGGAAGCGGTAGCTGAAGAAAATCATGGTCTCAAAAAACAAATTGAAAGCCAGCGTGAGCGGATAGTTGAGCTGGAAGGAAAAGTTGAAAAGGTAGAAAAGGAAAATGTTCAACTAAAAAATCAGTTGACAGAATTATCTAAAACGCACGACCATGAATGAGCAAAGCAAAGGAATGAAGTTACTTTATGCGGTGTTTCTTCTTGCCATTACTGCAAGGACTGTAATTGCATTGTATGACAGATTTACGCCTCAAGAAAAAGAATGTGATTGTAAAAACAAATTGAAGTAACATGAAAATTTCACGTAAACAAATTTATTGGGGACTTGGTATCACAGCGGGATTAATTACGCTCGGTGTTCTGGTTCATAAGAATAGAAAGAAAATCAAGGAAGTTGCGGAAGATGCAGCCGAAAAAGCGCAGAACTGGCTTCGTCCTGTTGTTGCTAAAATCACAAGTAAGTTTGGATATCGGACAGATCCAAAAACAGGAAAACAAAATGCTTTTCATAACGGAATTGATTTAGCTGTTTCTTTAAATACTCCTATTAAAAGCCCTATGCCTGGAATCGTGGATAATGTATCATCAGGTGGAGATGGAGGCAATCAGGTAATTTTAAAACATGAGAACGGATATAAAACGGGCTATGCCCATTTAACAAAGGCTATGGTAAAGAAAGGGGATAAAATTAAACAGGGTGATGTTATTGCATTGTCAGGTAATACAGGAAAGAGTACTGGTCCGCATTTACACTTCACATTAACAGATCCTTCAGGCGCAAAAGTTGATCCGCAGAAAATGATTTATTCAGGAATTGTATAAATCTGTTAAAACTTAGAATTGCTTTAGAATTTATTCCGAAATTTGGGGGATGAAAATTCTCCTGATAGAAGACGAACCCGAATTGCGAAAATCCATCAAACAATACCTGCACCAGGAAGGCTATTTGGTGGAATCCGCAGCCGACTTCATTAAAGCATCAGAAAAAGCATCTGACTACGATTACGATTGTGTGCTGGTAGATATAACCCTGCCCAAAGGCAGTGGCCTTGATATTATCAAACAACTTAAACAGAATCATTCAAAGGCAGGTATCATCATCATATCAGCCCGGAACTCATCAGGAGATAAAATTACGGGACTTGATTTAGGAGCCGATGATTACTTATCTAAACCTTTTGATCTGGCCGAACTTAATTCAAGAGTTAAGGCAGTTATACGAAGAAGAAATTTTGACGGTAATACCTCTATTGTAGTAAATGAAATCACCATCCTACCCGAACAGCGGATTGTAAAAGTCAATGATGATCCTGTTAATCTGACCGCCAAAGAATATGATCTTCTTTTGTTTTTCATTACGAATAAAAATCGTGTAGTATCAAAAAACGCTATCGCTGAACACTTGTGGGGAGATGACAGCGACCAGATGGACAGCCACGATTTTATCTATGTTCATTTAAGAAACCTTCGCAAAAAATTAGCAGAAAAAGGATGCAATGATTACGTACAAACCATTTATGGAATAGGTTATAATTTTAAAGTGAACGGATGAAACTGATTAATAAAACCATTATTTACTATTTGCTGATAAGTCTGCCTTTGCTTATCATGGCTGGCTTCTGTTCTTACTTTCTTATCCGCATAGAATTAAGAGACGGAGCAGATGAAGCCTTGGAGAAAGAAAAAGCAAATGCAATACAGCTCATTCATTCTTTTACAGAGGCACGCAACGTTAATTTAAGTTTTGATAGTCTTTCTACAATTAGAGTTGTAGCAATGGGAACAGGAGAGGTTTTCACCGATACAAGTATCTACGATAGAGAAGAAAAAGAATATGTACCCTACCGGTTTTTAAAGAGCCATTATAGCTACAATAATAACTACTACCTGATAACCGTTTCAAAGACCACTATCGAGGAAGACGAGTTATTGGAAGGCATCTTTTTTTCTTTTGGAATTATTATTGGACTTTTGGTAATTGCTTTTTTCATCGTGAACTGGCTGCTTTCTAAAACACTTTGGAAGCCATTCCATAAAACTCTTTCAGAGCTGAATACTTACGATATTAAAAAACATGAGCTGCATACGTTTGAATCCGCCACCACCCGTGAGTTCAATCAACTAAATAGTGCGCTGAATAAAATGACTGAAAAAATCCACTCCGATTTTTTACAGCAAAAAGAATTTACCGAGAACGCATCCCATGAAATGCAAACACCATTAGCAATTGTAAAAGCTAATCTTTCTTTGCTCATGCAATCACCCAACCTGAAGGAAGAAGAAATGAATCAGTTACAGATAATGGAGAACACATTAAAGAAATTAAGCGCCTTAAATAAATCATTACTACTACTAACTAAAATCGAAAACAACCAATTCCACGAACAGGCAAACATCCATTTAAACGAAGCAATCACCAAGACATTGAGCAATTATGCCGATCTGATCCAGGCTAAAAATATTCAAATAGAAACAAACTTTGAAAGCAAGCCAGTTCTTGAAATGGATCCTGCACTGGTAGATATACTGCTATCGAACTTGTTTCAGAATGCAATCAGGCACAACAAGGAAGGTGGAAAAATAACAGTTTCAATAAAGGACAAACAACTGTGCATAGCAAACAGCGGAGAACCATTAACAGTTAACAAGGAAGATTTATTTGTACGATTTAAAAAGGACGATGCCTCCAAAGATTCATTAGGCTTGGGACTATCCATAGTTAAAAGTATCGTTGATCTGTATGGATTTGAAATACACTATGATTATTCAAATTCCTTGCACACTTTTACTATAAAATTTTAAAACAATGCCAACCTGGATTTTATATGCAATCGCTTCAATGCTCTTTGCAGGAGTAACTTCGGTCATTGCAAAATTTGGTCTTAAAAATGTTTCGGGAGATTTAGGAATAGCGATCCGCACCACCATGATCTTTGTACTGGTATGGATAAATGCTATTGCCTTTAGACACACTCAACAGTTAGGCAATTTTACCAAAAAGGATATTCTCTTTCTTTGTATTTCAGGTATTACAACAACGCTCTCCTGGATATTCTATTACCGTGCAATTAAAATAGGAGACGTATCAATTGTAGCAAGCATTGATAAAGCCAGCTTAGTGATTACTATTTTACTTGCCTTTTTCTTTCTCAAAGAACCGCTATCCCCAAAAGTATTGCTTGGTGCAGGTCTTATTACTGCGGGAACGTTGGTTCTCGTTTTCGGCTAAAGATTCTCTTTAGATTCATACCATAAGTTTGAATAAAAATTCAATCGTATGCGCTCTATTTTATTCTCCATTTGTTTTCTTATTGCCTTTCAGAGTTTTTCTCAAAAAACGGCTGTTACTCTATCAGGAGTGATAAAAGATAAAGCCACAAAAGAGGTACTACCTTATGTAAGCGTGGTGTTGAAAACAGAAAAAGACACTGCATTCATAACCGGAGGCATCACCAATGAAGAAGGCCGGTTTACGCTTTCCAATATCAAACCCGGTAACTACTTATTGCTCGTTTCTTACATTGGCTATCTCAATACCAAACAAAGTGTTTTAGTTGGCGAGTTAAGTGCATTCCTGGACTTAGGTGAGGTCGAGCTGGAAGCAGACACAAAAACATTGGAGGAAGTAGTGGTAACCGGAAAGATGGATGCAGTAAGTGGAAAGATGGATAAAAAAACATTCTCTGTCGAAGACAACGTAAGTCAAAGTGGGGGATCTGTTTTACAGGCCATGCAAAACCTGCCGGGTGTTACTGTACAGGACGGAAAAGTACAGTTGCGTGGAAGTGATAAAATAACTGTTTTGGTGGATGGAAAGCAAACTGCATTGACAGGTTTTGGTAATCAGTCCGGTTTAGATAATATTCCAGCTTCAGCCATTGAAAAAATTGAGATCATCAATAACCCTTCTTCCAAATACGATGCAAACGGTAATGCAGGGATTATCAATATCATTTACAAAAAAGAAAAGAAGGAGGGTTTTAACGGGAAAGCAGGGCTTTCAACCGGAGCAGGTGCGCTGTGGGTAAAGAAAGAGAATTTACCGACTATACGGCCACAATATACTATGACGCCCAAAGTCAATCCCTCTTTATCACTAAACTACCGGAAGAAAAAAATCAATGCGTTTTTCCAAGGAGATTATTTATACACAGAAACCCTGAACAAAAATGAATTTGTTACAAGAACCTATGACGATGGGACAATCATTAAGCAACAAACCAAAAGAAACCGGAACACACATTTTACAACGCTTAAAACGGGTATAGACTGGTATATGAACGATTATGATATGCTGACTGTTTCAGGATTGTTCGGAAGCGAAAAGATAATTGATAACGGAGATGAACCATTCTTTAATTCAGATTTATCAAACAGGCTTCGATTGTGGCAATTCCTTGAAGATGAATTAAAGACAACTGCTATGGCCACTGCTGCCTATCAGCATAAATTCAAAGAACCGGGACACGTTTTGAACATTGGTTTTAACTATACATTTCACAGAGAAAATGAGCAGTATTTTTTCGACAACATATTACCTGCTTATACCAGCCATGATGCTTTCAAATTGCTCTCCGATGAACACGTAGCTGATTTCAATTTCGATTATACCAAGCCTTTAAAATACGGACGAATTGAAACAGGTTTAAAGTTCAGGAAAAGAGATATTCCAACCAATATGCAATTTTTTCCCGGATTGAACTCTCCTTTAGATACCAATGCTGGAGGATGGGCGAACTATAAAGAAATTATTCCGGCAGTGTACGGCACTTACGTGTACGAAAGTAAAAAAATTGAAGCAGAGCTTGGATTACGTGTGGAATATGTGAACCTGCAATACCAGGTTAATCCTAACCACAACACTTACAAAAGTGATGGTTATAATTATACCCAACCTTTTCCGAATGCGAGACTGGCTTATAAGCTCAATGACAATAATAAATTATCGCTTTTCTATAACCGCAGGGTGGATAGACCGAACGAAGTGGATATTCGGATCTTTCCTAAATACGATGATGCAGAAATTATTAAAGTCGGTAATCCGGGATTACGGCCACAATACACCAACACCTATGAGCTTGGATATAAAACCAGCTGGAAGAACGGTTACTTTTATTCGGCAGCTTATTACCGTCAGAAATATAATACGCTCACCAGGATCCGTACCATTGTACCGGGCAGTACTGTTATTTATTCCATCATGCAAAATGCAGGAAGCAGTCATACCAGCGGATTGGATATGACACTTTCACAAGATATTACCAAACTTTTCTCCTTCAACTTTAATGTGAACTGTTATCAGAATAAGTTTGATGCCTATACGGTTTTAAATAAATATCCTGAAAGCAATACATACAGTTCTCCTGCAAAAGAGATTATTTCAGGGAATGTAAAATTGAATACGTTCTTCCATCTACCTAAGAAATACGAGGTACAGCTATCTGCTATCTACTTGGGTGCTGATCTTATCCCGCAGGGAAAAATCGGACAACGGTTTACGTTGGATTTTGGTATCAAAAAAACCATACAAAAGGACAAAGGAGAATTGTTCCTGAATGCAACCGATTTACTTAACACTATGATTGTGAAAGAAGAAATACGAGGAAATGGATTTAACTATTTAGGATATGATTACTACGAAACGCAGGTAATACGTGTGGGATATAATTATAAGTTTTGATACTAAAGATTTGCTTTAGAATCGAGAACTAATTTTACTCTATAATTCAAAAACAAAAACAATGAAAACAACAATGATAATGCTGGCAAGTGTGCTAATAGTTAGCTGTGCCAACGCTCAAAAAATGAATGAAGCAGATGTTCCTGCAAAAGTAAAAGAGACATTTGCGAAAAAGTACCCCGGTGCGAAAGCGGAAAAATGGGAAAAAGAAAACGCAGATTATGAAGCGGAGTTTGACTGGAACAAAGTAGAATCGTCTGCAACATTTGATGCCAACGGAAACTTCAAAGAGTTTGAGCAGGAAGTAAAATCTTCCAGTTTGCCGAAAGCAGTTACAGACTATTGCACAAAGAATTTTTCAGGCTATAAACTATCAGAAGCATCAAAAATTACAGATGCTTCCGATAAAACAATGTTTGAAGCGGAAATGGAAAAAGGAAAGGATCATTTTGATGCGATATTCGATGAGCAAGGGAATTTCCTTAAAAAATCTGAACCAACTTCGGAGAAAGAAGATCATTAAAAAATCTGTCAACAACCTTAATCAAAAAGACCAGGCTACTTATCTGGTCTTTTTGATTAATAATAGGTTATAATATTATTTTTTGAACTGCTGAAGCCACTCGATTGCCTCATCTTTATTTGTAAAAATCTTGGTTGTTGCTTGTGGCTGGTTCACATCAACGAAAAGTTTCCCTGCAAATTTCGCAATAGGATTTTTGGTATAAATAGCACCAGCTTTAATAAATTTGATTGCATCGCCACCTGATAAATATTCTCTCGCCTCCAGGTCAACGGAAATCAGGTTACTAATGTCAATAAACAATGGACGTTCGATTCCATTTGTAACCTTTAACCTCTCCTTCACCATGAGCTTGGCAATTTCAAGATTGATAACAAGATTTGGCTTATAGGAACTAAAAATAATTCCATCTTCCATCCAAATTTCTATGTAGTCGTTGTCAATCATTACATTTTCCATTAATTGAGGTATTTGAATTGTTCCAGCCATTCCAGGGCCTTCTCTTTATTGGTAAACACTTTTGCAGGAAGTTTTGGTTTGTCAATTTTCAGATAAAGATTCATTAATAATCTTTGAATTTCATTATTAATAATCATCGCTCCAGCGTTCAAATATTTCTCGGCTTCAGGAGTTGCCAAATATGAACGTGTGGCATTATCTGATGAAACCAAGTTTCTTAAGTCAATTAAAATTGGACTAATCTTTCCATCTGAAACTTTTATTCTATCCTCAACAATTGGTTTAATATTGTTGATGTTTAATACGCAACCAGGTTTGTAAACAATATGTACCACGCCATTTTCAAACCATATTTCCGCATAATCATTTTCTAAATATCTCTCTTTCATAAATAAATTGGGATGCTTTAGTGATAATAAATGATATCACGAAGCCTTATAGCGGAATCAGCCTGAGTATCTTTATATAACAATTAAATTAATTATAAACCATCAAAATTAAGCAAAATTATGGGAACAAAAACCAAAACCGCAAGTATCATTGAGACTATCAATGATATGATTAATTTCGGTAGAGAACGGGATGTTTTACATCTCTATGCCGAAGATGAATCCTACAATGGACGAACCGTTAGGATCAAAGGAAAGGAACACATCAACTTTGGCTCATGTAGCTATTTAGGGCTTGATGTTGATGAACGGATTAAAGAGGGAGCAATTGAGGCCATCAGAAAATATGGCATACAATGTTCCTCATCCAGGACGTACATTTCCTCTACCCCCCATGCCGAGTACGAACGATTGATGCGAGAATTATTTGGCGCACCAATTATCCTTACGACAACAACTTCTTTAGGACATCATGCGGTGATCCCAATAGTAGTTGAAGAAGGCAGCGCAATCATCCTCGATCAACAGGTTCATGCGAGTATTCAGGATGCAGCTCTGAAGATGGTTTCAAAAGGTGTTCATGTAACAAAAATCCGGCACAGTAGCATGGAGGAACTGGAAGCCCAAATCATTGAATTGATTGTGAAGTATGATAAGGTGTGGTATATGATCGATGGTATTTACTCCATGTATGGTGATTATCCTCCCTTGAAAAAAATTGTTGAACTTATGGAAAAGTACAAGCAATTTTACCTGTATGTGGATGATGCTCATGGAATGAGTATTGCCGGTAAATATGGACGTGGAGTTGTGTTGAGCCAAATAGATTTGCATAAAAAAATGATACTTGCAACTTCATTGAACAAGGCTTTTGCGGTTGGTGGCGGTGGCGTATTTGTATTCCCTGATGAGGAACTTTGCAAAAAGGTAATGAATTGCGGTGGCCCACTTATATTTTCCGGTCCGATTGCAAACGCAACCATAGGAGCCGGTATTGCTTCAGCAAAAATTCATTTGTCCGATGAAATAATTGTTCGCCAGGCGCAACTGAAGGAAAAATTACATTACTGCCATGAGTTATTATTAAAACACAATCTTCCAGTAGTATCAAACCAAGATGCACCAATAAATTTTGTTGGATGCGGACTTACAAAGGTTGGTGTTAACATGGTAAAAAGAATGATGAATGACGGCTTCTATGTTAATCTGGCCATGTTTCCTGCTGTACCAGATATTTGCACGGGCGTTCGTTTTACTATTACATTACATCATACAAAGGAAGATATAGATAACCTGGTTGCAAAATTAGCTTACCACTTTCCAAAGGCTCTGAAAGAAGAAGGCAGAACATTTGCCGATCTACAACGTGCATTCCGAAAAGTTGCAACCTTTAAGGAATTTCCAATGGAGATAGAGGAATCTAAATCTGTTGGAGACGGTTATACACTTCAGCATGAAACGACCATAGAAAAAATTGACAAGGAGCTATGGAATAAGTTGATCGGAGGCAAAGGTGTGAATGACTGGAATCAAATGAAATTTTTTGAGGAATCTTTTTCAGGCCATGAATTACCGGAACATAACTGGAATTTTCATTACTACATCATTCGTGATAATAAGAATACGCCTGTATTAGCAACTTATTTCACAACAACTATTGCCAAGGACGATATGTTTTCTCCGTCTGCTGTTTCAAAACAATTAGAGTATGAACGCAAAGACAATCCTTACTACCTGACTTCTACAACCTTTATGATGGGCTGTATGCTTTCAATCGGAGAGCATCTATACATTGACAAGAGCCGTGAGGACTGGAAGAAAGTTGTGATGTTATTGCTCGATGAAGTATGGAAAGAACAAGACCGCCAGAAAGCTACTGTTTTAAGTTTGCGGGATTTTGATTCAAACGATCAGGAGATGAAAGACTTCTTCTTAGAGCAGAGCTTTATCAAAATGGATATTCCGGACGGACATATAATTGATGAACTTGCTTGGAATGGCGTTGATGAATTTTTAGATCAACTGACTACCGATAAACGCAAGTACATCAAAAGAAAAGTCCTGGAATATGAAAATCGTTTTGAAGTCAGAATAGTGGAGAATGCTTCAAGTAAAGAGCTTGACCATTATTATCAGCTTTATAAAAATGTAAGTAATAAGAACAGTGAAATTTCTGTCTTTGATACGAACAGGAAATTCTTTGAGAAAGTAATTAAGGATCCGCAATGGGAATTACTTGAACTCAAATTGAAACCTGAGTATGATCCCAGGCAGGAACGGGAAGCGGTTGGTATCGTTATCAGTTACAGAACAAGTGAAAACTATTGTGGTTTAATTGCCGGAATTGATTACAACGTTTACCATTCATATTCCTTGCTCACCTCAAAACTAAAAAACAGGTGTAACTTCAGTTACACCTGTTAGTTTTATTTTTAATCATTTACTTCTTTACTGTTATCAACTCTTTATTTGCAATTGTAGAGATAAGTTGAGCGTTGAAACTGTCTCGCATTTGAATATAAGCGACATTCTTTAACACCTTTGCTCCAAACTTTCGTTTGTTTTGCGATGCGGTGTACCCTAAATTAATTGTCTTTAACTTATGGTGATTTGCTCTTAGAATGGTTTGCCACATAGTCTGCGGATAAACTCTGTGTTCCTCTGCTAAATTGTAATCAATTCCGGCAATTAAACCACAAT
>Ga0163151_10004089_pt1 | contig 20073 bp, 10 predicted proteins | sample OliLakLV19MP5IB2_FD_145596 | JGI IMG/M metagenome (GOLD analysis project Ga0163151, IMG submission 145596) | Freshwater microbial mat bacterial communities from Lake Vanda, McMurdo Dry Valleys, Antarctica - Oligotrophic Lake LV.19.MP5.IB-2 | ecosystem: Environmental > Aquatic > Freshwater >... | reverse complement strand
TTTTGAGCCTAAGTCAAATTAGTCTGTATTGTTATTGTTTTAGGTCGAAAAGCGTCACATGTTTACTGTAATATGACAATCGGCTGCAACTTGGGTTAAATTATTCAAACAAAGCAAACCCCATGTTCATCCAAGTATTAAAATGCAGGTAGATACAGGATATACGGGCATCTTAAAGATTCATAAGAACTCTGAGATTCCTAAAAAAAGAAGCAAGTAAAACCCACTAACGAAGTTAGATAAAAAGCAAAACCAAATAATTTCATCAAGCCGAGTTTTGGTTGAAAACATAATTCGCTGTTTGAAAATATTCAGAATTATTGCTGAAAAATATAGGAACAGAAGAAAGAAATATAACCTGAGACTTAATCTGATTGCTGGACTTTACAATTTTCAATTATGAAAGAGGTCTAATATAAAAAAAGGATGGGATATTACCTCGCGGAAGTATTGGCCGATAGAATATATTGCACTAGGGAAAATAGGCGACGGCTCAAAGACCTTAATATAGAACTAAGAGCAAAGCCTCTTGGCCGTCCGAAAAAAGAGGCATTGTCAAATCAAGTAAGTCCAGGAGAGCGAAATCCAATTGAAGGCAAATTTGGCCAAGCGAAAGTAGGGTACGGTTTAGACAACATCAAAGCTAAACTAAAAACTACAAGCGAATCATGGATAGCCTCAATTACTTTGGTGCTCAACCTCGTTAATTTAACGAGGTTAGCACCCCTGTGCCTATACAAATATATATATAATATTTTTTCTAAACTTTTTCGCACAGAAATATTCAAGCTGAGTTTTTGACCAGACCCTAATTATGTTCGGACGTTTAAAATCTCCCAATTTTAATTATTACCTGCAAAAAGTGTCCAAAAAAATAAAATGATTAAATCAACTTCAGATTTTTTGCCACAGGAATCATAAGCATTTATCAAAATGTTTCTCCGATGTTTACCCCGAACAAAAAATAGGCTGTACATTATTCATTTACAGCCTATTACGTTGATTTTTCGTGATCCCGCTGGGACTCGAACCCAGGACCCCAACATTAAAAGTGTTATGCTCTACCAACTGAGCTACGGAATCAATCCCCATTTTTGGGAGTGCAAAGGTAAGGTTTCATGCACCTCTTTTACAAACTGAAATGCAAATTAATTTATAAGTAATTGAACACTACTTAATCCTGTTCTAATTTAGCTATTACACCAGAAGAAAACGCCTTTTCTCGGATACGACCTTCAATCTCTTCACTCATCTCAGGGTTATCTAATAGCATTTGTTTCACAGAATCGCGGCCTTGACCAATTTTGGTATCATTATAACTAAACCATGAACCACTCTTTTTGATAATCTCATAGTCAACACCAAGGTCTACTATCTCACCTACTTTAGAGATTCCCTGTCCATACATAATATCAAACTCAACCACACGGAACGGGGGGGCCACTTTATTTTTTGCTACTTTCACTTTGGTGCGGTTACCCACTATATCATTTCCGTCTTTCAATTGTCCTATGCGGCGAATATCTATACGCACCGATGCATAAAATTTCAAGGCATTACCACCGGTAGTGGTTTCAGGGTTGCCAAACATTACTCCGATTTTTTCACGCAATTGGTTTATGAACACGCAACAACAATTTGTTTTATTGATAGTACCCGTAAGTTTACGCAAAGCCTGACTCATCAAACGAGCTTGTAAACCCATTTTACTATCACCCATATCACCTTCAATCTCCGCACGCGGAACCAAAGCAGCCACACTATCTATCACTATAATATCAATTGCACCTGAGCGTATCAAGTTGTCCGCTATTTCTAAAGCTTGCTCACCATCATCGGGCTGCGATATCAAGAGTGCAGAAGTATCTATACCCAGCTTCTCTGCATAGGTTTTATCAAAAGCATGCTCTGCATCTATAAAAGCTGCGATACCTCCTGCTTTTTGTGCTTCAGCAATGGCGTGCATAGAAAGTGTAGTTTTTCCAGATGATTCAGGTCCATATATTTCTATAACCCTGCCTTTAGGAAAACCACCAATGCCCAGTGCAATATCAAGTCCCAATGAACCAGTTGAAAGTGCTTCGATACCTTCTATTCTGTCATCGTTCATTTTCATTACAATGCCTTTACCGTATTGCTTCTCCAATCGTTCGATGGTACTTTGCAATGATTTTATTTTATCGTTGTCCATATTTTTTGTCATAATTAGTGCGAAGGTATTGCAATAAAATTTTGGCCAATAAACCAATTGTTCACAAGTTTAATAACATTTATCTATAACGTCATCCTCAGCATCTCGAATCTTATTCGGGACTGCGAAGGATCTGTTTGATTCGACGACTAAATTCTTAAATAGCCAATTCCCTCCTATGGTCGGAAGCCAAGTACAATATAAACTTTGTCCTACGTCAAATGATAATTATATACAAACTATTAAGTTCGCAGGCTTTTATTTGCACTAAATTTAAAACTGAACATGCCTCAATTTCCCAATATTATAAAATCGAAACTGCCCAAAGCTGGCACCTCTATTTTTGCTGTTATGAGTGCACTGGCCAATAAACACAATGCAATCAATCTGGCACAAGGCTTCCCCGATTTCGCCTGCGACCCCGAGCTCGTAAAACTAGTAAACGACGCCATGAAAAAAGGACATAATCAATATGCACCTATGCCCGGTCATATACCCTTGCGTGAAGCCATTGCTGAAAAAACTTCAGAACTCTATTCTGCATATTATAATCCAGATACAGAAATCACTATAATGCCTGGCGGAACATTAGCAATCAATGCCACTATTATGGCTTTGGTACATGAAGGCGACGAAGTGATAGTTATAGAACCTTGTTACGACTCTTATGTGCCCAGTATAATAATGGCGGGCGGAATACCTGTATATGCTTCTATGAAAATGCCGGGTTACCAAATAGACTGGAGCGAATTAAAAAAACTGGTCAACCACCATACCCGTATGATTATTCTCAATACACCCAATAACCCAACAGGACAAGTTATTAGCAGTAACGATATGCAGAAATTGCAGAAACTGGTGGAAGGCACTGACATAATTATATTAAGTGATGAAGTATACGAACATATAATATTTGATGGCTATGAGCACCAAAGCGTTTCGCGTTTTCCCAAGTTGGCCGAACGTAGTGTTATTATATCATCATTTGGCAAAACTTTTCACACAACAGGTTGGAAGATTGGCTATTGCTTGGCACCTGCAAACTTGATGGTAGAAATTCGTAAAGCATATCAATTTATGGTTTTTAGTGTGCATACACCTACTCAATATGCCATCACAGAATATATAAAAAACAAGGATACTTATTTGCAATTAGGTGCTTTCTACCAACAAAAACGTGATTATTTTGCCAATTTGATGGAAGGAAGTCAGTTTAAATTATTGCCCTGCAGTGGTAGTTATTTTCAGTGTGCTGTATACGATAAAATAAGTAACGAAAACGACAAAGAATTTGCAAACAGAGTTACCATAGAAGCAGGCGTGGCAAGTATCCCCATTTCTGCTTTCTATCATAAAGGGGTCGATAATAAAGTACTCCGTTTTTGCTTTGCAAAAAAAGAAGAAACTTTAGAAAAAGCTGCTGAGAAATTATCAAATTTATGAGCAAATTATATCTAACTTTAATTCAATATGATATTGTTTGGGAAAACAAACAACAAAATTTTGAAAAACTCAATCAAATCATATATAATATAACTGAGCAAACAGACTTAATTTTATTGCCTGAAATGTTTCAAACAGGTTTCAGCATGAATTCCCCTGCACTAGCAGAGTCTATGGATGACAAAACGATAAAATGGATGCATGAAAAGGCAAAAGAAAAAGATTGTTATATAGCAGGTAGTTTTATATGTAGCGATGAGGGGAATTATTATAATAGATTTATAGTTATTTCTCCCCAAGGCGATTCCAAATATTATAATAAACGGCACTCATTTGGTTTGGGTAAAGAAAACGAAAATTATACTGCGGGCAGCGAACGTATCACCTTCCAAATTAAAGGATTTAAAATTTGCCCCATGGTCTGTTACGATTTGCGTTTCCCAGTATGGTCACGAAACAATGTTGGTTATGATATATTATTATACGTCGCCAATTGGCCCACCCGACGAAGTTTTGCTTGGAAACAATTACTCATTGGTAGAGCAATCGAAAATCAATGTTTTGTTGCTGCAGTCAATAGAATTGGAGTTGATGGGAATAATATAGACCATTCAGGAGATAGTGCGGTCTTAAATCCTGACGGAAGCTATATCTGGCAGGCCAAAACAAATACACAACAAGTTAAAAAAGTGGAATTAAACCTTGATTATTTAGCCCAATTCAGAAATGATTTTCCGTTTTTGAAAGATGCTGATAAGTTTGATATGAAATTTTAGAAATATAATAACTGTTTCCACATTATAATTGTCTATGTTTGTGTATAGATTTATTTGATAGTTCTATTGATTAATTTTATCAGTGTTGAATAATTTAAATTGCATATAATCAATAACATAATAGGAAATAAATAGGCAGAGATATTAGTAGGCAACCCAAACCTAGTTTTGAGAGTCGTGAAGTCGTAAGCGAGAATTTTGCAAACCCGCTTAAAAATCTTAAATTTGAACTCTAAATCATTAAAAAAAAGCTGTTAATGAAAAAAATTCTACCCCTACTGTTGTTTTTTCTTAGCTTTACACAAAGTTGGGAAACGAAGGCAACCCATATGATGGGAGCCGATATCGAGTACACTTGCCGCAATAAGGACACGTTCGATTTTATCGTGCGTGTGTTCAAGGACTGTAAAGGTATTAATCTTTCACCTATTTCCATGAGTGTTATCGGAATTGGATGTTCCTATAGCTCCAATTACACTATGACACAGGTCTCATGTACCGACATCACACCAGTCTGCAAAAAGTCATGCTCCAAGTGCGACCGTACCAACTGCAATGCATGGGGCTATCCCAACGGTTCCGATGCAAGTTGTTCGTTTCCCTATGGTGTTGAAAAAGTGATATTCAAACAAATGGTTGTTTTCACTGGTACCAATTGCTGCAAGTTCCGTGTGGAATATTCCCAGCAGGCACGAAACGGTGCCATCACCACCTGTTGTGCAAACGAAAATTTTTATTCCTATGCCGAATTCAACCGATGCATCAGCCCCTGCAACAACTCACCCACACTCACAAACGACCCCGTGGGTATGTACTGCGTGGGCAACTGCATCTGCTACAACAACGGTGCCCGCGACACTTCCAACTACGATTCCATTTCTTACCACATGGCACAGGCTCTTAATGGTTACAACTCGCCTTGCTCTTACTATGGTTCTTATACTTACCAGTACCCCTTGTACTATGATGGTTTCCCCTCGATAAAAAAATACAACGACAAGACTTGCAAGGGATGGCTCTTGGACTCAATCACTGGCGACCTTTGCTTCAAGCCGATGCAGCAGCAGGTGTCCGTTGTGGCCATCACCCTCAAAGAATGGCGTAAGGACTCCAACGGCAAGATGATGAACATAGGTCTCACCCGCCGCGACATGCAGCTAATTATTGTGGCCAACTGTACCAACAAGGCACCGAGCCTTCCCGCGGCCACCCAAGTGGGCTGTGCGGGCGACCTGATATGTTTCAGCGGGATCAAGTCCAGCGACCCCGACTCGAAGGACACCGTGAGGCTGTCCTGGAACTACGGTATCCCCAAGGGGACTTTCACGGCCAAGTTCGACGGCAGCAAGAAACAAGTCTTCGACTTCTGCTGGCAGACGGTAGACAAGGACGCCAGCAACACTCCATACTTTTTCACGGTGAAGGCCATCGACGACGCCTGCCCCCTTAGCGGTCAGTTCTCCCGCAGCTACTCCATACTTGTAAAGAAAAACCCCAAGGCCAGCCGTGCCTACACCAACCTTGCCTGCGGCATGGTACGCATGGTGGCAACCCCCCTCAACATCAACAAGGCCAAGGAGACCTTCACCTACCAGTGGACGGTTCCCTTCCCCGGCGGCGTGAAATACAACAAACAGGACACCGTCCACCAGTTCCACACTGGCGGGCAGAAGATCATACGCTGCGAGGTAATCCTCAACGGCTGCGTGATGGCCTACGACGACACGATAGACGTGCCGCCCTTCGTGTCCGTTGACATCGGCCCCGACACTACGCTGTGTGCAGGCAAGAGCTTCAGCCTTTCGGCAAAAGTGACGGACGGCTCCAAGCCCTTCCGCTACCAGTGGTCGCCTGGCACCCCTAGCGATACCCTCACCACCTTTACCAAGGACACCACGGCCACCACCTATATCGCCTGCATGGTGACCGACAGCTTCAACTGCACCTCCTACGACACCATGATACTCAACATCATGCCCCTACCGCCCGTTGACCTTGGCCCCGATAAGCGGGTGTGCAAGGGCGACAGCATCTCCTTCGATGCGGGCGACAACGCTGGTACGGGCAACGTGAAAGCATATATATGGACCGACCTTGCCACGGGCACGACGGTCTCCACCAACCGCTACATCACCGTCACCGATTCTGTGGCACTCATGGCCACGGTCTACGACTCGACAGGCTGCTTGGGCAGGGACACGGTAAACGCCCTGTTCAACCCCAAGGTGGCCCTCGACGCTGGCTCGGACAGGTACCAGTGCTATGGCGACACCACCGATATAAAGCCTACGGGTGCGGACTCCATTGTGTGGGCCGACCTTGCCACGGGCAGCATCATACACATAGGCGACTCCCTCCGCATGTCGTTCGCTGCCACCACCCAACTGGTGCTGCACGGCTTCACCACCTACGACGGCGTTACCTGCGAAGGTTGGGACACGGTGCAGGTGGAGCTGAAGAGCCCGCCCAAGCTCACCCTCGAGGCACTACAGGGCTGCCTCGACAAGGGCTACAATACCAAGCTCACTCTAGTGGACGCCAAGGATAGTGTGACGGGCGTGAGCGTTAAAAACATTTGCACGTGGATCTGGACGGCCACTGACTCCCTACTGAAAGCGTCCATCGACACCGTCAAGAACGAGGTCGACATCAAGAAACTCGGTGCCACCTACAGTTGGGGCACAAGCTACAAAAAAAGCCCTTGGGCCATTGTAACCTGCATCACCAACTACGGGTGCAAAAAGGTCGACTCCGTTCAGGTGATCGTGGACCCGGTGCCCCCCATCAAAATAAAACCGCTGAGCATCTGCGTGAATCAGGCCAAAGTGAAGTTGAATACTTGGGGTACCCCAAACTCCGGTGCTTTTTCTAGCCTCGGCCAAGTTTGGAGCGGGAAAGGCATATCGCAGGACGTCATCAAGAACTGGTACTTCGACCCCGCAAGTGCGGGCGTAGGCCAGCATGTCATCACCTACGAGTATACCGACCCGAACTCCTGCAAGGCATCCGATACGCTCTCGTTCTGGGTGAAGCCTATACCCGTTGTCACCCACCAGCAGCCCGCCCCGCTTTGTTGCACCGATGGCATACAAGACCTTTGGAAGCTCACCAACGCCAGCCCACTCACGGGCACTTGGCACGGCACGGGTGTATTGGACACCGTGCTAGGCACCTTCGACCCCACGCTTGTGTTGAGCCCCTCCAACATAGGTGCGGCCCCCGTCACCTCCCAGCTCGTCTTCTACGTTGACGGCAACGGCTGCCCCGTTTCCGATACCTTCAGCATCACCATTAACCCCGTCCCCTTTGTGGACATACAGCCCGACCGCGACATCTGTTTCGACAGTGTGCCCTGGAACCTGCCCATGTATGGCGACCCTGGCGTCACCTGGATGATAGACACCATAGTAGCACCCTACAGCACCTTCAGCCCCGGCACTTGGGGGGTAGGGCCACATAAACTCACCTTCCTTTATATCGACCCCACGACGGGCTGCAGGAACAAAGACTCCATGACACTTAACGTGATAGCACCGCCCACCGTCAAGATAAAACCCGTCAAGCCACTGTGTGCTGGCGAAAGCTTCTCGGTAGGTTGCACCTTTACCAATGCTGGCGGCGTGAGCTGGCTCAACAGCAGCGGCGGGGTCTTCACCGCACCCAACGATACCAGCACGGGCTATGTGCCCTCGGCCACCGATATCGCCAACGGCTTCTTCCTTCTGGAGGTGAGGACGACTGGAAACGGGGTGTGCAACCTGGCCATCGACACCTATACCGTGTTCATATATCCCGTACCCGTGCCCACCGCACAGGTGCACCAGCAAAGCTGCTCACCACTTGATGCATTGTTCTCGGCCACTTCTCAAGTGCCCGGCTGCACCTATACTTGGGACTTCGGCGACCCGATGAGCGGCACGCTCAACACGGCCACCACGCAAGACGGCGACACTGTTAAACATCTTTACATCAACAAGACCAATCAGGTGCAGAAATACACTGTCACCGTAACGGCCACCTCCCCACAGGGCTGCGACAGCACAATCGTGTACCCCGACATAGCCGAGGTATGGCCCAACCCGATAGCCGACTTCGAGCCCAAGCCGCGGAAGGCCACCATCGCCCTTCCCCGTGTGAGGTTTGCCAACCTGAGCAAGTTCGTTACCGACAGCACACATTGGGAGTGGAAGTTCGGCGACCCGCTGAACGGAACCTCCACCGAGAAGAACCCTACCTACTGGTACAGCAATACCGACACGGGCACTTATATCGTGTTCATGAAGGCAACAACCGAGTACGGATGTGTAGACTCCACCGAGCAGCCCGTACACGTGGGCCCCGAGATGTTGGTGTTCATACCCAACGCTTTCACCCCCGACAACTTCGGCCCTGGCAAGAACAACCGTTTCTGGGTAGAGGCATCCAACTACAGCGAGTTCGAGATATACATCTTCAACCGCTGGGGCGAGAACGTGTTCTACAGCAAGGACCGCCTCCCCGGTTGGGACGGGAAGTTCAAGGACGAGGAATGTCAGGTGGACGTGTACGTGTACCAAGTGAACATCCGAAACTTCGAGGGCAAGTGGTTTCATTATAATGGTACTGTGCATTTGATAAGGTAATCCTGCCGTCAGCTAAAGCAGATGGGGATGGATACAAACGTAAGCTAAAGCAGACGGGGATGGAACACGTCAGCTAAAGCAGACGGGGATGGAACACGTCAGCTAAAGCAGACGGGGATGGATACAAGCGTAAGCTAAAGCAGACGGGGATGGATACAAACGTAAGCTAAAGCAGACGGGGATGCAATAATATTTAAGCTCGCCGTGTGAATACGTTAGGCTTTTTTGTGGGTCTCAGCCTCGATCTCGGAAAATTCATTATGGGGGCGTAGGTCTTTGGCAATAGGTTCGCACAATCAAAATTTCGAAGGGTTGGTATTATACCGAAACTCAATATATAATAGTCCAAAAGAAAGGGACTAAACATATTGTAGTTTGGCATTACCATTATAAAAACTAAAATAGTCTTTTGGACTATTTTAGTTTTTATAATGGTATTAGTTCGGCACTACCATTCTTATACTAAGCCGCCTCAGTCGGAGAACTATTTTGGTTTAAGAAATGGTATAACATTGGTAATGGGTTCGCACAATCAAAATTTCGGAAGGCTGTTTTTATATCGCCGAGTTGAATGGACTGGTTCAATCACACTAAAGATGAAGCTTGAAATGGTGGAGTCATAGACGACGGCAAATGGCATTATCCGCCAAACAACCTTTTGAAAAAGCCTTTTTTCTTTACTTTTTTGCCAGTTAACTTTTGGCCTTTTATGGGCTTTGCCATTTTCCTACCCACAGGAGAGCGGCGTAGAGCAGCGATATTGCCCTGTTCGGCCTCCACTTCTTTTTTGAATTGATAATCGCAGCTTTCTTGGTCGAGGCATTCAAATAAGTTTGATTTGCTGTTAAGTTTGTATTTGTTTTGACCGATTGAGAGTACTCCGTCCTGAGCCTTCGAAAGAATATCATTTATATCGTCGCTAATGGTATATACACTTCCACCAGTTCGATAAGCCAAATTAATATACTCTACATTTATTCCCCATTCGCAACCAGTTAATATTACTCGAACTGGATGTTTTATTTTTGATAATAGTTCATAATCTCTAATTGGAGTATTATCGGCCACTAAAATTAGTTCATCAAATCCTTCAAAATGTTTCTGAGCTTCAATAAGTGCTTCACAATCATTTTCATCAAGGGTTTCGCCCCCGTATCCAGCTCTCATTACCGTATAGAGCATTCGTGACGCCTTTTCGGCTTTTGCAGCTTCAATAAAGTAAATACCACCAGTGACACCAATTAGTTTATCTTTTTCTTGTTTTTTATCACCATCATTAAAATAACAAAGATATTTGATGCCGCTAGTTGCTGTATTTTTAAGGTGCCATAATAATACTTGAGGCGAGTATTGATACATACTTCCGGTCATATCCATCACCACTAAGGCGTTTTTCCAGCTAGGATGTTCAGCTAGTGTACGCCATACAAATGAATCTTGCAGGCCACCAACTTCCACCAAGTATCTGTCAACTCTTTGTACAGGGGTCATGCCTGCATCAGGTTTTGGGGAAGGCTTCGCCTTTCTTTTTGCATAACGTATTATAAACCCATGAAACATGGCCTTCGCTTCATCTTGTGTTTCGCAGGAAGTTTGTAAAATGATATTGAATTTGATATTGACATCATTCAAAGCGGAATCGAACTTGAACAATTCTTTAAGTCTCTTAACTAATAGCTCATGATAATCGGTAAGCCAGAATTCACGGTCTTTGGGGTATTTGGTGTATACTACATCGATGGTGTGTGCCTGATATTCTTCCTTGAGCATCAGCCAATCTTTTATATTCTTTATATTGTGCTGGGCATAGCCATTTTCAAGAACCACCATGTCCTTGAGGTTTCTTGTAAATACTTTTTTTGTTTCGGAAACTTTAAAAATAGCTTCAAGTTCTGAGGTATATAAATTGGGTTTTTCCAACATACGGTCAGAAAATTTTGGTATAATAGGTTGCTGTGCTTTGGCCAAAAAGCAAAAGAGAACGATATTGAAAAATGCACTAACTCTTTTTATTCCCATGTATGTGCGGCAAATTTAACTGACCTTGCTATGGATGTAACGAAAACAAGCCAAAAATATTGTATACATTGTGGATATTGTGTATTTATATACAGGCTATTTGTCTAGTAATACCGAAACTCAATATATAATAATCCAAAATAATATAAATCGTTGCAACCCTTTTCTATTTTTATGGGTCTTTGTTTATGTTCCAATATATTTGCAACTTAATTAATGAATAAATTTAACCGCCTAGGGGCACTTGTTATCATAGTTTTTGTGTTTTTGCTCATGCCTTTATTATGGGGGGGATGCAAGAAAGACAAGGTATTAGCAAATAATTTCTCACTTAACTTTTCTGAGGATACTTTGATATTTGATACTGTGTTTACTAAAATGGGCAATGGTAACCCACCCTCTATGTATCAATATTTGGTGGTGTATAATAATGAAGACCGCACCATTACAACCCGTGTGAGATTGGGGGGAGCTGGTACATCGCCATTTCGTATGAACGTGGATGGACGCAGCGGCCCTGTGGTCGACAATGTAGTTATAAGGGCCAAAGACAGTTTGTTTATATTTGTTGAGGCATTCCCCGATCAAAACAATCAGAATAACCCGCTTGTTATTACTGATTCTATATTGTTTGACAATACCAATGATTTGAAAAATGTAAAATTAGTATGCTGGGGGCAAGATGCCCATTATTTATACGATTCTGTATTGACAGGCAATATAAAATGGGCTGACAATTTGAAACCTTATGTTATATATAATTCTGTGTTGATTGATCCTGCAAGCACCTTGACAATTGGGAGAGGTGTGCATGTATACTCGCATAACAATTCTAAAATATATGTACAAGGGACGCTTAAAGTGCAAGGCGACACGGATGCAAAAGTAGTGTTTGAGGGCGACCGTTTACAATACAGCTATCGCAACGAATCTAACCAATGGCGGGGCATCAGGTTTATGGTTGGTAGCAATGGAAATCAAATAAAAAATGCAATAATAAAAAATGCAACAATCGGCATAGAAATAGATTCGATTCCGATAGTGGGGAAATATAATGTAGTTTTGGAAGGGGTTGAAATTCGCAACCATTCAATTGCTGGCATATATTGTTTTATGGGAAGCGTGCAAGCAACAAATTGTTTGGTGGCTAATTGTGGTCAATACACTTTGGCTGGTCTTGCTGGTGGCAGGTATGATTTTTACAATTGTACTTTTGCCTGTTATAGTAATATGTTCAGTAGAAAGAACGAACAATTTGGTATTAGTAACAAGGAAGTTCTTGCAGGTGCAATCAGCTATAAGGCACCGTTGAGTTTTGATATACAAAATTGTGTTATATATGGAGATCAGGACGATGAAGCAGTATTTGTCTTGGAGACTCCAGCGATATCAGCAGCTATTGACAATTGTTTGATAAAAGCGAAGGACGCAGCCCTCATAAATTTTATTAGTACAGGAAATAAAAATATTCTCGCCAAAGACCCAGAGTTTGTAGATTATATTACCTACAATTTTAGAATTGGCAAAACTTCACCATGTATTGAGGCTGGAAATAATAACAATCCGATAACCTATGATATTACGGGAAAATACCGTATAAATTTGCCAGATATAGGCTGCTACGAATATTGATAGATTAAAAAATATAAACCATGTCAAATCAAAAAAAACACCCCGAAGATAGTAAGACCATCATGAACGAACTTGTTCTTCCTAACGATACCAACATACTCAATAATTTGATGGGTGGGCGTTTGCTGCACTGGATGGATATCTGTGCTGCCATAGCTTCTCGCAAGCATTGCAACCGCAGTGTGGTAACAGCCTCTGTAGATTCTGTTTCGTTTAAAGAGCCAATTCGGTTAGGCGATGTGGTGACAATTACAGCTAAAGTAACACGTTCTTTTCGCTCATCGATGGAGATACATTTGGATGTGTTTGCCGATAATATTCAAACAGGCGAAAACCGACGTTCGAACGAGGCTTATTATACTTTTGTAGCCGTTGACGGTTATGGAAGTCCTATTAATGTACCTGAACTTGAACCACAGAGCGAAGATGAGATAAAGAAATTTGATGGAGCCTTACGCCGTAGGCAGTTGCGGCTTATATTGAGCGGTAAAATGAAGCCATCGGATGCTACGGAATTGCGTAGTTTGTTTATTACAGATTGATAAGCACAAAAAAATATTGATAAGCACAAAAAATTCTTTAAATTTGACAACATTTTTTAAAACATATAATGAAAAATAATTTTACCAAACTCGTCGCAGCAGCTATTTTTTTTATTGTTGGGGCAATCAACTTCAAGGCCATGAGCCAATGTGCAACACCATCTACTCTGAATAAATGCTGCGGCATAGGTGTAGTGAGGGTGGAATTGTATGGACATTTTTCAAGATCAGTAAACTATAATACGGCTAATACCTATTTTGATTATTATAATTCTACTAGTACCTGCTTGAATTTGGGTGACACTGTTTATATGACAGCACAGGTAGGTTACTACAATCAACAACAAGTATTTATGTATATTGATTGGAATGGCAACGATACTTTTGAAACAGCAGAGTTGTTATTGCAAAATTCAAATATAGGTGCTAATGATAGCCTTTATGGTTATTTTATTGTGCCTATGGGAGCTTTGCCCGGTGCTTATCGGATGCGAATAGGTTCTGACTGGGCAGGGCTAAGTGTAACCAATAACCCCTGCCAAAATTCGTATGGAGATTTTTGGGACTTTCAAATTGATGTAAATGCAGATACTAATTACAATGTAGCGGCTGTTTCGGTTAATGGCCCTGCAAGTTTGACTATTGGTCAAAATGATACTATCAGTTTAACGATTTCAAACCACAGTGATAGTGCTATTGATAGTGTAAGGGTTTATTATACCTTTGATGGGAACACCTATACTGAAGATGTAACTGGGATGAACCTTATTTCATGTGGGCAGTACACCCATAAATTTTCGCAAACAGTTTCAGCTTCAAGTAGCGGAGTATATACCGTGAAAGCATGGGTAAAATATCCCAATGGAAACAATCCTGATGCCAACCCCAATGATGATACAGCGAGTATATTACTTTGTACAGGTATAACTGGCACATTCACCGTTGATCCTTCAAGTTCTAAATCCTATACCAATTATCATAAGTTGAGTGAAGTTGCACAATTGATGAACAATTGTTTTATTAGCGGCCCTGTTATAGTAAAAATTAAATCAGGAACATATACTGACAGTGCTTTTTTTACAAATGTAAATGGATTAAGCAGTACCAATACGATTACTATAGATGGGGGTAGTGCCGCTACAACCAAAATGTCCAATAATAAGAATGTAGTATTGGGATTCCAAGACGTATCTTATATCACTGTAAAAAATTTAACTATTGATCAAACAAGCACCTCTACCGATGTAAAAACATGTTTGTCCTTTTGGGGCGATGTTACTGAAGTGCATATAGACAGTTGTATTGTGAAAGCACAAATAAGTTCAAGTAACTATTATATGTATGACATCTGCTTTGGAGATGCGACTAAAGGTGGCCAAAGTACAGTTTCAAATTGTTCTGTTACAAATACCAAGATTACAGGGGGTTATATAGGAATATATATTCCTGGCAACTATACTACTAATGGCTATAATGTAACTATTAAAAGCAATGATATATCTGACCAAAACTATCAGGCGATATATGTATTTTATACGGACTCAGTTTATATAACAGGCAACTATGTTTATTCTGCAAATGCCAATGTGCAAACTTATGGAGTTTATATTTATCAATCGTCAGAATCGTATGTGGTAGGTAATAAAATTAATACCAACAGTTACCCAGTGTATTGCTTTAATGTCAATAACTTATTGGTTCAAAATAATTTTATTTGGGGTAACCACTATCAAAGTGTATCCTTATTTAATTATAGCGGGGGTTCTATGGTAGTGAAGATTTATCACAATACTATTAGGAATTATGCACCATCTGGTAGCACTGGCAGATCGGGTTTATATATAAGCGGAGGAGCAGTCGATTTAAGAAACAATATTATAAGTGTACAACGAGTGAGCAATCAATGTGTGTGGGCTTATCAAACCAGTAATATTAATCTGTCGGAGTATAATAATTTCCATGGAGACAATGGTTGTGATATGCTCAATATAAATGGTGCCACTTACACAACAGTGAAAGACATACAGGGGATAAACGGGTTGAACAATAATGTGTTTAATCAGCAACCAGCTTTGATAAGTAATAGTTCTCCTTATAATTTACATTTGCAAACCAATGTGGCACCACTTCAATCCGACAGTCTCGCAGGTGTTGCAGATGATATAGATGGAGACCAACGCTGTACCCTTGCACCGCAGTTAGGAGCAGACGAATGCAAGTATCAGTATTCCGCTGCTACGCCTAGCTTTAGTGTTCAAGATACATTATATATTAACAGTCCTTTCACTGCAAAAAATCTATCTACAAAATATGGGGAGTATTATACTTGGTCTGTTGATGGCAATGTTGTTAGTGGACTTTTAACAAAAGATTTAATAAGTAATGGCATATCCAGCACAGGTAGTCATACCATTATGCTGGAAGCAATAAACTGTAAAGGCACTTATGATACAACCATCACTGTAATAGTCATTACCCCAAGTAAAGCTCCGTTAGTTAGTTTTTATGCAAGCGACACTATAATAGATGAAAACCAAAACATCTTCTTTACTAACTATACTACTTTAGGTCCCCAATCATTCAATTGGACTATTACTCCGGGAGTTAATGGCAGCGATTGGGTTTATATAAATGGTACAGATACCAATAGTTACCAACCATGGATTACTTTTATAACACCGGGGCAATATAATGTTTGTTTGACTGCAGATAATTCGGCAGGAAGTAGTCAGTTATGTAAAAATGTCTATATAAAAGTTGTAAGAAATTTAGATATGGGTTCCACCACTTTTTCCAATTCGTCCGAAGGACGTTTGTTCGACGATGGTGGCAAGTATGCAATACATGGGCAGAATAAGAAACTAGATTTGTTGATTTCACCTTGTGCCAAAGATTTGACCATAGAATTTGACCAAAATAAATTCAAGTTGGGGTATATGGCTTGGATGGGAATATGGGATGGAACAGACAGTATTAGCGGAAAACCAATGCATACCAATTATGGATTTACCAATAATAATAAACCAGGGAAACTAACCGCCAAAAGTGGAAGCATGTATATATATTTTTATAGCTCGTGGTGGCAAGATATCGGATTCGAAGCCAAATGGACTTCCACACCGGGCAATTTCCCAAAACCCAGTGCCGCATTTGTGATACCCGATACTGTTTATATAGGATCAACAATAGATATTAAAGCTACCTACTGGGATAAAACATATTCTTATAGTTGGGATTATGATAATGATGGTTCAGAGGATGCCACTGGCTGGAAAAACCCATATACTTTTAACAATGTTGGAACTCAAATTTGTAGATTGATTGTTACCAGTTGTGGAGGAATGGATACTGTTGACAGAACAATAGTTGTGCTCAACCCATCTCAAGCTCCAGTTGCCGATTTTATTGTAGAATATGTTTATGTTCCTAACGGGTGTGTAGCAATTCAAAGAACCACACCTAACAAACTCACACTGGGTAAAATCCTTACCTTGGTCGACAAATCATTATATGGTGCTACTGGTTGGGATTGGGATATACAACCAAACAATAACGTGGTATTTGAAAATGGAACTAGCCAATCCGACCAAAACCCTGATGTGTCATTTACCGATACCGGTTATTATACGGTTACCTTAACTGCAACAAATGCTTATGGTAATAATGTGAAAACCGTGAGCAATTATATAAAGGTGAGCGATGATTATTGTTATCCAACGTGCACCTCATATACAGCAGATGCTGGCGTAAGCTTATTTAATATTGGTGATATATATAATTCTTCCGATATCGGAACTTCCGATTATTGGGATTTTTCTTCAAGTACCACTTGTTTGGTATTGGGCGGCAAATATAAATTTAATGCGGCAAGACTTACCAACTCTATAAAAGCAACCTGCATAATTTGGATTGACTATAATATTGATGGTATATTCCAAAATACGGAACGTGTTTATATTAATTCTTTAACCACAGCCAAAACTTGGTCAAATACCATTACTGTACCCAATAAAAATTCTGGAAAAGTTACCACTGGATTTACCAAGTTACGTATCTCTGTGGTTGATGGAAGTAGCTCTGCTGCCTGCGGCACAAGTAAGTATGGTGGAGAATATGAAGACTATGGTATTTTCTTGGTTGATGATTATGAAGGCCCAGTTATTACACTTATTGGTAATACAAATACCACGGTGGAACAAGGCCGCACTTATATGGATAGCGGTTCAAAAGTTACCGATAACATAGACCTTAGTTTAAAAGCGGTGGTAACAGGGCTCCCTTTGAATACACTCACCACAGGAACTTATCCTCTTGTATTTAATGCCACCGATAGCAGCGGGAACAAAGCTATACCAGTATATAGATATGTAACAGTAATAGCAGATGCAACAGCTCCTTACTTAGCTTTGATAGGAAATAATCCCGACACTGCTGATGCTAATATTACTTATAGTGATCCCGGAGTAATTGCTTACGATTCTGTAGATGGAAATATTGCTAACAATGTAGTGAGAACAGGCAGTGTAAATGTTGCCATATTAGGGACTTATCAATATCAATATAAAGTGGCTGATAAAGCAGGAAATCAAGCAGGACCTATTTCACGCGATGTATTTGTTACTGATCGTGTGAAACCAGTTATCATACTCACTGCACCTAATCCTTATACCATGAATATAGGTGATGTATATACAGAGTCTGGATATAAAGTTACTGATAATTATTCTACTAATTTAACAGTGAATGTTAGCCCAAGTACATTTACAGCTACAAAACCCGATACCGTTTATATAACCTATACGAGCACGGACAGCAGTGGAAATACAGGCACTGTGCAACGTATGGTAATTGTAACCGACAATGTAGGACCAGTTATTAAACTAAAAGTAGGCGATACCATATATACTGAAGCGGGCTTTACGTTTACAGACCCAGGCTATACTGTAACAGATGATTATGATACTGGACTAACCGCTACTGTAATTGGCAGTATCAATATCATGCAATTAGGGGTACAATCTTTAACTTATGTTGCTTCTGACAATTCTGGTAATTCTACTTCAAAAACCAGAACAGTGATAGTGCAAAAAACTAAGAAACCTGTATTAACCCTTAATGGTAAGGTAATAGATTCTGTTATGCAGTTCCAAAGTTATACCGACCTTGGGGTAACTATCACGGATAATTATTATACTTCAGCAACCCTGCAATCTTTGTTAACTATTACAGGAAGTGTCAACACTTCAATACTAGGGAGCTATACCTTAACGTACGGACTTACGGATCCATCGAACATTAAAGCAGATGATGTATCTAGGTCGATAGTTGTATATACTGCAAATTCAATTAGGGGAACGCTGGTAGCTGATGAATTACGTTTGTATCCAAACCCCGCTAATGATGTATTGAACTTGGTATTTACCAACACAACTAAAGCCAAACAAATACTTATATATAATCAAGCAGGACAGTTAGTGTTTAGTGCAAGTGCTCAAGCTACAGATAAAATGATTTCAATGCCCGTTAATGAACTTGCACACGGATTATATTATATAGCTGTGGTAACTAGTGAAGGAAGACAGATAGCGAAGTTTGTGAAAGATTAAAAAGGAGTAAGTGGCTTTACGCGAGATAGCTAACGCAAATTATACAATGTAATATTAAAAGAGCCGATGAGTTTAAATTCATCGGCTCTTTGTTTTTTTATATCATCCGTATGGTCTTGAGTTCCTATTCGCCGCGGCGAACCGAATGGTACTTACCCCTTCTCCTAGTTTCTAATTGCCAGATGCAGCGTTTCTTAAAACAAAAATGTCGTAGTATTTGAAATTTTGGTACGCTTTTTATAAAGTAGGTAGCAAGAAATAAATACAGCCATGAGAAAAATTATTAAAGCAAGCATTTTTAGTATCGTAATACTATTTGTTTGGGCGTTCACTACCAAAGTTGAGCAAGCTGATCCATTTACTACTGGAGAGAAACTTGAATACCGAGTACACTATGGAATGATGGACGCAGCAAAAATTAGCATGACCATTGATACTGGAATTAAAAATGTGAATGGAAAAAACACCATTAGAATTATGGGCGATGGTAAAACTTTGAGCGGCTACGATTGGTTTTTTAAAGTGCGTGACCATTATGAAACCTTTATTGACACACAAACAAATTTACCTGTTAAGTATATACGCAATGTGCAAGAGGGTGGATATAAAGATGTGGAACACGCCACCTTCGACCACCGTAACAATAAAATATATAGTAGCAAAGGAATATATAAATCAGACGGAGCTTCGTTTCAAGATGTGTTGTCAGCTATATATTATTTGCGGGGGCAAAATTTGAAAAACATGAAGAAGGGGGATAAAATTAAAGTAAAATTTTATTTAGATAAAAAAATATATGAATCGGAAGTGACGATAGGTGGAAGGGAGGTTATAAAAACTTCATTAGGTAAATTCAATACTATTATATTAAAACCCAATGTGGTTGTGGATCGTGTATTCCCTAATAAAGATGCCCTTACAATATGGGCCACCGACGATGCGAACTTAATTCCTTTGCGAATAAAAACAGAATTGATGGTAGGCTCTATTAAAGCCGATATCACAAAGATTACAGGTAATAGAAATCCGCTTACCAGCAAAATAAAATAAAACATCAGTTACTCGTTGTATAATAAAAGTCAGGGCTCGTGAGGGTTCTGGCTTTTTTGTTTTTCAAATACTTTAACCCAAGTTGCAGCCGATTGTCATATTACAGTAAACATGTGACGCTTTTCGACCTAAAACAATAACAATTCAGACTAATTTGACTTAGGCTCAAAATGCTTTATACACATTTTAAGG
>Ga0163151_10004086_pt1 | contig 20077 bp, 21 predicted proteins | sample OliLakLV19MP5IB2_FD_145596 | JGI IMG/M metagenome (GOLD analysis project Ga0163151, IMG submission 145596) | Freshwater microbial mat bacterial communities from Lake Vanda, McMurdo Dry Valleys, Antarctica - Oligotrophic Lake LV.19.MP5.IB-2 | ecosystem: Environmental > Aquatic > Freshwater >... | reverse complement strand
CGCCCGGGTGGCGACACCGAGCTTGAGGAAGATTGCCGAGATGTGGTTGCCGACCGTCTTCAGCGCGATGTGCAATTGGCTGGCGATCGCGGCGTTCGCGAGGCCCTGCGCGATCAACTCCAGCACGTCGCGCTCGCGAGCCGTCAGTGGGCTGAGCGCCGTGTTGGGCGCCGGCGCGGGTCGGCCGAGACGACCAAGCACCTTCGCCGCGACGCTGCTGCTGAAGATCGCCTCGCCCGCGGCAACAGCGCGAATGGCACGCTCGATTTCGTCCTGCTCGGCACCCTTCAGGAGGTAGCCACGAGCGCCGGCGCGCAGCGCTTCACCGACCATGGCATCCTCGTCGAACATCGTGAGCACCAAGATGTTCGCGTCAGGATCGCGGCGCAGGATTGCCGCGGTCGCTTCCGCGCCGCTCATGCCGGGCATCCGCAGGTCCATCACAATCACATCAGGTTTGCTGACAGCGGCCTCGCGAATCGCCTCCTCGCCCGAGCCGACCTCGCCAATCACGACGACCCCCTCGAGTGTGGAGAGAAGGGCTCGAAGCCCCGACCGCACGACGGGATGATCATCAACGAGAAGCACACTGACGGCTGTGGTCGCGCCTGCGCCGATATCGGACATGCACTGATTATGGATGGTGCCCGGTCGACAACATAGGGGCTGGCCCCTAGTGCACCCGGGCGGATTCCCGCCTCAACAGGGGTGAATCCTCATCCATCGCCTTCCTCCGTCTCTGAGGCTTGGGCTGGCGACATGGTGTCGTCACCGAAAGTTCAGGAAGGCAACCCAAATATGTCTACGTCAACCAAGTCCGCTCAAGTCGTCTCCACCACCTCCGTCACCGCGCACACGATCCTCTCCCGCATCGGCATCGCCCTCGCGACGCTGCTCGGGATCGGCGATGTCGTGCTTGGCGCGACGCAACTCGGTCCCGATGCCCTGTTCCCCATCGAGCTCGCCGTCGGCGTGATCGTGCTGGGCGTCGCGACGCTCGTCGCGGTGCCCCTTGCGTGGCGCGGTGCCGCGTGGGCGGTCTGGGTGATTGTCGTGACACGGCTGCTCTCCGGTCTCAGCCCGATCCCCGGCTTCTTCGAGGCCGGGGTTCCTGCCGAGGCAATCAACCTCGCGGTGGCCACCATCCTGCTCAACCTGGCCGCCGTGGTGTTCGTCCTGTTTCACAAGCGCTCCGTTTAGGGCGGGCCCGGCGGAGCTAGCGGAACTAGCGGGCCGGCGGTCGGGCCAGTCATGACCTTCATTGCACAACTCAACCCCACCGCTGCGGAGGAGACGCAATGCCCTGGCCCACCGCCGGCTCACTTCGAGCGCGCATCCCCGACATGAACGACGGCATCATCGCGACCGCGGGGAGATCGAAGGCTTTCTCGCGGCCGCCGAACGGGATGCCGAACTCGTGCTCATCATGAACGAGACCCGCCGAGGTTGCCCGTCACGTAAACGCCGATGACTCGCTCGGTGCGCAACTCGAGATCGAGTGGGGCATCCGAGAGCGAATGCTCGCCCGCGAGCCCTACCGAGCCGCCCTTGGCACGTCGTTGGCTTTTGTGCTCGGCGGCGCAGAGTAAAGCGTTCGCTTCTGATCGGCGCCCTCGCCCTGCTGCTACCGGTTTCCGGCGCTGCGCTACAGTCGCGTGAACTCGCGCCCGACCTCATCGAGCGTCGCCGGGTCGAGTTCACCCGCAACGGCAAACTCTGGCCATGATGCGAGCGCGTCGTTGGTGTCGGAGAGTGCTCGCTTCGCGCCCGGTACGGCGAACCGATCGGCCACCGCGAGCAGGTCGGCTCTGCCAATGTCGGCGAACTTGCCGTTCACGCTCAGGAGGTGCTGCTTGAGCCAGAGGCTTTGGGCGTCTCTGGCGTAGGTGATGTCGTAGGCGGGAGACAGTTGCCATTCACCGCCCTCGCGAAGCAGGAACGCGTGATTCTTGGAATGGTCGTCGTGGTTGGCCGCGGCCACGTTGAAGGCCATGCGGCGGAACAGTTGCGTGCGGGCATCCTCGCCAAGGCCGAGCTGGGTGGCGGTCGTAAACAGTTGGGCGTAGTCATTGGTGCCCCGAACATTGAAGTCGACGGCGTTGATTCCACACAACGACTGCATATGGATGCGAGCGCCCGCGTCTCGATCGAACCTGCGGGCAAGAAAGTGGCGACGCCCATTCTCGGCGAGCAGTCGAGTCTCGGACATGTCGATGCCGGCGGCGCGCGCCATGAGCGAGTACGCGTACTCGATGCGCGTGTACTTTTGCGAAGTTCCGAGTTGACGGTCAGCTCCGACGCCGTCGAACTTGAGCAGCCAGGATTGCTCGCTCGGCCCCGGTATTGCCTGACCCGGCCGAATCTCTTGGGTTTCATTGTTGATGTTGACGATCGCCTTCGGACGGGCGCCGCCCGCACTCGTTCCAACCGAGATGATCTGAGCCAGGGCATCGTTGGCGTGACGGTCGTCATCGAGCGTGCCAGCAACCACGGCGCGAGCGGTGTCGATCAGGCGAGCCAGATCGAGCGCCGTGGGCTCCGGCGCATCGGGGCCCCGGTCGGGAACAAACTCGAGGGCGCCCATCCCCCGCGAACCCTGATAAGCGAGGCGGTCGAGCGGGGTGATCTGGGAGCGGTCGATGCCTTCTGAGGCGAGCCAGGCATCCACAACACTGTTGCCGAACTTGTCTGGCAGCGCATCGGCAAGCATCGGGGGTAATCCTTGATAGGTTGCCTCGTTCAGTCGCGGAAAGGCGAAGACACTGGTGTTGCCGCTGACCGGCATGAGCAATGGGCTCAACTCGACGCCGCCACGGCGCCATTGCGGCGAGTACTCGAAGCGGTAGCCGGCCCGACCGGGGGCGACAGCGCCGACCCGCCTGCCCCACATTCTCACTTCAACGGCTCGAGTCGGTTCGTAGGTCACGAGTTGGCTCCCTTGCGCGACCGCTGCGGCCGTTGCGGCCGTGCCTCTCGTCGGGCCTGCGCGAGCACCTCGAGGGGTGAGGGATCGGTTGCAGGCAGGACGCTGTCGAAAGCGTCGAGGCGATCAAGCGCCCTCAGCACGGCAAGCAACGTGTGGAGGCGTGAGCCAGTACCGCGCTCGAGCGACTGCACGGCGGAACGCGATACGTTGGCCCGCTCGGCCAAGGCGATCTGGTCGTAGCCTTGGGCGATCCGGAGTTGGCGTATGGCATCGCCGACCTGCTGCTCCCAATCTCCGAGCGTGCTTGTGCTTGGTAAAGCACTCATTAGCCGCACTTTCTTGCCTAATGAATCGAAATCCAGCCACTCAAGAGCCTACACTGTCCCTCACTGGTCCGTTAAGAGCGGGTCGAGCCAAGCGAGACTGCCCAACCACCCCAGGCGGGTCCGGCCCGTCGCGACTGCCTCCCATCGCGGGCTCGGTCAACGGCCTTCTCGCAGCAGGCCGCCACCGCGTTAGCGTCGTGATTCCGCTTGTCGGCGCCACCCCAGCACCGGTCGCGATCATCGTCATCGCGGTCGGTGCCGAGGCGGGCTGGCCGGGCATCCGGCTCGGGCTGCCTCGGTATTTGTTCGGGATCGCCGGGCGAGCGCTGCTTTGGTTGAACGGGTCGCTGCCGCCGCGGCTGAGCGGCAAAATCATCTGTGTCGTGCAGCTGTCAGTACTCATCGCTTTCCAATTGCCGTGGTTCGGCGTCGTGCTCGGTGCCGTTCTCGCGATCGGTATCGCCAGCGCGCTGGTCTGGTCGTTCGGGCGCAACATCGTGTGGCTACGGCGGATTCGGAGTGACGGCAAGCGCCAACCTCGCCGCGAGTGTGCCGTTTGGCCTCGGCGGCCTTATCGCGGTGCTGCAAGGGGCGGCCGTGGTGTGGATGAGCTCGCGCGAGCGCGGACCGGCATGTCAGTCAGACGAGCTAGGACTCAGCGAGGTGAGCCGGGCATCCGCTGCATCAAGATCGTTGCTGCGATCGCTCACGCACGTGCCAGAGATCGCTCGGTGATGTACAGACCTCGCTGCCGGAACGCGCGCGGACTATCGGCGTCAGCTTCTTGACGGAAGATGGACGGCACCGCCGGGTACCAAGACACGACGGCTCGGTCAGCGTCGTGGGCCCACCTTGGTGCTTCCCATCCATCACGCTCGGCCAGGTGATCTGCCAATGCCGCGAAGGCAGCATCAAGCTCAGGCGATCCGGTGCGGGGTGGTTCCTCAGCGAATATCGGCCGCGGTATGCCGCAACGCCGGCGGCATCACGTGCCGACGTACTCACGGGCGGCTCTGCCTCAGGCAGAGTTGCGGCAGCCCGTGCGAGCAACTCGCTGACGGTCAGCACTTCGCCCTTAAACGCCATCACCGCACCTCCTGTTCTGATGTAAAGACCGACCGGCGCCTCAGCAAATCCGCGAGACCCTCGTTGAATTTGCCCGACCGGTCGATCGTGCACTCCACGCCCGCGATGTCGAGCTGCTCGACAGCGTCATCGTCGATCTACTCTCGTTCGTCGATGGGCCGGATGGCTGGCGGATCGTGGCCAAGGTCTGGCCCCTCGAGAGCATGATCGAGCCGCGCGACTCCAGACGCACCGCCTGACATTTCACCTGACATATCGCATGACGCAGGATACAGTGGTGTCCATGAGTTCACTCGCCGTCCCCCCGCTCGATCGAGCACGCCGCGCATCGCATCGCACGGCGATGCAGTCTGAGATCTCCCTTGTGGCCGCAACCCTACAGAAGGTCCTCGGGCAATCACTTGTCGCGGTCATCGCTGGCAAAGACGTGCGCACGGTCGCCCGATGGACTGACGCGAGTCCGGCCAAGCCCTCCACCCGCGACAATCAACGGTTGCGCGACGCCCTGCAGGTGCAACAACTCCTGTTGACGGCGGATGCGCCCGAGGTGGTTCGCGCCTGGTTCATGGGCATGAATCCACAGTTGAACGACGAGACCCCCGCCGAAGCCTTAGCTGAAGGCCGGGCTCGCGAAGTGATGGCCGCAGCCCGGGCATTCGTGATTGCCGGCTGAACTGGTTCTCTGCGGGCAATCACAACCCGGGCTGTTTGCACTTAGAGCGCTAAATGCAAATAACGGCACGCCATACTTTCACTTATTTCACGCGCGCACGAAGGTGCGATTGAGCACTTCGAACACGGCATCGACATCGATCACCGGCTCAGCGCCGCGTTTCAGCAGCGTGATCAACTTCTTCGGCCACATCACATGTACGCCATTCACGGTGAAGGACTCTGCAAACAGTGACCAATCCGCATCCACAAAACACAGCACGCCTGTGATCGGCACCTCACCAACGGCCTCGCGCACGTGGCCCACCTGTTTCAGCATCCCGTCAACGAGCAGCGTCTTGTCGCTGCCGCGCACATAGAGCTTCTGAACGCGTGGGCTAAACAGGCCTCCTTCTGCGCGCCGCTCGACCCGCTTGTCCACGTAGCGCTTCGTGTCGATTACCCACACCCCGCTCGGCGTCACCACGATGTGATCGATATTGGCTTTTGATCGCGGAATTCGGCGATCGTGCAGCACGCGGATGCTCTCGGATGTCAGCTTGTCGAGCGCGGCCCCTACCTCCCGCTCACCGATAGCTCCCGTGCCCCAGGCGCGGGTGCTCTGACGCTCCGGAGTCAGCGCAACCGCAATGTCTCCCACCACGCCGCCGCCGTACTTGGCCTTTGTTGCCGCCCGATCTTTCGCTTTCCGGCGGTCGCGCTCCCGGTCGGCCGAAGCGCCGGCAACGTCCCGATCTTCCCTTGGTGTCACATCCGGCACGGTCATCCGCATCCCCCTCGAATTGGCAACAGCTCAATCCTAACCGTCCATGAGGAAACATCGATAGTCCTACACTAGGGCTCGGTGAGACCGCTCACGGTTCAGTCGTTACCCCACAGAGTCGAGCATCCTGGCGTTGCGCGCCAACACAAAAGCGATCGCGCGCTGACTGTACGTGCGGTACTCGTCAACGTCCTGCGGGAGAGGTTTGCGCTCAAGGCCGCCGTCGAGGAAGAATCGCACCGAGGTCGCGTCCTCATCCACAAGGTCTTGGAGCAGGAAGAAATCAACGTAACCGCGGAAGTCGCCAAACAGACGGAAGAACTCCCAGTAGCGGCTGAGGGCGTCGGCAAGGGGGTTGTCCGAGCCTTCGTACTGAAGTCGGATGCACTCTAGTGTGAGGTCAAAGCGGTCATCAATGGTTGCCTTCTGGTCGAATCCGCGCACTTGATTCAGACTGCGACCCTCGCCGAGAGGGAACAGGCTATAGGCGCCGATCATATAGGCGACTTCGACGAAGCGATCCAGTTCCCCCGGCTCAAGCGCATCCTGGATCGGACTGAGCCCAGGACGCCGGTACGTATGGATGATCGAATCGCTACTGAGGTCAAAGGTGCCAAGCGCAGAGTCATGGCGCAAGTACCCCGAAGGCCTTGAGTCAGTCAACTCGAACTGCTCACCGGAGGGCAGAGCCTTCGACCACAAAAGCAGATGAGCCGCGTGGAGACGAGAACTGTATTTGTCGGGGTCGCGACCGCCAGAGTCAGAGCCTGTGTCGAACGTCGGATCGAATGTGTCGTCTTTCATGGCCGCAGCCTATCGATAACCGCCGACGCTCGGTAGATTCACCTGCATTCAGGCGAACTCAGGCGGCACTGCAAAAAGTCAAGAATCCTCGTCACGAACCCCTCAGTTCGCACGGCGCTCAAGCATTACCCCAACCCCAGCTCCCGCGCCGCTCCTGCCCGCATCTGCTCCCGCAGCTCGACCAGCTCCGGATACCCCGTGAAGAACTCAAGCTTCGCGCCCGTCGGCGAGGCGGCCGACCAGTCGTCTTCGATCACGAAGGTCATGAAGCTCTCGGCGAAGTCTTCGCTGAAGTTGGTCGCCGCGTAGTCGCTGATGAAGTCATCCTCGTTGGCAAGATAGAACTCGTAAGCAATGTCTTCGTCGACATTTTCAAGGTCCGGATGCTCGGCATACCCCGCCCAAAACGCCTCGTAGAACGCCCAGAGGTACGAGTCGCCGTAGGCGCATCACTCAGCACGACGAGGCCTGCGCATCGAACTCGGCGGGAGCAAACGAGAACACGTGGGCGTACTCGTGCACCAGCGTCGCCACGAGCAGTTGCGGATCATCCGCCGTCGCCAGGTTGACCGCGAGCGTGAAGTACTGCGGATCCTCGTCTTGATACACGTAGGCGAGCGTGTCACTGTTGGGCGCGTCGCCCGCGCGAAACTGGATGATCGACTTACCGGCCGTCTCGGCACCGATGAGCCGCACCCACAGCTCCCACACCTCGGCCGTCACGCCCTCGGCCTGCGGGTCAAGCGTGCCATCGGCAAGCACGTCATACACCGCTACCTCGCCGAAATCCTCATCGTCTTCACGATTGTCGACGGATGCCCCGGGCCCGCTTTCGCTCCTCGAACCGCTCTCAGCGCTGTCGCCGCCGTCACCGCTGAAGACGCCCGAGAACGCCCAGACCCCGATGCCGGCGAACAGCGCGACGACCGCGAGGGCAACAAGTATGGGGGCAAGGAAGCGGCGCATCCCATCACGCTAGCGGGTGCCGGGCGCTCTTGTAGCCACCACCGGTGTGGATGCTCGGCTCGCGTCGCCCGGCCGCTGAGAGTGCTCCGGCAGCAGCCCTTCCGTCACCGCATCCCGCGGCCCTTAGCCGCCGCCAAAAGGGTTCGCGCCATGCGCTCGACCGCGATAGCCTGCGCGGACCCGGTTGAATTGGCTTGGTAATTCTGCTGATTACGAGCCCGTCTAGCTTGATCGAACATGGCCGCCGCAGCGGCGTGTTCCGGTGGGGTATCGAGAACTGCCTCCAGAAACAGCCCGATGACCGCATGCTGACCCGGCCCGTTCGTCGTCGCATAGCCATACCAAGCTAGAAGCGCCTCACCGATGTCATGCGCAGCGTCGTAAGCGATCCCGCTTTTCACCGCTTCACTTGTCAGCAACTCCAATTGCCCCAGTCGGTCTTCGGCCTGTTCAAGAAAGCCGAAGGCTCGGCGCTCGTCGAACGGCACCGCCCGAAGGCGGCCTTGTGCGACGAGCGTCTCCACGGCACTGAGCTGTGCAGCCTTCAACACCCTTCTCACGCCGCACTCCCAACAACCGAAACGATCGGCCCAGACCGCACACTCTCGAGAAAGCCCGACGTCTCATCAAACTCAGCCGGCGTCAGGATGGTCGGGTTGATCGGCCTCCCCACCGACTGCTCGATCTGTCGACATGCCGCGTACACCGCGGTCGCATCCGGGGTGCCGATCACCATCAGGTCAATATCGTTCGGAGCCGGCCCATCCGAGCCAAGCGCTCGGGCGGCGAAGGAACCGTATAAAAAGGCACGCTGCACACCCTCGATGCTCGCGAGAGCCACCGACAACAGAGCCACCGGCCCAGACACCACCAACAGGATGTCGCGCAGCGGCTTCACGAGCGCACTGTCTGGATTCTCAGAGATCAGCCGAGAGCGCCCCACTTGACGTTCTCGCAGAATGCCAGCGTTGAGCAACCGAGTGATCTCGCCGTGGGCGGTGGCGTACGCAAGGTTGGCGCTACCAGCCAGGTCGCGGATGCTCAGCTCATCACCCGCCAGCAGTAAGGCTGCGAGCAGACGCGCCTGACCGTCCGACCGAAACACGGGCGCGATGAGCGGCGGCTGTTCTCTCATATTCTCGATACTATTATCGATTTTACCGATAGTAAAGAATGAAGCAGTAGGAACGCTCCCAACTCGGCGGCAACGAAGCAAAGAACCCGGTGCAGGGGCGCGCCGTCGGCCGCAGAGCGCACATGTTCGACTCGCTTCATCACGCCATCTACTAGGCGGTCTTATCGCGGGCCCGGTACATCAACAGCTCAACCCGCGGTCCGATAATGCCGCCCTCCACCCGCTTCTGGGGCGCCGGGCCGGCATACCGCTTCGTATCGATCACCCACATCCCGCCGGCAGCCCCACTGCTCTAGCCCCCCCGGTATCCTCAAAACATGTCGATTACCGCCGCGACACCTGAGACGCTCGCCTTGCGCGAGCTGCTCGACGCGCGCCGACACGAGTTCGAGGCGCTTCTCGCGAAATACAACGCGACGCAGCCCCGACTGTTCGGCTCGGTCGCCCGCGGTGATGCGGGGCCAGACAGCGACGTCGACATCGTCGTGCACATGGACGAAACAGATGGCAACGTGCTTATGCGAGCTTCCGGCCTCATGGAGGAGACGCGCACGCTGTTCGGCCGCGACGACATCGACATCTTCCCTGCACAGCTGCTCAAGCCATTGATCTCAGAGTCTGCACTCGCTGACGCGGTCGCCCTGTGAGTCGCAGCACCGATCAGCCGATAGCGCCGACTGAAAACAGTGCCACTTTCGCCGCGCGGGCACTAGTGGAGCTCTTTTCGACCGGCGTCAACAACCATGGCAACGACAGTTTCAGTATGCGCAAGCCGGTGAAGTAACTTTGCTCCCCCCGAGTGCCTCGCTCAGCTACGCGTCAGCAGTGCCAGTGCCAGTGCCGGGCGAGGCACTCACCCTCACCGTCGTCGCCCAAGCCCCGGCAGACCACCGGATACGAATTGAGCACGGTTCAGCGAAGCAAAGTCGAGTCGAGTCGTAGGCACTCGTGTGCCGACGATTCTTTGCGGATCACAGAATCGATTGACCTGAACGAGGTGGCGGGGCTCGCCGGTCGGACCGAGGCTGTTCTTGCGGAACTCTCTCCCGCAGATGCTGCATGTGGTGTACTGAATCTTCATACTGGTCAGTGTGCGGGAGATGATCCTGCGTGAATAGGTAGCGAACTACCCACACGGTCATCGACTCAGTCGCGGTCGTTGAAGGGCGCAACATCGCCCAAGAGTTCAGCGGCTTTACTAAATAGCCTCGACTCGTCATCTCGATCGAACTCGGCCATTGCGAGGTACGACTGCTCGAATTCGAGGTCGATCCCCGGCGAACCGTCTACGTCGCCTCCATTGATCGATTGGAGGTCGAGGATTCCAGACGCACCGCGGAAGTCGGAGCGATATAACAACCACCGAGGCGGCTCATTGTGCCTAGCGCGGGTCGCGTCGAAGAGAGTGGCGATGCGCGCATAGCTGGAGTTGATGTCCATCTGGGCCGAGATCGGGCGCATGAAGGAACCTCCATATCCATGCTGCACAAAGACAGCGATCGGTCCCTGACCTGTCACCAAGTTGAGACCGTAACTATTCCAACCGTGACCGGCGTGCGACATGGCGAATAGATGTCCGCGTTTGGCGATGACGCTTGCGACAAGATCGACGTTGAATGAGTACAAGTCTCTCGGGTCGATGTACCGCGTACCCCAATGCCATGGACCGAAGGTTCTGAGTTCGTCGATTTGACGCGAGCCGAGGTGCGGCGCCGCGATACCCGCGGCGGTGAGGGACTCAACCATCTCCTCGTCCTGCGGCGTGTCCTCCCAGAGGCGCCTGAGTCCGCGCGCTTCAGCGGCAACGTCCCGAGCCCACCCTTGATCTTCTGGTACGTCTTCGACCGGGAGAGTGACGAGGAATCGAAGTGCTGTACCGTCCGGAAGCTCTATCACTTCGACATCGCCGTGGACAATCAAAAACTTGCCGAATGTACGCGCCCGGGTGGGTTCCGGATCCCACGCGATGAAAAAGGACAGGCGCAAGGCCCCATCCTCCACGTGGGCGAATCCAGGAATGTCATCAAGGTCGAAATCGACTTGACCGTTATCCTCGACGTGGTCAATGGACGCGCCCATGCGGGAGATGATCGCCGCAAGGTCAAACCCCGGAACGCGCTTTTTCGCCATCTAGGCACTCTCCTCTATCGACGCCATTCGTAAGCGTGCTGGATCGCGCTCACGGTCGCCGGGTACCCGAGTACCTTGCGCGTTCAGGCACATCATCGGGGCCGATCACGCCGGCTACTTCGACAAGGTGAAACCCGAGCTCTTCGATCGTCTCGATCTGCGCTCCTTCATCGCGACTGCGATTCAGGTAGGTCATGACCTTCGTCCAGACGCCGTTGATTTGGGGGATCGTAAACCCGCTTCGTCGCGAGGCCTCGGCGATCATGTTGTCAGGAGCTGGGCGTCCTTCGATGAGCCACGCGAATAAGGCTCCGAGTCGTTCTCGCTGTCCTTCGTTGAGATTCAGGCGATCCCCAGCAAGATCGGTGCCCCGCGACCTGTTCACTTCGACAATGTGCCCGTCACGGCGAAGCAAGGTCGGATTGTCGGCTTCACCCCGCTTTGTGTCTCTTGCAACCGCGACCGCCTCACCGTGAATGTCCCGGCGGTAATGGACACTGGCCGATGTCGTCACATCCAGATCCCAATCCAAGGTCCAGTCGGCACCCGGCTGCAGAAGAAAATGGGCGCGGCGGTCAACTGTGGCTGAGGTGACGAACAGACTCTTCGCCCGGAACCTAGTGCGATCCCCGTTGATCACGATCCATCCGAATTCGGTCGGCAAGAACCTCGCGACCATTCGCGACGCTCGTTCGTCATCCACGCGAAGGCCGCATTCAGCAGCCCGACCAAATGTGACGGATTCGTCGGACGGCAAGCGAAGCGGGCCAACTTTGTGATCGCCAACCGTCAGAACGATATCGGCTCGCCAGCCGCTCGGGCCTTCCATGATCACACCCGAAGTCTTCCATATGTGTCCTCGACGCCGCGAGGAAGAGGTGGATAGCGCGGTACCTATGGATGGGCACCGCAAATCGCTTAGATCGACTCATCACTCAGCAAGAGAAAGGATTCAAGTTCATGACACACCCGGTTTTTGAATATGCAAACGCCCACTTCGTCACCGATTACCTCGCAGTAGGAGGCGACCTCGACGAAGATGAGAGTGCAGCCGGCCTTCAAGCCTTCGAGCTCGTTGACGAAGGCATAACCCACATCCTCGATGCCCGCTTTGAGGCAAGCGACAACGACGTGTGGGACCAGATCCCAATCATTGATTATCTCTGGAACGGTATCGACGATGCTGGTCAGCAGGTCCCATCGTCCTGGTTCGAAGACATCACTACTTGGGCCACCGAGGCAATCCGTCAGGGCGGCAAGGTTCTGACCCATTGCCACATGGGCATCAATCGCGGACCAAGCGCTGGCTTCGCGGTGCTGCTTGCAATGGGGTGGGACCCGGTCGAGGCCCTTACTGCGATTCGGGCCGCGCGATCAATCGCCCACATCGCCTATGCGGAGGACGCGCTGGAGTGGCACCTGAAGCGCAACTCCGCCACGGCGTATGTGGGCCGGGCCAGTCGAGCTGACCTTGTACAGTGGCGGCACGACAATCCACTCGATGTGTCGCGAGTCATCCGAAGTGTTCGACGAGGTGAGGCAGCGTGACCAGCAGCGATCGAGTCGCAGTAGGCCGCGAGCTGCGGGCGCTTGCCCGATTGGAAGCGGCCTCACCGCCGCTCGCCCAAGTTGAGACCTGGGCGAGCGATGAGTACGAACGGATGGACCCCGAGCGCGTGCTCGATCGCGACAGGTACGTGCACGCGTTCATTACTTGCCACGAGACCCTCGAGGATGCCCGCGCGGAGTGGCTGTATCTGCAACAGCATCCCAATGAAGCCGGACCGCTTCGCGAACTCGCGGAGTATGAAATCGCTAACTACACGGGCGAGCACCCCGTCGGCGCTTGCAAGCTGGCGATCAGTCGGCCGCACGTTACCCGCGAGGTGCGAATCCCGCTCCGTAAGGAGTACATCGCGATGTTCAACGAGGCGCAGCTTGACACTCTCATTGCAATCTTTCAGGACTACATGAACGAAGGTGAGCCGATCACTGAATCAGAACGCCGATCCCTCGTGCACGAACTCGTCTTCCAAGAGATGCCGAGCGTCTTCGGTCTGAGTTTCGATGACGGTAGTCAATTCCCGTGGGCCGTGATCGGATATATAGACTTCGGCGATGAGGACCAACGCGCCATACTCAAGGACCTCATCGAGGCTGCGTTGGTCGGATTTTCGGTAGAGGGCACTCGGACTGCGGGCGACGTGCTCCTCGTGCGGATCGCCCGCGAACCTTGGGGGACGGCAGGTCTGGCATTGTTCGCCAGCAAGCGCCCGGGGCGAGTTCACTTGTCCCTGGAAGGGTTCGAACTTGACGCTGAACAGGTTGCAAAGTTCGACGCCGTCGGGTGGGAGAATCTCCGCGACGACCAACCAGACGCACTTCTCGTGAAAGAAGCGTGGACCCGGCAAGCGCACGAGCTCGCTGTGGAAGCCATCTGGGCACTTGAAACAGCCCACCCCACGGAATCCACGGGGAAGATTGTTTGGCTCTACGGATCGGAGGTAGTGGCCGCGGCATCTGACACAGCCGGGTGGGTCGCCTCGGTCGACGATTGAACCACTTAGATGACGAAAATTACGTTGACCGGTCAAGAGCGAGACTGCGATTTTGGAATGAAGTTCGTCTCTATCTCGAAGACAATCTGGGTACTGCGGCACCGCAGCGGCTAGAACTATTGCGGTTTCCCTCTTCATGAACTTGCTGCTACGTCTGAACCTCAGGGGTCACCCGCGCCATGTCCTCGCGACCTTGGAGCTGCGAATCGAAAATCGTTACGAACGGCGTCGAACTGCTTGAACCCGTTCGCGAACGGAGCAATGAGCGGGCCGGCGGCGCCGACTGACAACAGGTTCACTTTTACCCTAGAACTCGCCCGGCACTAGTGGCCCTCTTTTCGACCGGCATCCATCTACCCCTGGCGATCGCTTGCGACCTGAACAAGCGCGTCCGGATTCCAAATGCGCTTGGCCATGGCTCGATACAGCTCTCCGCGCTCGACTACAGCTGCCGAAGAAAAGTCTGCGTACGAGACAAACGAAAGCTCTTGTGACTTGATGAACTGGAGGAAGCCGGGATTCTTTTCGTATGCCTGCGGATCCAAGCTCGCTGCAAGCAAGTTTTGGCTGAAGTACCGGGGGCGCTTTTTCTCGTAGGGCTCATCGTTGAAGCTGGAGTTGAACTGTTTCGGAAGGAGCAACAGGTCCCCGACGCGGTTTCGGTGGCGCGCAAAGTCCGCCTCGTGAGCAAACTCGTGACGGTGGCGATCGAAGTGGTCCGCCCAGATGTGCTCCACTTCATACTTCACTTTGGACCGGTTAGTCAGTTCGATGTAGTTCGATGCCTGCCCAGATCCGACCGTCACGAAGTCAGTGATTCTAGCCAGAAGGACGTGGATGCGGCTTCGGTTCTGTTGGTGAACCCTCAACTCGACATCACCGTTGAAGGACTCGTCCACAGCGAGCAGCTTCTCGCGGAGCACTTCCGCTAAAGGCTGCGGATCGAGGCCACGAATGTCCCGCATAACGTTGAACATTGCGACTTTAATCGTGGAGTAGGCAGTGGATCGCGAGTTCCAAACCCGCATCGCTGTCCAAACATCAACGAAGCGCCCGACGATCTCTAGCTTCGCATCGACCGCCGACTGGTCATCACCGACGACCAGAGGAGCGAGCAGCAGCTGGTCTTGCAGGGTGAACCCGTTGTCCGCGTTGTATCTGATAAATCGAAGAGGACCCGCGGCGTCAACTGGCCCCTTCGTTGCATGGAGCACGCGACGGTACTGCTGACTGTAGAAGTCCAGATCTTGGGTGACGAATTTGTGGTAATCATCTTTTGACTTGAGCTCAATCCGTTCGGCGGAAGTTCGCACCCAACGGTGAAACTCTGTACCGATGCGGTCCCAGTCTTCGGGACTCGCGCCTTTCTTGCCTTCACGGATCTTCGTCGAGTACTGGCTCCGAAGCCAAGTCTTAAGGAAGTCCGACCCTGCATCGTCAACGATCTCGTCCAATGCCCTCAGCCGCTTTCGCCACAGCTCGTTGGCTTTGGTTCGTGGCGACCCATTCTCCATGTTGGCAAGTAGAAAACCCTTGAGCATGTCCGCTGGCGTGAGCTTGAGGCCCCGATCATTCATGGTCTCGAAGATCGAGTAGGCGTCCTCGTCGGTGTAAGCCGTGATTTGCACGAGTTGAACACGATCCTTGAGCCAATCGAGGAAGTAGAGCAGCGCCTCATCCTTCAGCTCATCGGGGAACAGCCGATCCAATTCGCCGTAGCGAGCTACGAGAGTGTGAACTGACTCTGGCGCCTCAGTCGGAGGTTCATACTCGCCATGCTCGAACAGCGCCTCCATGCACTCGTTTCGGTCCTCGACATCGAGATTGAAGGATTTCTCGCCGAACTTCTCAGAGAAGATTAACTGATCAACATCTACCAGCGCCTCCCGCCCATGCTGCAGTCTTCGAAGGTAAGTCAAAAAGAGCGTCAAAGTCGTCAGTCTTTGCTGTCCGTCGACGATGAAGGGCTTACCGTCTTTGTGAGAAATGATGATGGACCCGAGGTAGTAGCCCGGATACCGAGCCACCTCGCGACGAGCATGATTCGCGTCATACAGTTCGAGGAACTTCGCGGTAAGGTCCGCAATGAGCTCGGCGATCTGCTTCGACTCCCACTTGTATTCGCGCTGGTAGTAGTCGATCGCGTACTTTTTCTTCTCAAGAATCTCGGCGATTGTCTTGGCAACCCCGTCGATGCTCCGATCAAGATCGGTCATGTGTTCACTCCATCTCATGGGCCTGCATTGCGGAAATCTGAAGGTGGGCGGAGCACCACGGCCTGCCTGCTCCAGCCTGTTTGAGGTGATCGATTATCGAGACATGGTCACACAGTCTCATTAATCCAACTCAAAGTACCGCTCAGAGAACTCGGCGAGGCGGGCCGGCACGCGCTGCTTCTTCTCGCCGTGACCGCCGCCCGGCGACAAGCGTCTGACCGGCGGCAAGCCGAGCTTGATCGCCACTCCGGCGGTCTGGGTGGCGCCATCGCGGAAGGCTCGGGCGATGAAGTCGCTGGTGGCGGCGGGGTCGAGGTTCTCGTCGGCTATGAGCTGGGCGAGTTCGACATCCCGTTGGGCTGCTACGGAGGCACCCCTCGGGTTTCTTGAACGCAGCAAAGTCGGCCTCCGGGAGCCGCCCGCGCACGGTGGGCGAGCCGCACTTTGTCTGCTCACCGCGCCGGGTTCGGCCCGCTTGCCTCAGAACAGTGTCGAGACTCTCTTCGCGGCCAGATTCGCGCCGTGTTTAAGGCGCGGCCGCTGGGCCGCCAAGCGCGCCGATAGCGACATGGGAGACGCCCGGTGCTGGTGTTGCTGGGTCGGCCAGCCGCGCCGCCAACGCATCGAACTCAGAGTCGTTCACCTGGTCAGCCACTGGGGTTCTCCCCTCGATACTTAGGTCGCGTCACCGAGTTAGTTCGCCGACGCCGGGCGCGGGCGCTGCCAGATCTGTTCGAATCTGTCTGCAACATTTGGCCGGCCCCAGATCAGCTTGAGGCCGTCCTCCACCGAGTTGACCTGTTCAGATAAAGGAGGAAAGACGACGAACTCGTGCGGGATGACCCGGCCCGCCGCGTCCATGCGCCCAAGAGGATCTGGGAATCGCAGTGCCACCACATCGCCAATGCGGTGGCACGTTTCTCGGACACCTTCGAGGCCTGCGAAGGCGGCATCGTATTCAGGCAGAGGGTCATCGAAACCGCCGCGGTCAAGGAAACGGAATCCCCAATTCTTACCTCGCGTTGCCCAGATGAGAGTCACAAAAGGCTCTTGAGGAACGTCTGCTCCTCCTCACCTCTCTTGAGGTCGACCCTGAAGCCGGCCAGCACGGCAGCTAGGTCGTCTTGCTTCGCCAGTGCCTCAGCATCAAGTTCGGCGAGCTTCTCCTCTGCCAGCTTGGCCCAGTCGACCAGGCTGGGTGTCACAGCCACCAAGAGAATACCTACGGCCGCCACTGCCCTATTAGGTGAGTTGGCGAGCTTGGCGCCAAACACACCCAAGACGATGCCCAATCCTGCAGCCATCCGCCCAGCGTCCTCTGCCAGCTTAAGTCCAACCTTCCTAGCTACTTTGCCGGCCTGGAGCCACCGAAGTTTCCGTTCAAGGGGCAACACTGATGCGAGAGGAAGCACAAGTTCAAGACCCACGCGCTTGGACACCTCAATCTTGTTAGCCTCGAACTTTGCCGATGAAAAGATGACGAAGTCTTCCCCGACGGAAAGGGCATCTTTGGAATCGAGGAGCCCACCGAGCACATCCCGCAACTTCTCGATGTCGTCCCCGGCCTTCTCTAGGAGAAGGTCCCGGAACTCGTAGACGTTCATATCGGGGAGGAGATCAGACTTGGATAGCGCGAGGATCCAGATGCGCGGAAAAGTCACCAGTGGCTTTCCGTCGGTCAATAGATCGTCGCGAAGCAATAACAAGCCGTTGCAATAGTTGGTAATGAGTGACTTGAGGTACCGCTCTTCCTCACCAGCATTGTCAAGAAGACGCTGACCGTCCACCATTAGAAAAGCCATATCAGACTGCAGCAAGTTTCGGAAAGTATCGACTCGGCGCTGAGCCTCTTCCGGTCCGCTTACATCATGTTCGAACCACTCGCCGGGATAGTCGTGCCAGACCAGACGAAGTGCATCGAAACGCTGAGCACTCGCAGGCCTGCCACCAGGCTGACTCTTGACCTTGATCAAGAAGGAGTACATCTTGGACGAGAAGCGGTTGGGTTCGGGCACAGTTGCCGACTTCTTCATGCCTAAGTAGTTTTGCGAAAGGTGCGTGCCCTGCGACGGGTTCTCGGCGAGAACGTTGAACCCGGCGGTCTTGATGTTCTGGGATTCTTGTGCGGCACCATAGAACGATGAGAGCAGGACGGTCTTCCCGCTCCCGCTCTCGCCAAAGACTGCGATGTGCTGCTCCAGCTTGCGACTTCTTCTCATGTGAGAAACCTAGGGCAAACCAACGACTCTCAGTGTCGGCGCGCGCCGGGAACGCACCTGAATGGGGGGGGTACTACGCGGCGGCGAGCGCCTCTGCCTGCGCCAGCACCAGCGCCGTGGCACCCTCTGCCTGATCCGGCGGATACCCGTACTTGCGCAGCAACCGCTTGATGGTTGCCCGCAGCTTCGCGCGGACCTGCTCCTTTACGGCCCAGTCCGTCTTCGCGTCGCGGCGAACAATCTCAACCAGCTCGTGCGCAATTGCCTTGAGGATGTCGTCGCTCAGGTTCACCACTGCGGAGTCGTTGGTACGAATGGCGTCGTAGAACGCAAGCTCATCGCTGGTGAGGCCGAGCTGCTCCGCACGATTGGCTTCGGCTGTCATTTCCTGAGCAAGCTTCGCCAGAGCGGCGATGACCTGCGCTGAGTCGAGGGTTCGGTTCTGGTAGCGCAGGAGCGAGTCGTTGAGCATCTCGCTGAACTGTTTGCTGGCGACGATGTTGCGCTTGGCGATGCGTGCAATCTCGCCGTTGAGAAGTCGGCGGAGCATCTCGAGCTGCAGATTCTTGCGGTCCGACTTCTTGAACTTCTCGATGAAGTCGTCGTCGATGAGTGAGAGGTCGGGCTTGCTCAGTCCCGCCTCCGCGTAGATGTCGATAACGCCAACGCCGCTCATCGCATCGGAGACAATCTGTCGGATCGCGGTATCCAGTTCGGCGTTCGGGTTGACGCGCAGGTCGCCGCCTTCCATCTTGGAGAGCTGCGCACGCACCGCCTCGAAGAACGCGGTGTCATTCTTGAGCGCCTCGGCTTCAGCTGTCCCCGCGCAGATGGCATACAGCCGCACGAAACGGCCGGCTTGGGCCAGATAGCGGTGCTTCAAGCTCGGGTTCTGCGCGTCATGCTCACCGTCAACGTGCGAGGCCAACAAGTATTCAAGCGCCCCGCTCAGAGTGTGGATGAACGCCTTCGCTCCCCCGGATTGCAGCCCAGCCCGCCACGGATAGCCGTGCAGAATGCTGTCGACGATGCCATGCGCTTCGAGCATCCCGGGTATCGCGTGCTCGCGCACATCCTCACCCAGTTTTTCGTTCTTACGGTCACGGGCGGTGTACTCCGACAGCGCCGACTTCAGGTCTTCGGCAATGCCCAGATAGTCGACGACGAGGCCGGCCGGCTTGTCTTTGAAGGTGCGGTTGACCCGCGCGATCGCCTGCATCAGGTTTGCCCCGCGCATGGGCTTGTCGACGTACATGGTGTGCATCGACGGCGAATCGAACCCGGTCAGCCACATGTCGCGCACGATCACCAGCTCAAGCTCATCGTTCGGATCTTTCGCGCGACCCTTCAACGCCTTCAGCGCCTCTTTCGAGCGGATGTGCGGCTGAAGCGACTGGTCATCAGCGGCCGACCCGGTCATCACCACTTTCAGGCGACCAGTCTTATCGTCATCGCTCACCCACTCCGGGCGCAGTTCGGCAATGGCGTCATACATGGCGGCAGCGATGCGTCGTGACATGGCCACGATCATCGCTTTGCCGGCGAGCACCTCACGGCGACGCTCCCAGTGCTCAACGAGGTCGGCGGCAAGCTCTTTGATGCGCTTATCAGAGCCGACGATGGCCTCGACTCTTGCCCACTTCGACTTCAGGCGGTCGCGGGCATCCTCTTCAGAACCGGAGGTCGCATCGCGGAACGCGCCGTCGATCTCGCCGAGCGCATCCGCCGGCAATTCAACGCGCGCCAGGCGCGGCTCGTAGTAGACCTTGACGGTGGCGCCGTCGTCGACGGCCTGGGTGAGGTCGTAGGTGTCGATGTAGTCGCCGAACACGTTCTTGGTCGACTTGTCGCTGGACTCGATGGGGGTGCCGGTGAATCCGATGAAGGTGGCGTTGGGCAGGCCGTCGCGCAGGTGGCGGGCGAACCCGTCGATGAAGTCGTAGTTGGAGCGGTGCGCCTCATCGACGACGACCACGATGTTGCTGCGGTCAGACAGCAGCGGGAAGGATGTGCCGGCGTCTTTCTCTTCACGTGAGATGCCGAACTTTTGGATGGTCGAGAAGATGATGCCGCCGGATGCCCGACCCGCGAGCAGAGTCTTCAACTCGGCCCGCGAGCCCACCTGCACCGGCCTTTCGGGCAGCGGTGCGCCCGGCAGGGCTGCGGCGAAGGTGTCGTCGAACAGTTGGTCGTCGAGATCGTTGCGGTCGGTCAGCACGACGACGGTTGGGTTCTCCATCGCTGGGTCGCGCATGATCTTGCCCGCGTACCAGAGC